>JABAOH010080587.1_pt1 | contig 12258 bp, 12 predicted proteins | sample 7062181 | NCBI WGS metagenome assembly JABAOH01 (sample SAMN14538630, study PRJNA623070) | marine sediment metagenome | biome: marine biome [ENVO:00000428]; feature: marine pelagic biome [ENVO:01000023]; material: deep marine sediment [ENVO:00002113]; isolation source: pool of 5 deep marine... | reverse complement strand
CCCCAAAAAGAAACCGCCCCGGAGGGCGGTTCGCACTGCTTTCGAGCAAAAAACGTTCCTGGGCCTACTTGTAGTAACCGACACCGCACATCTGGCCCCCGACTCGGGTCACATAGCTCACCTTCTGTGCGGGCTCCTCGCTGCCCGGACGCGGCCACATGTAGTCGACGAGCTTGAATTCGCCTTCGGTTGCTACCGCGTACATCTCTTGCACGAATGCTTTGCCGGTTTTGTCTTTCAACGGCATCGTGTCCTGGCCCACCATCGAGGCGTTCGCGCCGTGCGCCGTCATTATTCCGTCCTTGCCGCAGAAAACGTACAGGTCTTTCTCCTTGAACGGCGCCTCGCCGGCGGTGAACGACGCCAGCGCCGCATCCTCGTCCGCTCGCAGCGCAGCGACCGCCGCCTCGAGCATGGTCTTCGCTTCTTCTGCAGTCCCGTAATCCTGGGCATAGACCTGGCCGCAGCTCAGGCCCAGTATGACTCCTGCGGCTATCATCAATGTGCGCACATCGTCCTCCTAAGGGTATGTCGCCAATGGGGGCAGCCTGCTGCACCGCTGTGGCCGAGGCTGTTCGGGCATATTAAGCGTTGCCGGCACATTTCTCTACAACAAGTCGCGGCACCGGACACCTTGCCAGCGCCGCGGGCCCACGCGCCCCCGTGTTCCTTGACGTGGGTACAGCGCGGCGAGATCCCCGATCTGAGACCGAGCACTGTCGCCATGGCCTTGAGCATCAGGACGTCCCCGGCCGACCACGGGTGGATCGGCTCGCCGTCGGCGAGGGTGATGCGCTGCTGGGGGCGAAAGCGGTAGCGGCCCGAGCGCAGCTGCCCGATCAGTTCTCTCGTCAGTGTCCCCCAGAGCAAGCGAAGGTCCCACACGTCGACATTGTGGGGGTAGTGCGTGCGCTGACGGCAGAGCCACTGATACGCCCCGTCGAGCACCGGCCCGGAGAGGCGATCTCGTCAAGCAGCCTGGTGTGGGCGACGGTGGGGATATCGGGCCGGTGTGCGCGGGAGGCAATGCACACGCCAGCAGAATCACCCCCCGGACCCGGGGTGACCATAGGCATCGCTATAGGGACGTGCGCATAACCGCCCTCAACGGTTCACCCGGCGCGGGAGGCCATCTCGCCCTTGGATAGGTATACGGGCGATGAGTCGCACACTGTGTCGCAACGCAACGTGACGGCTGCGAGCCCGAAAGGCAAAATCGCCGATCAGGGCGGTCGACAGGCCGTCCAGATGAAACACTTCGACTGGATGGAGTCCTATGGCTTCTCGGTATCAGCGACGTAGGGAGTAGGCAGAATGCGCAGAATCATAACTACCGGACTGAAGAAACCGGCAGCGCCACACGAATGGGCGATAGAAGCGGCGGGAACTCTGTATTCCGTGCATGTTCCGATACGGCCGGACGGAACGATCGAGAAGGGAACTGCTGCAATGCAGGCAGAGGTGACCTTCGCGGATTTGACGGCAACGTTGCAGGCCGCTGATTATTCGCTCGAAGATGTCGTCTTAATTCAGATTTACTTGACGTCCCTTGAGCACAAGCCCGATGTCGACAATGTATATCGTCGGTTTTTCGACGACTTCCTTCCTGTGCGTGCCTGTATTGCGGTATCGGAGCTACCAACGCCCGATACGATGATCGAGATTGTGGCTACTTCAGTCAAACGGAATTAGCGCCGGTCTGAAGAAAACGTCATACGGCACAATCTGCATGAGCAAGTCAAACACGAGCCACACCCCGGCACAACAAACCGCGTTAATTTTCAATGCAAAGCCCGGGTCGGTTTTCGGTGCAAAACAACACTCTGGAGCCGGGTGCTTACGGGTGGGAAAATGGCACGAAGGGGGACAAGTACCGCGTGTGCGTCGTGGGGTATGACGAAGAATACCGGTGAGGGCAACGCGCCGCCCTATCGGGAGGGATGACCGGCCGAACATTGACTCGGGATGGCCGGATCGGTGTCTGCCGGGCGGACCTGTTCGCTAGCCCCGGACCGATTCGCTCAAGCCGTAGGTTGGGACCCGCCTTTGGGGTACACTTGGGAGCCAAGGGATGTCCCCGTTCGGTCACGGATGTCCCGCTCGCCTCGGGCACCCAATGCACATCGATTCCCTGCTCCCACCGTTGGTGGGTATCGTCCTCAGCATCCTCCTCCTGGGACTGGCCCTGCGTCGGCTCGGCCAGCCGGAGATCGTCGGTTACCTGGTCGCCGGGGCCCTGATCGGACCCCAGGGTTTCGGCTGGCTCACCGACGCGGCCACCATCGAACATCTGGGCACTCTGGGGGTGACGCTGCTGCTGTTCTTTATCGGCATGGAGGTCTCGCCGGCCCGCCTGGTGCAGGGCTGGCGCATCGCGGTGGTGGGCACGCTGTTTCAGATCCTGGCGAGCGTGGCCCTGGTCTGGCTGATCGGGTACTGGTTCGACTGGTCTCTGGCCCGTGTGCTGCTACTGGGGTTCGTGATCAGCCTCAGCAGTACGGCCGTGGTGCTGCGGTTGCTCAAGGACCGGGGCGAACTGGACACTCCGGTGGGCCACGACGTATTGGTGGTGCTGCTGGCCCAGGACCTGGCGGTAGTGCCCATGTTGATTCTGCTCGGCATGCTCGGGGGCACTGCCCCCGCCGCCGCAACCCTCTCGCTGCAGGTGCTGGGGGCAGTGCTGCTGATCGGCTTGGGCGGCTGGCTGGCGACCCGCGAGCGCATCGAACTGCGCTGGCTGCGGCGGGTGCGCGACGACCGGGAGTTCCAGGTGTTCGCCGCGCTGCTGATCTGCTTCGGCCTGGCCTTCGCCACCGGGTTGCTGCAGCTGTCCACTGCTTTGGGCGCCTTCGTCGGCGGCATGCTCGTGGCCAGCGCCCGGGAGACGGAGTGGGTGCACCAGAGCCTGGAGCCCTTCCGCACCCTGTTCGTAGCTTTGTTCTTCGTTTCCGTGGGGCTGCTCATCGACCTGAATTTCATTGCCGAGCACTGGCTGCAGATCAGCCTGCTGGTGTTGGCGGTGCTGCTCACCAATACGCTGGTCAACGCCCTGGTGCTGCGCGGCCTGCGGGTGCCCTGGAACCGCAGCTTCCTGGCGGGGGCCATGCTGGCGCAGATCGGTGAGTTCAGTTTCGTGCTCGCCGCCGCCGGCCTGCAGGCCGGGATCATCGGCCGCTATGCCTACCAGGCCACAGTGGCAATCATCGCCATCAGCCTGCTGCTGAGTGCGCCCTGGATCGCCCTGATGCGGCGGCTGGCGATCCGCTGACGTCGGCGGATGGGCACCGTACAGAAGGGCAGTGCCTGATTTGCGCTGGGATCTTCTACCCACCCGACTGCGGGTTTCGAGGGGAAGATCCGCTCACGGTGCCGCTTTGGAGGGGGTCACTTCACATCCCCATAAAGAAACCGCCCCGGAGGGCGGTATAGGGATACATTGACTGAGCGTGAGCGGAGACTTTCTTGATTGCTCTTGCTGCAAGCCTTCGTCTTAGCCTTCGCGGGGTTTACAGTAGCTTGATCGCCACCTTGCGGAACTTGATTACGCCCTGGCCGTATTGGAGCGTGAATGGTCCCTCAACCCACAAGCCGTTGCGGATATTAGCGGTTTGCTTGCCGTTGAGCACCACAGTGATGTCGCGTCCGTTGGCCGTGATTTCGTAGGTATTCCACTTGCCGCCCGCCTTCGGCATCGGATCCACCTCGGCGAAAAATACGATCGCACCCGTGCCATAGGTCGGGTCCTTGCGCTGGTCAAAAACGTTGACCTCGTAACAAGTCCTGGCTCCCGGGTTCTCGGGTTGGCTGCAGCGCAGGAAAATGCCGCTGTTGGCATCATCGCTGGCCCAGAACTCGACGTAAAGCTGGAAGTTCTTGTAAGTCTTCTTGCTGACCAGGTGGGCACTGCCCTTGGCTGGCTTTTCATCGGCGACGATAGCCCCGTCCTCGACGCGCCAGTTGGTCTCGTTGGTGCGGTCCCAATCGCCGAGGCTCTTGCCGTCGAATAGCGTGATCCAGCCGGGTCCGGACTGCGCCGAGACCGTTGCCGAATGCACGAACGCAGCGAAAGCGAATATGAACAGCCCACTCGCAAGCATTGTCCGAGTTTTCATGGTTGCGTCCTCCTGGGGACCCAAGGGCACCTGTTTCCAGGTGCCCCTGAATCGCAGAAACGTCTTTTATTCGATATTTCTCATTTGAACGGGCGGTCGCTCGTCCGGATCAGAGATCTTACCTGCCAAGTTATCAGATGTCATCGTGCACCGCATCTAAAGTGTCCGAATCACCGCTTCGGCAGGCATCGGGAGTCGATAGAATGCGTCGGTTCGGAGTCTCGCATAGTGGATACATGCAAGGACCTCTTTCCCATGCCACACGGCATTGCAGACGCCGGACTATTCTACACCAGCGAATAGCGGTCATTACTCTTCATCGGGATTGGAAGAATGCCCCATCTCGCGCCAACTTGCGTGTCCTACGCCGGGACCAACGGCGATCTCACACCGGAAATGCAAGTGCTCCCAGATTCAGATACGCGCGATTCGATATGTTGAGCCACCTTTGGCTCGCCCGGCGGAACGTCACGAAGCTTTCGTAGACGCATTGTGTGAACGGGTCGCTGGCACCGAGTTCCGCCACGACCTCGGCGCTGAGCTTGCCGAAGCTCCGCAGGATCTCGTCGTCGAATCTGCGCAGCTTCACTCCGTGCTGATCGAGAAGAACACCGAGATCCCGCATGTGAGCCGCCTGAGTGCCCGCGAAGATGAGGCTGTTCCGGGCGGCTGCTTCCAGTTTGATCAGGCTGAGGTTTTGATTTTCCCAGAAGCGAGCACTTCCGCCGGCCGTCACCGAGCTTAAAAAGCGAAATCCGGCAGCCCAGCATATCGCTGCGCTGCATCATCGCGCAATTTCCAATAACGGTCGTAGGTATCCCAACTACATGGAAACCTGTGCTGTCTGCGGCAGCGCGTTGCGGGCCATCGCCTGTATCGCCGATCCGGCTGTGATCGAGAAGATCCTCACCCACCTCGATGCAAAAACCGCCACGGCCGATGCCTCGCACCGGCCGCCGTGCCGAACGCCCCCCAGTGCCGCGGGTTGGATTGCTATGCGGGACGTCACGCCGACGGTCGGGCAGGGCAACGCGTGGAACAGTTGCCGAGGGGCGCTGTGTGAGCGACGCCTGCCGGCGTCGGGGAATCCGCTCGAAGCGCGGATTTCTTCTGAACCGAAAGGCGCGCTCACGCTTGATAAACCGCCCACGCGCCCGTCGACCTGTGGCTGATGTCACCGGCATGCTCGAGCAAACCGCCAAAAAGGCCTTTTCTTCATTTTCTGTACTCCGCGTTGCAGGCCGGGCAGCTCACGCGTCAGGATCGTGCGCTTGCGCAGCCACCAATCCTGAAACACGATGAAGGTCGTGGCGTCGGCGCGTTTCAGCATCACTACCGTGTTGGCCATCGGTTTTCGCCCTGTAATTATTATTCGACAACGGCAACTTTGTGATCTCGCCTGCCGCGAAACTGCGACCTAACCGAGATATCCGCAAAATCGCAGGCCGTTTGCTCCCGTAGCGGAAGCGCGCGCACCCGGTGACTGGCCAGCCGATGAAGACCAAGCAGGGACGGCGCGCACCTGCGGATCGGCTGGATCGAGTGGCGTCGTCAGGTCGCACGCTGCGCGTCACGGCATGGTGGCGCTATACTCGCCACATTACGCCCGGGGCCGAGTATGCAAGCGCTGATCGAGAAGTCCGCTACCGAATGCGTTGAATTGCGCCGCAGAAGAGAGATTTCCGCCACCGATCTGGTGCAAGCGAGCATCGCGCGCATCGAAGCGGTCGACTCCGCGGTGAATGCGCTTCCCATCCGTTGTTTCGAGCAGGCGCTGACCCGCGCGCGGGCGCTCGATCAGGGGGCCGCAACTGACAGCGTGCTGCACGGTCTGCCGATTGCCGTAAAAGACTACAACGATGTTGCCGGCGTCCGCACGACCTATGGTTCGCCGTTGTTCGCCGAGCATGTGGCGCAGCGTTCCGACGCGACGGTGCAGACTTTGCAGGAAAGCGGCGCGATAGTGATCGCCAAGTCGAACGTGCCGGAGTGGGCGGGAGGTCACACCTTTAATCCCGTGCACGGTGCGACGCGCAATCCCTGGGACAGATCGCGCAGCGCGGGAGGGTCTTCGGGCGGTTCCGCGGCGGCGCTGGCGAGTGGCCAGGTGTGGCTCGCGACCGGCAACGATTTGGGCGGTAGTCTGCGCACGCCGGCGGCGTTCAACGCCGTCGTGGGGTTGCGGCCGAGTCCGGGGCGGGTACCGCGCGGGCGCCGCCTGCAATGTTTCGACACGCTCTGGGTGGAGGGCCCCATGGCGCGCAACGTGGCCGATGCCGCATTGATGCTCGATGCCGAATGCGGCGCGCACCTAGACGATCCGCTGGCGTTCGACTCCCGGCCGCAGAGGCCGTTTGCTGAATCGCTGGCGGATCACCAAGCCCCGGTGCGGGTAGCCTACAGCAACGATCTGGGCATCGTGCCGATGGCACGGGAAATCGCGGAATTGTGCGAAAGAGCCGCATTGCGGTTCAACGACATGGGCGCCGAGGTAACGGATGAATGCCCCGACTTCAACGGCGTGCGCGATGCGTTTCAAACGCTGCGCGCTCTGTTGCTGGCAACGATGATGGGGCCGCTGCTGGCAGCGCACCGCGACGAGATCGCGCCGGAAATCGTCGGCAATGTCGAGCGCGGACTGGCGCTGGATCGGCATGAGATCTTTCACGCCGAGCGGGTGCGCTGGCATCTGGCGCATCGGATCAGCGACTTCTTCGACACCCACGATGTGCTGCTCTGTCCGTCCGCATCGATTCCGCCGTTTCCGATCGAGCAGCGATACGTCACGGAAATCGACGGCGTACCCTGTGAGAGCTACATCGACTGGTTCGCCATCACGTTTGCGTTGACGATGACCGCCTGTCCCGTGCTGACGCTGCCGTGCGGTTTTACACGCGAAGGATTGCCCGTAGGCCTGCAGCTGATGGGCAAACCGCGCGGCGAAGTCGCATTGCTGGCTGCGGCGAGCAAGCTGGAATCGCTGCTGGGCATCGCGCCGCGGCTGCCGATAGATCCGCGATAGTTCGAAACAACACTACCCTGTGTCTGAAATCGTTCCCGCGCCCGGACTCGAAACCGCTACGCACTGCCCGCGGGCCTCGCTGGGAAAGTCATGACGCCGGCACGGGCCGTGTTCGATGTCACGTGCGCAGCAACCTCGACGCGATGCTCGCCTGTACGCACGGTACCTCGCGGCGTCGGCGGCCCCACCTCAAGACAGCGCAATCGCCGCGCGTCTATACCGAAGTGATGCGCGCCGGTGTGCAAGCATTCAAGTGTGCGACCGTGCGCGAGGCGCGCTGTCTGCCGCCGGTGCTGCAGGAGCGGCGCATCCAGGGAGCCGAGCCGCTGATCGCCTGTCCGCTGCGCGGGCCGTCGCTGACCGCGGCCGCGGCACCGGCACAGGAGTTTCCGGCCGCCGACATCGCGCTGCTCAGCGAGGACCCGGCGCACGCCACGCAGATACCGGCCGGCCTGGGTGTTCGCCGACGTGAATCCAGGCACGAACCACATCGGTGTTCCGTTAGCCGATCGCGCAAGCGTGCTGGCCGTGGCGCGCGCCGCCAACCTCGCTGCCGGCACCTCGTCTCCTTCCAAGTGACGGAAAAGACCAGGGTGTCGGCGGTATTGTGCTGCGTTGCAAGGCTCCTCGGATCGGCTCAGCCGACTGACCGGCTTGCCCTGGAATCACTGTCCGGGATCGCGTGGAATATGCGTCCCTCGGATCAGTCTCGACTCTTATTCGTCGTCTAGTTTTCACACTCCATGCTGGAACGAATCGAGCGTCGGCGACAACCTGGGGCTAGCCGCGTCAGGCGAGCGTGCGTGCACCGCTGGCCAGGAATTCCATTACCCTGGGTACACCCGCAATTTCGGCACCCTCGCGCAGGTCGTCTTCGGTAATGCCCCTTGTTTTAGCGCAAATTGGACACAACCACATCTTGCCGCCGTTAGCGACGAACTGATTGATCAAGTCTTCCAGCGGTTCCAAGCCCTCTCCCTGAAGCCCCTCAGCCCCACCCTTGGTGCACAGCTGTGAAGCATCGGAGGTTAAAAATACAGCGGTTTCCGCCGTCTTGGAGGCGGTGACAGCCTGGATGAACGAAATTGTCGCCCGCTCCACATGGCCGGCGCCTTCCTGGCAGTTTACCAGGTACTTTTCTTGAGTTGACATAGGTTCTCCTCCTCGGGGGTTGGTTGTACAAATGGCCGATTTTAAATTTAGCCGGAAAGCAGCGGACCCTTACATTAACATTACGGGAGCGCCCCGGATTCGGAAACAACAGAAACGAACAAAAAACCTTTTGGCAGTTTGCTCGAGTATAGCGGTGCCATCCGACACGGGTCGACTCGCGTGTTGGCAGGGCATCGCCCCTGATCGCGTCTCGTGGGGCGGGAGAAATCCCAGGGTTGAGGCGAATTGTCGAGGCGAGCGAATAGCGATCACCCGGTTTCCCGCGGTCGCGCTGTACAAAACACGCCTGAACCCTGCCCAGGGGTGGGGTGGGCAAGTGCGCCGCTGCGGGGGGTATTCCAGAGATCGCACTGGAGAGTTTCCCTCGTGCAGGGGCTATCTCCGGGACCCTGGCCTGGCTGCCGGGCCGCGGAGACAGTTTCGCTCTGCGAATAAAGCGAGCCTTTCGGGCTCAATGGCGCAGACGTGAAAGGATCACTTAGTGGAATGGTCTGCCCCTCTCGTGCACTGTGCGGTCTTGGCTGGCCGCTGGATAGAGAGGGAACGTCATGTCAGAGCAGATTGAGGTGGAATATGAACCGGGAGAGGACGCGGCTGGCAGGCTGGCCGGCGCGCGCAGAAGACCGCGCCCACGAACCCTTCGTCGGGGTGGATTCGCCCGCCGCGATGCCGCTCCACAGACCATTGGCGCCTCGGAGCCGTCTGAGCGACGCACGCCGGGGGGGGGCGTGCCATCTGACGAAAAGGTGGTTTATCCTTCCCATGCGCCCGACTGGCTCCTCGCAACTTGGTCACTAAGGTTCTCGCGATGCCTCCCGTCCCTTCACCGGAAATCGAAGCGGTCATGCGCCGGGTGCTGCATGCCTGGGCGTCGAACGTCGCGACTCTGGAGAACCTGCTGTCACACGACGCCGCGCGTGCTCGGCTTTGCCGCAGACGAATGGTGGCGGGGCCCCGAAGAAGCCCTCAAGGTGCGCCAGGCCCAAGCCAATGAGTTGCCGGAGCTCGTCCTCGACATTCACGAGGTGGAAGCATTCGAAGAAAACGAATTCGGCTGGGGCACCGTCTTCAGCACCGTCGTCGCCGCAGAGATAAGCACCGACCTGCGCCACACCGGTTTGTTCAGACTCGAGAACGGGGTGTGGAGAGTGATCCAGTGGCACAACTCGGCGAATGTACCCAACGATCAAGTGTTCGGGGTGGAGCTGACCACCACCCTGGAAGACCTGGTGACGTCGGTCTTGGCCGAGGACCATAGGCTCACACCCTCAGCAGGCTCCGAAGGCACGATGACGCTCGTCTTTACCGATGTGGTCGACTCCACCAAGCTCGCCGAGTCACTCGGCGACAGCCTGTGGGCCGAAACCATCGCCGCCCATGAGACGATCATTAGACGGGCGACGGCAGCGCACGGCGGCATCGCCGTCAAGTTCCTCGGGGACGGTTCGATGCTGGCCTTCGAATCGGCCCGGGCCGCAGTGCGCACCGCAGTCGACATCCAGCGCGGCACGGCGGCGACTCCGCTGACCGTAAGGATCGGAATTCACACCGGCGAGGTGATCCGGACCGTCGATGACATGTTCGGGCTGACCGTGAACAAGGCAGCTCGCCTGGCGGCAGCCGCCGGATCCGGCGGAATCATGGTGTCGTCGACGACCCGCGACCTGATCGGCTCGATCCCCGGCATCGAGGTCGGCGAACCACAGATCGTCGCCCTCAAGGGGCTCAGCGGTACCCATCAGATCGTTCCGGTCAGCTGGAGCGCCGCGGCGCCTGCAAAGTGAGAGGAGGCGGCGGCCGCATTCTTGCTACAGGGAGAGGTCCCAGGCCCGTAGCTCTCCGGGCTCAGGCCGGACCAGTAGGGCGTCCGGGTCGTGGTCGCCAGCCACCTCCGGAAACACGGTCCCTGGCTGACCTGCCGTACTTTGCGGTCCAGTTGTAGTGAGAGGGTTTCCAGTTTACTGCATGGTTGACGGTCGATCGGGCAGCACGGGTCGTGGTCTTCCGGCGGCCGGTGCCGGTGGCCGGTACCCGAGGGCAGAATGCGGCCGTCGGTAGTACGATTGCTCCGAGATCCCGAGCGACCGGCATACCTCGCCTGTCGTCTTGCCTGCAGCAAGCTCGAGCTCGGCCCGGCGCAGCATCCCGATGATCTGCTTCGGGGTACAGCGCTTGATCGGCATGGCGTTCCTCCTTCAACTGTCCGGACCGAGTGAAATTCTCACTCACCACCTGGACTCGTTGTAGGGGAGGGCAGGTCGCCGGTACACTCGAGCAACCCGCCAATAAGACTTGTTACTCGTCTTATGCTCGCGATTACGGCGGGCTTTTGCCCTAACGGAGCGAGGAGAGAGATTCATGACCAAGAAGCGGGTCGTGGTAACGGGCGCCAGCGGCTATGTCGTGCAGCGCATGTGGCCGGAGCTGACCGCGCGCTATGACCTCGTTGCGCTCGACAGCCGTGAAACCACCAGCGGCGGAGAAAAAGTGCCGGGCATTCGCCTGTGCGACCTCGCCGAGGTCGACCGCGATTGCTACCGCGAGCACTTCCAGGGCGCCGACGCGGTCATCCACAGCGCTTTCGTGAGCGCCGAAGGGCTGGATGCGACCACCTGGTCCGACAACAGCCCGCCCAAGTTCCGCGCCGAGTATGCAAACGTGGGCATGGCCTACAACGTCTACCAGACCGCCCTCGAAGAGAATGTCAAAAGAGTCGTTGTGGCGAGCTCCAACCACGCGGCCGACTACTACGAGCGCTTGATCTGGGCCGACCAGTGGGACTACGTCACGCCCGATATGCCTGCGAAGTCCGACAACTTCTACGGCTGGGCGAAGATCGCCTACGAATCCCTGGGCTTCGTGTTCGCCACGGGCAGGGTCGGCGGGCGCAAGCTCGAGGTGGTTCAGCTTCGCATCGGCGGCCCCCGCGACAATGCCGACCTGGACGGTATCGCCCCGGGCGATATCAAGACCATGCATCGCGGCCTCGGCGCCTACCTCAGCAGGCGCGATCAGGTGCAGCTGTTCGTGAAGAGCATCGAGGCGCCGAACATCGAGGACGAACACGGCATACCCTTTCAAATCTTCTACGGCGTGAGCGGCAACACGCACAATTTCTGGAGTATCGCCAACGCCCGCAGGGTTATCGGCTACGCCCCCGAGGACGACAGCCAGGTGCACTTCGCGGAGCGCATCGCAGAGATCGCGAAGAGGTGAGCTGCATATGAGCGACAAGGAGTTCGAGGGCCGCACGGCGCTGGTCACGGGTGGTTCGCGTGGAATCGGTCGGGCAACCTGTCTCGCCCTTGCCCGGGAGGGCGCGCGCGTCGCGGTCAACTACGTCAGCAACGAAGAGGCAGCCGCGCAAACCGTGGCGGAAATCGAGCAGCTGGGCGCCGAGGCCATGATGGTCGAGGCCGACGTCGCCGATGCGGACGCCGTCGCGCGTATGGTCGAAGCCGTGGAAAGCGGGCTCGGCGCGGTGGACCTGCTGGTGACCAGCGCAGGGATCGCAAAGAGCGAGCACCACTCGCAGATGACATACGAGAGCTGGCGTCACATGCTGGCCATCAACCTCGACGGCACCTACCTGCCCGTGATGGCGGTCAAGGACGCCATGCTCGAAAGAGGCTACGGGCGCATCGTGTGCATCGCCTCCGTCGCCGGCCTGCGCGCGCGCGGCCGGATGATCACCTACAGCACGTCGAAGGCTGCTGTGATCGCGTTTGCGAGAAGCTGCGCCGAGGCGTTCGGCCCGGCGATCCGCGTGAACTGCGTTGCGCCCGGCCTGACGGTAGTGTCCCCGTCCGTGGTGTAACTTGTTGAGGTAGTGGATGGCCACCGTGGGTCTTCGTTAAGGTTGTTGTTGAGAGACACACAACCGACGACGAGGAGCACCACGATGGCCGAGGACAGCATGGCACTGCTGGAGCTGGTTGAAAAGCACGGGGA
>JABAOH010156239.1_pt1 | contig 12260 bp, 11 predicted proteins | sample 7062181 | NCBI WGS metagenome assembly JABAOH01 (sample SAMN14538630, study PRJNA623070) | marine sediment metagenome | biome: marine biome [ENVO:00000428]; feature: marine pelagic biome [ENVO:01000023]; material: deep marine sediment [ENVO:00002113]; isolation source: pool of 5 deep marine... | reverse complement strand
CCGGGTTGCCGCGCTTCGCGGCCTTCTTCAGGCCGCCCCGCGGCCCACTGCAAGGACGACGGCGCAGGTCCGACTGCCGCTGTGAAGATCAGCTCAGGCCTCGTCCGACCGCGACGAATCGTCGTACCTGGCATGATGCGTCTAGCGACCAAGTAGACAAGGACACCGCCATGGCAGTGGTCAAGACATCCGGGCATTCTTCGAACAAGCGGTCCGGTGAGCACGACAAGCGCTCAAGGCGTCGCCGTGGCTGACTCCAAGAAGTCGGCGAGCGTCAACAAACACGCCACCGCCTCTTGCAGGCCGACCCGCTGCGGAGGGACTGAGCATGGCCGGCAAGGCCAAGCCCGAGTCTCATTCCATCGACGCGAGCATCAAGGAGCTGCCCGACTGGCGGGGTGAAGTTCTCTCCCGGATTCGCCACCTCATCAAGCAGGCCGACCCAGATGTGGTCGAGGAGGTGAAATGGAGGAAGCCGTCGACCTCGATGGAAGGGGTCCCGGTGTGGTCCCACGACGGGCCGATCTGCACCGGCGAGACCTACAAGGACAAGGTGAAACTCACCTTCGCCAAGGGGGCCTCTCTCGAGGATCCGGCAGGTCTCTTCAACGCCGGCCTCGCAGGCAACACGAGGCGCGCCATTGACATCCGTGAGGGGGACGAGATCGATGAGAAGGCCTTCAAGTCCCTGGTCCGCGCCGCAGCGGCCCTGAACGCGTCCCAGGCCAACCCGAAGGGGACGGGCAGCACAAGCGAGCGCTCCACCGCTGCCAACAGCAAGAGTCCCTCTGCGAAGCCGAAGCTCCTTTCGGGCGGCAACCCTCAGATCGCCAAGGGCGACGGCGACGCCCCCGTGCAGGCCTACATCGCGGCCATGCCGGGCTGGAAACGCGACGTCGGGCGCCGCCTCGACTCGATCATCGTGAGCACCGTGCCCAGTGTGCGCAAGGCCGTGAGGTGGAACTCGCCCTTCTATGGCATCGAGGGCCAGGGCTGGTTCCTCAACTTCCATTGCTTCACGAAGTACGTCAAGGTGGCTTTCTTCAACGGCGCGTCGCTGCGTCCTGTCCCCCCCGGCGAGTCCAAGCACGAGGAAGTGCGCTACCTCCACATCCACGAGGACGACCAGCTCGACGAAGCTCAACTCGCCGCTTGGGTGAAGCAAGCCAGCGAACTGCCGGGCGATCCGCTCTTCTGATCTCGGCCAGCACGGTGTCGCCGGACCAGCTGGTTGTGACCACTCGACACCCATCGTCGCTTGTGTTGCCCGTCATCAGACCCGGTCCTATTGTCTCGTGCGGCGGCTGGCAAGTTCGACGAAGCTCCCCATGGAGTCCCTGCCGACCCGGGTCCCGAAACCCTGTGGACATCCCACAAGCAACGGTGCACTACGGCACTTCCGTGCATCGGAACCAGCCCAAGCGGTGACAGAAGTACGGGGGTGAGCGAAAGAGCCGCACGGCCACCTCCCATCCGACTCACCACACGGCAAGCTTCTCGCCCAAGAACACAAGGTGATCCTCAACCGGTTTCGCTCAGGCTCGGCCGTATGAGTCTGGAGGGCGACGTGACCTCCTTTTGGCGCTAGTGCGCGCGTCAGCCGGCTCCGTCCCTACTTGGCCCGGATCGCGCCCGATAGGACACTCCCCTCGGAGTCGAATCGGTAGCCTTCGAGCACTACGTCGTCCACCGACAGGGTGTAGTAGCCCCCCTTGACGCCTGACAGCCGGAACCATGCCCAGCCGTCATCGGATGTGGCGGCGGACACCTGCCGGGTCGTCCCGTCGGGAAGGAGCCAGGTGGCCGTGACGGTTGCGCCCTCCGCTCCATAGCCGGTCTGGTCGCGCACCAACACCAAGCCGGTGATGGTGCGGTTGCCCTTGACTTTGGTGGCGGTCAGGTCGACGGCTTTCACCTTGATCACCTGTTCGGGCGGCGGGGGCGGGGATGATTCAAAGGGCTCATAGATCGACATGAAGATGGCCAGTTTCCCGACATAGAACATAGGCACGTAGTCGATGGTGATTCCCAAACTGGTATCTCTGATGAGCTCGACGTTCCCGAACAAGGGGTTGTAGACGACTTGCGCGTCGGGATAGGCGGCAATGACCGCGTCGGGATCTTCGAGAGCAAGGGTCATGTTGACACCGGCGGTGGTCGTCCAGCCGGCTACGAGCTGGTTCCAGGAGATGCGATACACCACGTCGGTCGGCGTCCCTTGCGACGGCCCACCTTCGGCTCCTTCGAAGAATAGGGTCACGGTTCCGCCGCCCTCGACCGGGAAGCCGCACTCCGCATCGAACGCATCCGGGTCACTGCCCGTGAAGTCCCGGCAGCCCTCGGGTGCGCCGAACGAGGCTTCAGCGGTGGCCCGGGTGTCGCCCAGAGCCAGGCCGGGCACGCTCTTACCTTCGACGACGGTACCGGAGGCCGGAGCGGCCGCCGAGGCTGGAACGGCGATGAGCAGACTCAACAAGACGACCATCGCCGTCCAGATCGCTCGGTATTTCATGAGGATTCCCCTCTAGAAGCTGAACTGCTTGCAGGAGCGGCCAGCGGCCGCGCCNNTCATGCAGGACGTTTCTTACAGAATCCTTGCCAGCCGATGAACTCGCCAGTTACGTCGTGTCAATCTCAGCGACGCCATCGATCGCTCCGATTGACAGGAACTGTCGGATTCCCTCACCAGGCGGTGGTACCGCCCTTCAGGACGTCGACGTGGTGAGGGTGAACGGTGACTCGTTGCGGAACGTGGCCACGGCCACGTTGATGTAGTAGGTCCCGGGTTCGGGATTCTCGATCACCACCGATTCGTCGGCGAGATCATCTTCCCGGGACGCCCAAAACGCCCCCGTGTTGTACAGAATGGTCTCCGGATCGGAGTACCCGACAGAGAGATTCAACTGGTCCTGAAGCCCGGTCAGCTCCACGGTGAAGGTGGCCACCCCTGCTGGTACCTCGACGGTGAAACACTCGTCCCATCCAAGGACCTCACCCTCGAATGGCTCACCGAGCGGAATCGGTGTCGGTTCCGGCACATGGCAGACGACCCGTTCTTGCGCCGTTGTCTCGGCCGGCGGTTCGGTCGTCGAAGCGGTCTCCCCGCTTTCGGACTCTGAGCTGCCCGTCTCGGCGTTCGTACCAGACCCACCCTGTCCCGATGGCTCGCCTCCGCATCCGGCGGCGAGCAACCCGGCCACCATCAGAAGAACCAGCAGCCATCCGAGCTTGGTCATGCCCCCTCCATCCAGCGCGCAGGTCCAGCCTACGCCTCGAAGGGGCGGACGGAACCGGTGGTCAAAGCAGACCCGACCCATGCCGGGCAATCCGCTCGCCGTGAGCCTCTCGCTGCGCGGCATGGGACCGCAGCCTGCACGTAGCCGGCCCGATGCATCTTTGGCTCCTCGAGCAACACTTCCCCGCCACCGCACCNNGTACGCGATGACGGCGGCGGTATCGGCCGTCTGCGACACGGATCGGCGGTTCGTCCCCCGCCTACGCTTGGTGGGGTGAGGTGGGTTCGGCGCATTCTCATCGTGCTGGCTTCGCTGCTGGCGCTGTTCCTCCTCTACATGGGGGTCTGGGCGGCGACGATCGGCCCGGACGCCATGTGGCGGGTGTTCACCCAGGGCACCTCCACGGTGTGGGATCACCTCGAGTACCCGGGCCGCCCACCGTCGCCTCGCCCGCCCCGCGCCCGTGGCCGAAGGCGCCGGTGGCCGAGCCCACGGTCACCATCGATGGCGCCGCGACGCCGATCGGGTCGGTGCTGGCCGCCAACGACGGGCTGGCCATGGTGATCGTCCACGACGGGGCGGTGGTGTACGAGTGGTACGCCCCAGCCCACGACGCTGCCACCCCCTCGATGCTGTTCTCAGTGACCAAGTCGATCACTTCGCTGCTGGTGGGGGCGGCCATCGATGACGGGCTGATCGGCTCGGTCGACGATCCGGTCACCGTCTCCGTCCCGGAGCTGAGCGAAGGGGGCTTCGACACCGTCACCATCGCCGACGCGCTGGCCATGGACACCAACGCCGGCTACGTCGAGGACGACAACCCCTTCGGCATCCACGTCGAGTTCAACTACACCGCCGACCTGGAGCGCGACATCGTCGGGTTGAAGGTGCGGGACGAACCCACCCCGAGTTCACCTACAAGTCGGGCGACAACGCCATCCTCGGGCTCATCCTCCACCGGGTGCTGGCCCCCGAGTCGATCACCTCCTATCTCCAGCGCCGCTTCTCGACCCGCTGGGGGTGGAGCACCCCGGGATGTGGAGCACCGACGACACCGACGGCCTGAAGCGCACCTGGTGCTGTCTGGCCCTCACCGCCCCCGACCTGGCCCGCTTCGGCCAGCTGGTGCTCGACGACGGCGCCGTCGACGGGGCGCAGGTGGTGTCACCGGAGTGGCTGGCTGCCTCATTCACTCCCGCCTACACCGCTGCCGAGTGGCCGGCCGACTACGCCGGCGCGGTAGTCACCAACTACGGCTACCAGTGGTGGCTGACCGCCGACGGAGTCGTGACGGCGCTGGGCAAGGACGGCCAGTACCTCTATGTCGACCCGTCCCGCCAACTGACGATCCGGCGATGAGCCGAGCCGGTACGAAGGCCATTACCGAGGCGCCTCCGTTGGCGGGCCGCGGCTGCCTGGAACCGGCGTCGACCCGGATCACCAACCGAGGTCGTGCAACAGCTTACGGTAGGCACCCGGCCCGATCCCGTCGTATCCGGGCTCCGAGTGCACCACGCTGCCGTCCTCCTCGACGAGGACGAGTAGTGGCACCCCGTGAACACCCCACAGTTCCCCGCCGGGGCTGGGACCCTCGGAGACTTCGGCGAATTCGGGCGAATCGATGGTCGGGAAGTCGATCCCCCGCTCGGCGAGGATCGCTCGGGCGTCTTCCGGGCGATCGTCGACGAGGATCGTCACGATGGCCAGGTCCGGGTGCGTCAGCGAGATGGCGGCCAGGTCGTCGAATGCCGGGTTGATGAGGTCCGGCGAGCACCACGAGGCCCAGAAGTAGAGGGCGGCCCGGCTGCCGCGCAGGTCGGCGAGGTCGAAGGCGGCGCCGTCGAGGGTGGTTCCCTGCAGTGGCGGCGCCGGACTGCCCGGCTCGGGCCCTTGGGATGGGGCCGGTGTCCATGCCTCCCGCCCGGTCCGCGCGCCGGGTGGCGGCGCGACCTCAAAGTGGTCGGCTGCGAACTCGGGCTCGTACTCGACCGTGACCACCTCGAACCCGACGGCACACAGACACGTGTCCCCGATGAGGAGCTCGGGCATCTCGCCGCCGGAGGCCCGCAGCACCAAGCCAGTCTCGCTGTCGACCGACAGCTCGTAGGAGTCGTCGCCGTATGAGCACCGCAGCTGCGTCACCCCACGTCCCGCCACCCGACCCGAGCCCAACACTTCGCGCTCACCAAAGCCGCAGAGCCCATCCCAGGGCTCCCAGGCGAAAGACTCAAGCTCACCAAAGACGTCGTTGCCTCCCGGTATCACATCCCACAAGACGAAGAGGTCATCCCCCGCCGAAAACTCGCCTCGCTCGGGACCGTTGAGGACCCTGAAACTCCCAGCCCGACCGTGCAACTCGCCTCTGAGGGCGGGTATGTCATTGAGCAGATCGAGGCGATACAACCCGTCGCCTCCATAGGCCACCGCGACCATCACCCCGTCGGCGGCGTCGCCGTATGTCTCAGGATCCAGCGTGTAGCGAACCTCGGCGCGGAAGGGGGGTATCTCCGAGAGCCGGTAGTCGAACTCCTCGGCAGGTTCCGAGTCCGGCCCTGCGAACAGCAGGGCGGCGCCGCCCACCAGGAGCAGCACCACGATGGCGGCCAGCCCTGCCACCAACACCGGACGCCACCGCCACACCGGGGGCGGAGGCGGCGCGGTGGCCGGCAGCGGCCGCTGTCGCAGCTCTTCCGGTTCGAGGTCGGGCATCGCCTCGTAGACCGTGCTCCAGTAGTCGCGCAGCTGGGTCTGAAGGTCAGCGGTCATCATCCACCTCCAGCGACGCTCGCAGCCGCTCGAGCGCCCGTCCGACGTGCTTGCCCACCGCGCCCCGCGACACTCCCATCAGGTCGGCCACTTCCGCCATCGTCCAACCCGCTCCGTGCACCAGCACCACCGCGGTCCGCTGCTTGGGCGAGAGCGCCGCCAGCGCCGCCGGCAATCCCGGCTCTACCCAGGGCGTGTGAGACGCCACCGCCGGGAAGAAGAGCCCCGGGTTCCTGGTGCGCAGCTTGCGCGTGCCCCAGTTGTTACCCACCCGATACAGGTACCCGGCGGGGTTGTCCATCACGCTCACCCGATCCCAGTGCTCCCATCCGTAGGCCAAAGCCTCCGCGGCGGCCTCCATCCCCATCTCCGTCCCCAGGGCGGCCATCAAGGCGTGCTTGAGGCCCGGTCCGCGCTCCTGCACGAATCCCGCAAAGGCGTCGACCGAAACGTCCCGGTCGGTCACCTCTCCTCCCCAAAACAGCTCTCACCCAATAAGGCGCCCAACGCACCTGATGTAGACACCGTATCCCACCACTCAGCCCACTGGGCGCCCACGCCGTAGATAGGGCCGCGCCTCGCCAAAGCAGACCACCATCAACGGCCAACAAACGAGCATCCCGTATCGGCTGGATCATGACACCGCTCGTCAACCGTCAACAGCGATCACCCGCCGCGTCACACACGGCACAGTGTGATCGCGCGGATCTCTGAGGGAGAGGAGATCCAGGGTCACAGTGCTTCGATCCCGGACCTGAACAAGCCGAAGGCCCTTCCGGCACAGCGCCTTCGGAGTGGCCGCTACGGGATCGAACGACGTCGGCGAAGCGGTCCGCGGCCTCTGCCGGGTGAACGCAAGCCCGATCCCACCGCTCACCACCGGCATTGGTGGATCCTCACCAACGGTCATCACCGATCATTCAAGGTCCTCATGTGGCCGCTGTGTGGCTGCGGCAGCCTCTTGCGTCACGGGTACGGTTTTGCCGCTGTCGACGCAAGCCAGCACCGCTGTCAGGGCCTGGTCGCCCGAAGGCGCACCCGGCACGGCGGCCGCCATGATGGCAGCCGCCGCCAGGGCGCTGGGAGGGCGACCGTGACTGTGAGATGTCCGCCGGTCTGGCTCACAGCTCCGGCACGTCCCGTTCGAGCCAGTGGTAGAAGGTGGAGAGGTCGCCCCCGACCGAGAAGACGGCCCGATCGACGGTGGGGAACTGCGTCGCCGTCGCCTCCAGCTGGGCCATGAGCGCCAGATGGACACACGAAGCCGACATGTTGTTGAACGGCTTCGAGTCCTCGGTGAAGTCGATCAGCGCCGTGCCGTCGCTGATGGTCACCGACGAGAGCTCCCATCCCACCTCGTCGGTGAGCACCGTCCGGTAGCCGGCTTCGAGCTCCGCGTCGGTCGGCCCGGCCAACAGCGCCTCGATGGCGCCACTCAGGACCTCCGGTGACTGCACTCGGCGGGTCACCGCTGCAGCGAGGCCGCAACCGAAGTCGGTTCCCTCGATGCCGCCACTCGGCTCGACAAGAAAGTAGACCGACACGTCGGTAGTGGTTTCAGGGGCCGTGGGGAGCGGCGGGTCCTCGATCTCGGGCTCGGGAGTAGCAGTCTGCGGCGCTGTGGGGAGNNTGGTGGGCTCCGTAGGGTCCGGATCCGGCAAGCTCGAGCCCAAGTCGTCGGACTTCGCCAGAGCGGATCCAAACGCCGCCACCATTACGGCCAAAGCGATGAACAGAGCGATTCTGAGCGTCAGCATGATGATTCCTCCTCTGCTGAACCTCTGCATACCTCTCGATCGTCTCGCACCGATGTCGCAGCCCGATCACGACCCCGTAACGGAAGCGTTACAACTCCCCAAGGGTCAGTCGGGAGAAGACGGCCGCGTTGCCCACACGACGCGCGGCAATGATCACGACCAAACCCGCCAGGAAGCCAGTGTTCCCAGGTGGAGCCTCTGAGCTCATCGTCTCCGGCAACGCTCTTGCGGATCACGGGCGGCTCTCGCAATGATGGGTTCAGGTGAGCACAGAAACATCGCCTACCCGACCCGGATCGAACGCGCTGCGGCCGCGGGCGACTCATCGAAGCGGGACCTAGGCGAGGTGCCTCCAAGAACCTGGCGTGGCCGGCGTGATCGAGGTTGGGCGGTTGCCCTCGGTGACGATCACCCGAGCGAGATGGTCGTCCACCACCCTTGGGTCAGGTGTCGGCTTTGAGGCCGACCAGCTCGAGACTGCGGTGATAGAGCCGCTCGGCGAGCTCCGCATCGTGAGCGTTGGGGTTCGGTGACGGCATGGGCCATCCGCCCGGCCGGTTCTCGCGATTCGGGTAGAGGACGCTGTTCTGGCTGTAGTACTCGCCGCTGTGCTTCGGAGCCTCGTCATCGAGGAGGCAATGGAGGGTGGTCTGGGCCCCTTCGAAGGGCGAGAGCGTGCCCAGCGGACCGGCGAGCGGCCTCAGGACGGCATTCCATACGCTGTTCAGCCACCCGGGCATCATGCTGGCGGCCAGGTTGGAGCGAACCCATCCCGGGTGAATCGAGAAGACCGAAACGCCGGTGCCCTCCAGCAGGCGGGCCAGGTGCGACGCATGGAGAACGATGGCGAGCTTGGACTCGGCGTAGGCCATGGTCCGGTCGTACTCCCGCTTCTCCCAGTTGAGGTCGTCCAGACGGATCTCGGCCACCTGCCGCCGGTTCCCGACGTGCATCACGCTCGACACACAGACGATCCGCGATGGAGCGCTCGCTTTCAGGATGTCGAGCAGCAACTCGGTGAGGAGGAAGTGCCCGAGGTGATTCACGCCGAACTGGGTCTCGAACCCATCCTCGGTCTTGCCCTGGGGCGGACCCATGATGCCGGCGTTGTTCACCAGACCGTCGAGACGATCGAACTTGACAGCGAAGGCCTCGGCGAAGCTGCGGACGGAGGCCAGGCTGCCGAGATCCAGCTTCATCACCTCGGTGGATCCGGCGACCTCACCGAACTCGGCGAAGGCCGCCTCGCCCGCATCAACCCGACGGCAGGCGCCGACCACGTGCGCTCCCTGCCTTGCCAGCTGCTCGGCAGTGGCCAGTCCGGCACCGGAGTTCGCTCCGGTCACGATGTAGGCACGGCCACTCAAGTCCTTCTCGAGCAGACTCGTTTCGCACATCAGTGTCTTCGGCATGCTTGGGTCCTTTCCCGTCTTCGGAGCGGCTCCTGATCTGATCCAACCCTACGACGGGCACAATCGCCGGCAAAGACTGATCCCGCCAGAAGGGTGAGCGTCTCTGAGGGGGCAGCACCGCCGACGAGGGGGTGGAGATTGATCGCACCCTCAAGCACACGAAGGATTGTTCGCCGTGACACCGGTGTGGGACTCGCCACTCTCCGGCACCCATCAACCACTTGTGGGTGACAGAAGAGGTGTCCAGGGTCACTTTGAGTGGGGACACACACGAGGCAGTGGGTGCCGGGAAGGGATCCGGCCCGGTAGGGAGGGAGTGACAATGCGTAGTCCGTTATTGCGGAGGACCAGTCGAGTGACGGTGCTCTCGCTGGTGCTGGCCCTGTTATTGGGGTGTTGGCGTCGGCCGCTCTCGCGAAAGCATCTGTTGACCGGGTAGAAGGGCCGTTCGAGACGGTCGTGCCGGTCGCCTTCGCCGACAACCCGGCTGGTGTCCGAGCTGATGTTCGCCGAGTGCGACTTCGTCCAGCGTACCGAGAAGCCGGATGGATCATCCGTGGAGACTCAGCATTGCAGCCTGACCGAACCGTTCTTGGTATTCCCGGGCACGCCGCCTGAGCGCACCTTCACCAACACGGCCGGTCCGTGCATATGGTTCTCGGACTACTTCCTGCAGACCACAGGCGAGTCCCTTGCCGCTGACAGCGTGAGGCTCACGGTGACACCCTCAGGCAACGTGAGCGTCACCACGATGTACCCTCCCAATCCGACGCCTGAAAGCGAGTGCTGAGCAGACTGCGCGAAAGAGCCGACGGCTCACATCGGTGGGGACCATCGAGATAGAGCGAGTTAACAGGGGGGACGCCTGCCACAGGTCGTGGGCGATCTACCGCTCGAAGCGTTGGTCGCCCCGAGGGCGCCGTGGCGGCTGCGGAGCCACCAGCCCGTTGCGGCGCAGCACCGATAGATGCTTGATACCGCCGGAGGTTCCACCTCGGCTCGGACCGGTTCGGCGCGTGTGCAACGCGCACCCCACCGGGGATGGCCCCCTTCTCACCAACGACGTCCCACACCGGACTGCCGCCTGGTGACGGATTCGGTCGGCGTCACTTCCCGATTCGGGTGAGGTACCTGAGCAGACCTTCGACCGCGGCGAAGTAGCTGTCCCTACCCAGTCCGGCCACAACGCCCACACACACCGCGGAAATCACCGACGTGTGGCGGAACGACTCGCGGGCATGCAGGTTGGAGAGGTGGGTCTCGATCACCGGCAGACCCACTGCGCTGATGGCGTCCCTCAATGCGATGCTGTAGTGGGTGAACGCACCGGCATTCAACACGACGCCGTCCACGTCCTGCCGTGCTGCGTGGAGGGCCTCGATGAGGTCCGCCTCGGAGTTCGACTGCAGATGGGTGATCTCGGCGTCCCGTGCCGCCGCGTACTCACGCAGGTCCTCGATGATGTCCTCGAGAGTGTCGGAGCCGTAGATGCCGGGCTCCCGGGTTCCGAGCAGGTTCAGGTTCGGGCCATTGAGGACCAGGATCTTGAAGGTCATCGGCTCGACCCCGCCATACGCTCCGGTACGGCAGAAAAGAACCGCCTGCTCGCCCCGAGGACCCTCTTGGCGTACTCCCCGTCACCCAGATCGTTTCTCATGACGCCGTTCGGCACCTCGAGAGAGGAAGGGACCCTGGGAAGGGCCTCGATGAGGGGCCCTTGGGTCAGCGTCGGAGGGTCACCAGACCGTCGCTCACCAGCAGCTTCAGGGCTGTGTCCAAAGTAGAGATCGGCGACTCCGAATTCCTTCTGCAGATCGGACTTGAGCCCGATGCGGTCCCCCGGCTCCATACCGCCCGGAGTTATGCGCTCCTCGAGGACNNTTCCGGAACAGAATCGAACTTGGGAGTGGCATCGACCACCGACTCTCCCACTTCGCGCGCCTTTGACTCTGCCGACACGGGGCATCCACCTCACGAAACGGATGATTCATTGTATTGAATCTGCAGCAGAGGCGGTTCCACCTCCTCGTGGCCGCGTCGTGTCTTCTGTCGGGTCGGTGCCGGGTCCTCGACGCAGCAGCCGCAGCTGGTGGCGTCGTAGCCGGCGCTGATGGACCTCGACCCCCGCGTCCAGCAGTTCACCGGCGTCTCGCTTCCGACGATGGCCGAAGCCATGTTCCTCGTTGGAGGAGAACGACATCCTCGCCGACTAACCCGCCAACCTCGATGCCCGTCGCGTTCGCATCCCCTCGAGCACGGCCGAGACGTCCGACGGAGTCACCTCGTCGGTCACGAATGGATCACCGATGCCCCTCAGCAGCACGAAGCGTGGTCGCGACCCCCGCTTCTTCTTGTCGTGGTGCATCCCCTCGATGACTGCAGCAATGTCGATCGAGGGCGGTAGAACCGGTTCGAGACCAACGTGCTCCACGACCATCTCGACCCGGTCGGCCAGATCCGCCTGAGCATGCCCCAGCAGGTGCGAAAGCCGTGTCGCCGCAACGAGTCCCATGGCCACCGCCTCGCCATGATTGATGTCGCCGTTGGAAGCCTGCTCGATCCCATAGGCGAAGGTGTGGCCCAGGTTGAGGACCGTCCTGAGCTCCCTCTCCTCGAAGGGGTCCTCCTGCACGATCGCGATCTTGACTTGGATTGCCTGGGCCACCAAGGACTGCATGTCGGCCAGCATTCCGGGAAGGAGCTCCTCGGTATCGGACCATGACGCCTTCTCGATTCGTTCCAGCAGCGAGCTACTGGCCACCAGACCGTGCTTGATCACCTCGGCGAGTCCGGAAGCGAAGTCCCGTCTGGGCAGGGTCTGCAGAGTGCCGACATCGGCCAGGACTGCCTTGGGCTGTTTGTACAGCCCAAGCAGGTTCCTGCCCTGTGGGACGTCCAACCCCACCTTCCCACCGACACTCGTGTCGACCATGGCGATGAGGTTGGTGGGGCAGTGCACCAGATCCAGGCCACGCAGGTACGTGGCTGAGGCAAACCCGGCGACATCGCCGATGATGCTCGAGCCCAGCGACACCACCGTGGCGGACTTGTCGACACCGGCCGCGAAGAGCTCTCGATAGACGGCTTGC
>JABAOH010020491.1_pt2 | contig 12260 bp, 10 predicted proteins | sample 7062181 | NCBI WGS metagenome assembly JABAOH01 (sample SAMN14538630, study PRJNA623070) | marine sediment metagenome | biome: marine biome [ENVO:00000428]; feature: marine pelagic biome [ENVO:01000023]; material: deep marine sediment [ENVO:00002113]; isolation source: pool of 5 deep marine... | reverse complement strand
TCGATGATCTCGTCTGCAAAAAGAGTCGCCATACCTGCATCCAGAGTATGGCCAAGGTAGGGTAACCATAAATTCCCCTCAGGAATATCAGGAAGAAGATTTTTTGCCTCTTGAAGGAGTTCTGTCATTCCTCCTAGGGTATCTATTTGCAAGCCTGACATGCCATATGAGATAGGCAGATAATAACCTGTATTTGGAAATTCGACTTTTGTGTCCGGACCCTTCTTATCGATTGCCTGCTGTAGCTCTTTCTCAGCGCGAGCAACCAGCTTGTGGGCCCCTCGAATAGCTCTTGTAGCGATGAGTTTTGACATCAGATTCCCCTTCTTTTTTCGTTAAACATCCAGATCTCTCCTCATTTCCATATCATAAAGAACTCGTTCCTTGGCTTTGCTGATCCCCAAGTTTTTTCGTTTTTTATTGATATGGTCGATCATCAATCCGGCCATTTTTCCCGGATCCGGCTCGACGCCCCACATCCCTCCAAAGATCTGTTCGAACTCTCTGAAGACATGTTCGCAAAAGATGTCACTGCCGGAGATTGGCAGGCCTACTCCGAATACGGTGAAGACCCCAGAGGAAACGAAATACTGCCCGATCGAAATAGCTTTCTCGCTCATCCATTCAGGCGCTGCGCCTGCCACAGGGAGGTCGCTGATATCCTCACCGAGGCCGCCTATCTTCACCATCTCGGAGAGAGCGATCAAAATACGGCTGTTGTCTACACAGGATCCTGAGTGAAGAACCGGTGGCATTCCCACTGCGGAACAGACCTCGGCAAGCCCTTTACCCGCATAATTTTCTGCGGATTCAGGAATGAGCAAGCCGGCTTTAGCACAGGCGATAGCTGAACAGCCTGTTTGGACAACCAGGATGTCGTTAGCGATGAGCTCCTCGACGAGGTCGATATGAACCTGGTCGTGAGTGACTTTGGGGTTGCAGCAGCCTACGACTCCGGCTACGCCTTTGATCCGGCCGTTGATCACGTTGTCGTTGAGAGGCGTGTATGAGCCCCTAAATTTTCCGCCAAGCATGTAATTGATGGCCTCGTGAGAGAAACCTGCGACCAAATCCATCTTTTCCTTGGGGATTTCGAATTTACCTCTGCTCGGGAAATTCTGGACAGCGATTTTTATGATCTCTTTGGCGGTTTGAAGGGCCTTTTCATGGGAGAAAGCGATGTGTTCGGCTCCTTCAATTTTCCCTTTTGGAGAGGTAGTGATAAGCTTCGTGTGATGACACTTGCAGATTTCTGGCAAAGCCGGCATGATGCACTGGACATCGACGATCATAGCTTCCACTGCGCCCGTGGCAATTGCCAGTTCCTGCTGGAGAATATTCCCGGCAATGGACAATCCATGTCTCAACAGGATTTCGTTGGCTGTGCAGCAAATACCGCTGAGGTTAATTCCTGTGGCTCCCTTTGATTTAGCAAGCTCTAGTAGTTCTTTATCCTGAGATGCATGGACCAGGGCCTCTGCCAGTACGGGTTCGTGACCGTGGACAACGATATTCACTTCTGTTTCAGAGAGAACTCCCAAATTCACCTGCCCTCTGATAGGGGAGGGCGTTCCGAAAAGAATATCCTGGAGTTCTGTAGCCACCATCGAACCACCCCATCCATCGGCTAAAGCTGCTCTTGCGCCCTGGAGCATAATATTCCGGTGGTCTTGGTCCACACCCATGCTCGTGCGGTGCATCACTTCGACGATTTCCCTGTCGATCCCGCGGGGCACTATTCCCAAATCCCTCCATAAGGTTTGTCTTTTTTCAGGCGCCTTGCGAATAAAAGGCACTTCTCCTGCCTGGCTTCCAAAACAGGCCAACGCTTTTTCAGCGACATCCAGGGCGATATCTTCTTTTTTCCGGTTCTCTATAGAGATGTCAAGGACCTTGGCTACCTTCCTGAGCTTGTTTGCATCCGTGATCGTGTATCCCGAATCAGGAGATTTCGCGGCCAACAGCAATGTTTTGGCCACATCCCGACCGTGGTCGGAATGGGCTGCAGCTCCTGCAGCGATCATTCGGGCAAAATTTCTTGCGACAATGACTTCGGCCGTAGAGCCGCAGACTCCTCTCTGAGGGCTTTTCCCTTTGGGATTGATGCGGCATGGCCCCATATAACAATTATCGCAACAGAGCCCGCTTTCGCCAAAACCGCACCGGGGTTTTTGTTGGTCTGACCGGTCCCAGACCGTTTCGATTCCTGCCTTTAAGTTTTTTTCCAGCTTTTGATGGGCTGTCTTGTCTCTTTTTTTGTCATCCATGACTTATTGCCCCTTCTTATGTCTCAAATTTCTAATAACATATCTCAAGAATTTTCACCTTATGATGCTGGCTTCCGCGGAATCTTCACTCGCGGAGTTTGCGGCTTACGTCAGCTAATGTATAAAAGACTTTTTCCGAAAGCTCAACCGGGAGAGAACCTGTCCCGCAACTTGGCGTCAACAGGCATTTCTCCCAGATGAGATTCTCGTTGATTCCTTTACTCGCCAGATGTGTTATCCTCTCCTTAAGTCTGGCGATTAAAGAGTCAGCCGTTTCCTCAGCAATTTTTTCCGAAGTAGGAACAATACCCCAGGCCAATACACCTCCATTCTCCAAAAACTCTTTTGTTCGGTCAGAGTAATAGGCAATGGTTTCCCCGAATTCGAAAGCGTCAAAGCTTATGATATCCACACCCGCATCGATCAGGATTGGCCATTCTGTGTTCCCACAACAGTGGGTTCCGACTAGGGCTCCGCCCGCATGAACCGCTTCCACCACCTCATTCAGATCGTGCACCACATCCTCTCTCTGGACACTGACATAAGTTGAAGAGCCGAAGCCTGTGAGGACAGGCTCATCCACAAAGCATAACTGCTTGTATCCAAGAACTTTAAATTTATCCAGGAGCCACCTGGCTTTCATCGTAATTCCCTTGATGACAACATCCCTGTAGACTTCATTATAGTAAATTGCTCTTTTGTTTTCGTCCACAGTGGCCAGGCCGAACGTAACCGGGCCTGTTACTTGACTTTTAAAAAACTGAATAGACAAAGGTCTGTCTGAGCTCAATTTTTTTACCATGGCGTATATCCCGCGGCTGAATTGCGCAGAGATCTGGAAATGATCCAAGTTTTCTTCCATATAACTCTCATAGAATCGTTCCAGCTCTGCTGTAGACTCCCCTCCGGTGTTGAAATACATTTTCTTTTTAGAGTCGTCAATGACCACGTTGGGAAATGCCTCACTGTATTGGGCTTCCATTTGTTCGCGGAAGTTTGCATTCGGCAATTGAGGCCAGATGGGAATCTCCGGGATTGTTTCCAGGATCAAATCGCAGGTTCTTTCGACATCCTTGTGGGGAAAACTCCCGATTCCGGTTGCTAAACATTGAGGATTAAACGGCATGTTCCACCTCCGAGGTGTAAGATTTCGTACTCTTTTATTAAAAAGCAGATTTCTTTGAATATCTTGTACTTATCTCTCTATAATTTGTAAAAAAATGCTATTTATGCTCTGAATAAACAGTCTATATGTAAAATTAAGCTCATCCCTTGTGCCCTGAGCTCTTTAAAGATTGGTAAAGAAGCTCAAATTCTCTGCTCAGGTTTTCGTCCAGGAGTTCTATGAGAGGCCGTTTCGATTGATCAGACTCACGTATAATATCCCGGTAGGATACCATCCCTAGCATAAGATCTTGAGGGAATTTGTGACGAATCCAGTTCTCTTGTGTTTTATCCTGGACTTTATTCCCGATGATGCCAAAAGACTCGATCTCGAGGTCTTGGGCCAGCTTCAGGATCGTTTTTGCCGAGGAAATGCTTCTTGATCCGGGTTCAACAACGATCAGCATTCTGTCTATCGAACTGGATGTCGCTCTTCCCAGATGCTCGATGCCGGCTTCCATATCTACGATCACGACTTCATCGCGGTTAAGAATGATTTCGGACAAGAGACTCCGGAGAAGCACATTTTCAGGACACGCACACCCTGCCCCTCCTTTCTGGATAGCCCCCATAACTAGAAGTTTTATGCCCTTATGTTCGAGACAAAATGAATCGGGAATATCACTGACTTTAGGATTCATTTTGAAAAGCTGACCGAATTGCTTGGGTTTCGCTCCTGTCCTTTCCGCCACGAGCTGACTTTGTTTTGAGATCGGAGTGATTGAATCTGCATCATCTTCCGGAATACCAATGGCCGAAGCGAGATTGGCATCTGGATCAGCATCCACTGCAAGGACATGGTATCCATCCCTGGCAAATAAATGGGCCAAGATTCCTGCTATTGTCGTTTTTCCTGTTCCGCCTTTTCCAGTGACAGCAAACTTCATCGAGATTTTTGCTCCGTCTCTTTTTTATTGAGAAGGGTGCTGACAAGAGTCACTGCTGATTCCGCTTCTGGTGCATATCCGTCAGCACCGATCTCATCAGCAAAGGATTGGGTGACTGGTGCTCCCCCGATAATTATTTTGACGTCTTTCTTTAAATGAGCGGATTTGATCGTGTCTATAACATCTCTCATGTAAGACATCGTTGTCGTGAGAAGCGCTGACATCCCCAGTATATCTGGCTTCTCTTTATGGACGGCTTTGAGAAAGGTTTCCTTGGAAACATCGATGCCGATGTCAATGATATCATAACCTTCCGTTTCCAGGATGATACTCACAACCGTTTTCCCGATGTCATGAAGATCCCCTTTCACTGTGCCCATGACAATTTTCCCTAATACGTGTTTTTCAACTTCGCTCATATATGGTTTGATGACATCCATTGCCGATTTCATGGCTCTTGATGCGATCAGGACTTCCGGGACGAATATTTCATTTGCCTTGAATTTTTTCCCGACCGCTTCCATACCTTTGATAAGCCCGGAGTTTAGAATGCTCTCAGGTGCGATATTCATGGACAGGGCTTTTCTCAACAGGATTTTAACTGCTGCAGAATCCCCGAGTTCCACGTTTTTTGATATCTCAGAAAGTATTTCCATTTTCACAGTCTTTTGATGCTATTCACACTGGTCTGTTCTGATATTTTCTTCATTCTTGAATAGTCTAGCATCTTGCTGTACAATTCGTCTTGCATTTTATATACAAATTTTGTAAAATTATGCTAAACTAAGACATATAAAGATAAAAAATCATGCAGCTTCAGAGAATCTTGCCCGAGACAAAATTCAGAATGCTTTCAGGGAAATACACTACTAAAACAGGATTGCCCCTCACTCTCGTAAACACAAGCGGAGAAACAATACGTGGTAGTAAATGCTCGGTTTGCAAACAGGCTTCGGCTGGTATGAATAGTAATTTGATGAATAATTGTCGATTGAGGATGTTGAAAGCGATTGAAGAGGCTTTCCGGTGGGGGGAAGGATATATAACGAACTGCCCCATTGGGCTGATCGTGTTTGCTGTACCTATCGTTCTTAACAAAAAACTTTTAGGTGGATTTCTCAGCGGCTTCGCCATTTTTCCGGAAATGAGAAAGGATTTTATCGAAGAGGTTATCCAAAATCTAAGGGGCTTCGATGAAACTGTGGATAAGTCAAAGCTCCGGGATTTGAAAATTAAGATTTTTTCACTCAAGAAGGTGAGGGACGATGTTTCTTATCTTCTCGCGCTTACAAAGCAATTCCAGATCAGTGACTTAAGTTTCCTTGAAGATAGAAAAGCCAAATACATCCAACAGTACAAAATCGCGAATTTCCTGGATGACCTTAAAAAAAACAGACCTAATGTTGCGAGAAAAATTCTGGATAAGCAGGATGAAATAATCCAGAAAGTCAAGCTCGGTGATAAAACAGGAGCCAGAGAGATCCTCAACGAGTTCTTGGGATCGATCTTTTTTGAGAGTGGCATGAATTTTGAGATCATCAAAGTCCGAATCATCGAGTTGGTTGTCATCATCTCAAGAACGGCCATAGAGGCAGGAGTTGATGCCAAAGATTTGATGGGATTGAACTACTCTAATTTTACAGAGCTTAATAAGGCAACAGATTTAGATGAACTGCTGTTCAAATTGAATGATATCCTGACCAATTTTATTAACAGGGTCTCTGCTATTAAAGAAAAAAAGAAAAAGATCAAGATCAGAAAAATGATCGAATATATCGATCAGAACTTTACCCGAAAGCTGACTTCTAAAGAAGTGGCCAGGGTCGGTGGTTTGAGCCTGAGCAGGTGTCTTCACCTCTTCAAGGAGGAAACAGGGATGTCACTTTCTGAGTATGTCAAAAAGCTCAGAGTCGAATATGGAAAATACCTGCTTTTAAATACCGATATCAGCTTAGCAGATTGCTCGATCGAGATAGGTTTTTTTGACCAGAGTCATTTTACTAAAACGTTCAAGCAGGTGGAGAGGATAACACCCTACCAATTTCAACGCAAATACAAGAAGTAGGACAGGCAAGCCATTGAGTAAGATCAATTGATCTTGTCCAGGTTTCTTACGTTGAAAAATCCGTCTCTTTAGTCTTGAGAACGTTTTGGAGCAGCAGATTGGCGAGAGCTTTTCCCACAGCCCATAATCCATCCAACTTGAAGTGTTGATCGGCTGATCTGTCAAAAAGAAAGGTCACTCGGGCGGGAAACTCCTCGTCGGCGAGCCAGAGGATCAACCGTACAGGGAGACGGGGGAAGACCAAAAATTCAAACGCACAATCGCCTCCATCCACTATCTTGCCTCCATGAGAGAGGGATAGGGAGGTAAAGGCATCCTGATTACGACCGAAGGTCTTTTCCAGCTTATGGATCGGCATCTTGTGGATCCCACGAAAGAAAAGCGGTCCAGAAGGAAATTGTGTTGTGGACGTCCACTTTCCGCTCAGAGGCATATCTTTTGCTCCGATGAGATAGTTGACGGCTGCAAGCTGCAGATAGAAGTCTGGAGATTGGTCCGGGAATGACTCAGTAAATCTTATGCTTTTGTTTGCTGGGGAAATATCGTAGTCCCTGTTGAGAATTCGTAAACGATAACTCTGTGTCTCCGGATTGTACTTAGACAAGCTTCGGTGCTCAACATCGTTGACATCCAGACCTCGAAGCGTGCTCCAGAGTTCTTCACTGATCATTGAAATTCGAAATCCCAAAAGGTAAAATCTATGCTACTTTTTTTTCTTCTTTTTTTTCATATATCCATTGCCGACGCACTCCTCCGCATATTCGCACCACTCGAGGCATCCGAGATCGAGTTTTGGATTGGGGACCCAAGAGTTACATTTTTTACAGCGTCTTCGGACATCGTCCTTAAAGAATTCTACGGAGGTGAAGCAAACGGGGCAGCGGACCTCAAAAATGTCTTCTTTTTTCCAGTGGCGTGTATCCTGTCCAGGACATTTCATCGTGTCACTATGATAACTCTTTCCCTTTCCATTTGCAAAAGGAACCAAAGACCGAGGAGAATTTTCGGCTTGTCATATTGAATACCGCTTTGGCATGCTTTTTATCAGACAAGGATTCAATGATTGTCTTGATTTATTTGAAGAATGTTGAAAAATTGGCATAGAACAGATAAGATTGCAGCCTTCACCTAATTGTAAAGTAAAAAGTGCGGAGGACAGCCATGAAAAGAATTAAGACAGTTATTTTATTCATTATTTTGTGCGGGATTTTTCTTCAGGCAGAGAACAAAAGGCCCTTCACCATCGATAATTATATGAAAAAATAGAGGAGGAAAAGGGTGAAACTCAAAAAAAAGGTCGCATTAATAACAGGAGGAAACTCAGGAATAGGAAAAGCAACAGCCATCCTTTTTGCCAAAGAGGGCGCCAGGGTATGTATTACAGGACGGAATGAGAAAAGATGTGAAGAAGTCGTCAAAGAAATCACTGATAGCGGCGGTCAGGCGATATACATCATTGCAGATGTTCGGCTTTCCGATGAGTGCCGGAAGACAGTGGAAAGCACGATGAATGCTTTCGGCCGGCTGGATATTCTCTTTAACAATGCGGGGGTGTGGTTCCCGAACACTGCAGTGGATTGTACAGAAGAAGAATGGGATCTCACCATAGATATCAACATGAAAGGGACATATCTGATGTCAAAATTCGCCCTCCCTCACATGATAGCCCAAAAGAGCGGTGTGATCATCAACAATGGTTCCGGATGGGGGATTGTGGGCGGCAATGAAGCCGTTTCTTATTGTGCTTCAAAGGGAGGCGTTGTGGTCATGACAAAGGCCATGGCCATAGATCATGCAAGACAGGGCATACGGGTGAATTGCCTCTGCCCCGGAGATGTCGAAACCCCAATGCTCAGTGAGGATGCCAGGAAGCGCGGAATGTCTTGGGAAAAATACCACGCACAGGCTATCGTTGGGCGTCCGATGGGCAGGATGGGATTGCCCGATGAAATCGCAAAAGCAGCGCTCTTCCTTGCTTCTGACGACTCAACTTTCATGACGGGTGCAACTCTTGTCGTTGATGGAGGAGGTACTGCAGATTAACGCATGAATATAGAGAACTCATGCGTCTTACAAATCTCGATTTAGGATGCGCTACGTTCCTTGGACTGCCAGTAGAGGAACGCAGGTATACCGGCAACGAGGATAATGAGCCCGATGAGAGATTGAAAGGGTTGAGCCCATATTGTGTTAAAAAAAACGCCGAGGTTGATTAGGACAAAAAGTATGGGCAAGATAGGATATCCCCAAGCCCTGTACGGGCGTGAGATTTCCGGTTGTTTGAAGCGCAGAATTATAACAGCCAAACCGGTTGCAGCCCAGAATATAACAAGCGCGAACACGACGTACTCGATCAGGTCTTGAAAGGTTCCGGATAAGCAGAGAAGGGAGGACCAGATCCCCTGCCAGACGATGGCTTTTGTCGGGACCCTGTAACGGGGATGGACGTATCGCATGCTCTTGAAGAAACAACGGTCCTGCGCCATGGCGAAGTAAACTCGTGGCCCGTAAAGGATGGATGCACTCAGACATCCGAAGATCGAAATCATGATCGTGGCTGATATGAATAAGGTCGCTGTCGGTCCGAAGAGCTGTGTGGAAGCCAATTCTCCAATACGTGTGACTCCTTTCATCCGTTCGACTGGTAGGGCGGACACATAGACAATATTCACCAGAAAATAGATAAGCATCACACTCAGAGTTCCCAGGATCAAACCCCGGGGAATGTTTTTTCCCGGATTTTTTATCTCTTCGGCGGCGCAGTTTATCCCATACCAGCCATCATAAGTCCAGAGAACGGCTATAAAAGCCAGACCGAAAAGTTTGATACTGAAGGATATGTCGCCTGTCAATAATCCCTCAAAAGAGACTACACCTGCCTTTGATCCTACGGTCAGACCTAGAACAATCAAAGCAACCACAGCTGCAATCCGTAAAAATGTAAAAATATTCTGAACAACGATGCCGCTCTTGATGCCAACATAATTTATGGCGGTCAGAAACAAAATGGAGGCAACCGCGACCAGCTGACCTGTAGATAAGGAATAATCAAAGCCTAGAAGATTGAATTTCAAAAAGTAGGTTTTGGTCGATAGTGCTGGGACAAAGTAGCCAAAGTATTCCGCAAACGCGACGGCCAGAGCTGCGACTCCTCCGCACTCGATAACCCAGAAAAAACCCCATCCGTAGAGAAATCCTGCCCAAGGACCGTATGCTTCCCGTAAATAGATGTATTGTCCTCCTGCCCGGGGATACATAGCACCCAACTCTGCAAACGCCAGGGCTCCGCACAAAGCGAAAAAACCGCCCAGCAGCCACACAATCAGGATCATGAGAGGTGATGGGAGATACTCGGCGATAAAACCGGTCGTCATAAAAATTCCCGAACCCACGATGGCCCCAATAACCAAAAAAGTCGAATCCAGAAGGTTCATTTTCCGCAAGAGTTGCGGAGAATCTTGTGTTGTTTGGTTGCTCATCTGTGGTTACCCCACATATTGCGCATCGTTATATCAGAGGAGTCTTTAGAAGTCAAATTAACAATCGAAAAGATAATAATTTTAATTTGTAAACACCTAATTTTGATTTTATAATGAGCAAAACCAGGAAAGGAGATAGAAAATGACTCAATTTTATAACCTTGCTCAGATCAAGAGTGTTCTTGGAGAGATTCAACCGATCAAAGAAATAGAAGAAGGATTTATTGCCTATTCCGAAGGCAAAACTGAGATTCCTCCTGTAGGAGAAATGATCTTCAAAAAGCCTCCCGGTGATGTCCACATCAAGTACGGTTATATTGTGGATGACGATTATTATGTTATCAAAATTGCCTCCGGATTTTTTGAGAGCCCTCAATCGAGCCGATATACAAGCGACGGACTTCTTTTGCTTTTTAAAAAGGGGACGGGAGAGCTGGTTTGTTCACTTTTGGATGAGTGCTATCTTACTCAAGTTAGGACTGCGGCCGCAGGAGCTGTCGTTGCCAAATACCTGGCTCCGAAACACGTAAAATGTGTAGGTATCGTGGGAGCAGGAACACAGGGGCGCATGCAACTGGAGTTTTTAGAATCTATCATAGACTGCAAGGATGTTATGGTGTGGGGGGTGAATCAGAAAGAGCTGGATGAGTACAGGGAAGACATGGAGCCCGGGGGTTATAATGTCAGGACGACCTTAAAGGCTGAAGATATTGCGGCTCACTGCAATCTTATCGTCACGGCTACTCCCTCAAAATCCCCCCTGTTGTCTACTGATTTGATCCGTCAAGGCACTCATATTACGGCCATGGGATCTGACACTCCGGAGAAGCATGAGCTGGACCCACGAATTCTTCAAAAAGCAGATATCATCGTCGCTGACAGCATCAGTCAGTGTCTCTTGCGGGGCGAGATTCATCAAGCGCTAAAAGCTGGTTTGCTGGAGAAAGAGCGAGTCATTGAATTGGGAAATGTGATTGTCAATCCGGATCTTCAGAGAACTTCTGAGGAACAGACTACCATCGCAGATCTGACGGGCGTTGCAGTTCAAGATGTCCAGATTACAAAGGCCGTTTATCATGCCTTAATAGGCGAGAAGAAGAGCCATACGTTATAGGAAGAATCCAGATCAGGAATTTCCAGAAACCTCCCCTACTAATCAAAGAGAACAAGGTGGCAGATCGATGCCCATTCGCTGGGCATCATCCTTCATGATGCTCATCAGTGCTTGGAGAGAATCGCCCGGCAGCGGTTCCACTGTGTAGGAACTTATGATTCTCTCGACTTCCTCGCACGCCCGATCCCAGGCTCTCTTTTTCCCATGACTTGTCCAGGCATCATATGTATCGCGGTCAATCACCGAACCGACCTGATACATTTCCTCACGAAACCACCGAAGCGTCTCTTTTGATGTCAAAAAATGATTATTATCGTAAATATCCCCGTACAGATCGCCAGCCAATCGATCTCCCCGGGCTTCGATACCCCTGACCAGTCGGAGAGTCATGCCGCAGATCTCGTTATCCAGAACGAGTTTTTCCAGACTCTGGCAGCTCTCGAAATTCAGCATACCCGGGCCGGAGATGACGTTCGCACCCGCTAGAGCCGCAATGAGCGCTCCCATTCCTGTCTCCAGTCCCGCCTGTCCGTCGACGATTTTAGCATCGGAAAGTCCCATGTAGGCATGAGTGGGAAGTCCCAGATGTTTGCCTATCTGAACATAAGCAGCATGGATCATCATCGTCTCCACGGCTCCCATGGGGGTAGTTCCTTTCCGCATATCAAACGCCGCAGGAGAACCCCCAAAAATAATGGGCGATCCCGGGTGGGCTAATTGGTGAATGACAATACCACTCAGGTTTTCGGCAGTCAATTGCACCAAAGCGCCGGACAGCGTTACCGGAGACGTGGCTCCGGTCAGGGGCATAGACACCAGTTCGGCGGGAATCTCTGCCTTGGATGCATCGATGAGATTCTGACAAGTCAAGTTGCTCCATTTCAATGGCGGTGAGGGGCAGCAGTCAAAAATTGCCAGAGGCTTTTCTCTAAGTGCTCTTTCGCTCCTTCGGACTGCCACCAGCATATCTTTCATGATCTCAAAACTCTCCACAGCAAAAGTACCAGTCACTACCGGCTTCTTGCTGAACTGCAGTCCGATGTATAACCGATACCTGTCCTGCATGGCTCTAGGGACATCGGTGGAAATCATCTCTGTACTCTGTGCCTCAAGATTGGGAAGGGCATCGGTCAATATCGCAAAACGGATGAGATCCTTGGTTACAGGGTCTCTTTCTTCCAATGTAACTGGGTCCAAAATCGTCAAAGCCCCGGAGCCCGGATCAAAGTGAATCGCATCACCTTCCAGATTCATCACCAGATCGCCGCTGCGGTCATACACTTT
>JABAOH010003380.1_pt1 | contig 12260 bp, 9 predicted proteins | sample 7062181 | NCBI WGS metagenome assembly JABAOH01 (sample SAMN14538630, study PRJNA623070) | marine sediment metagenome | biome: marine biome [ENVO:00000428]; feature: marine pelagic biome [ENVO:01000023]; material: deep marine sediment [ENVO:00002113]; isolation source: pool of 5 deep marine... | reverse complement strand
CCTGAGGTCGGGCTTGAGCAGCCGGGGTGCTTTTGGGATCACGGTTAGGGTCAGGCCGCGCCAGACCTGGGAAGGGTCTGGCGGGCCGCTGACTGTAACCGCACCTCACATAACCCCTATCCGCACCCAACAATTGGGGTCCATCTTACCTGAGGTAGTTGGCCCTATTTGCCGATACAAAAGCGGCTGAAGATGCGATCCAGGATGTCTTCGGTGTAGACCGCGCCGACGACCTGCCCCAATTCGTCCAGGGCCTGCCGGATTTCTGCGGCCACGATCTCTTGGCCGGCCCTGGCATCCGCGGCATCCAGGGCGGCCCGCAGGTCGCCGGCCGCCCGCCGCAACCCCTCCCGGCAACGGGTGACCGTGGCGGGTACGTAGACCTCATCGGATCGCTGCAGATCCAAAACGACGGCCCGTAACACCTGCCGCAATTCGTCCAGCCCCTCCCCCGTATGACTGCTGACCGCGACCACGGGAGTTGTGGAATCTGCTGCATCGAACGGCTGGGGCGACCGCGGGAGCAAGTCCCGTTTCGTCAACGCGACGACGCGTTTGGCCCGGACTTGGGAATCCCCCCGCGGTGTCCGAACGGGGGGCTGCGGTCTCGAAAGGTCGAGGCACAGCAGTTCCACATCGGCCAACCGTAGTTGCTCGTCGGTTGCCAACTGGGCTTGGGCCGCAATGGATGCCGCGGCCGTCTTGTCGAACTGCTCGATCCCTGCCGTATCGGTCAGCCGGCAGGTGATACCGTCCAGGTCAAGAGTCGCTGTCAGATAGTCGCGGGTGGTCCCGGCAAGGTGGGAAACCAGGGCCCCCTGTTTTTCCATCAAGGCGTTAAACAGGCTGCTCTTCCCGACATTCGTGGTGCCGGTCAAGACGACCCGGCTCTGATGCACCACTTCCCCCCGACGCTGCATTTGCGCGGCAATGCCCGCGACCTGTTCGGTGGCTGCCTGGAGTTGCCGGCGCAAGTCTTCGTCGGAGAGGAATTGAATGTCTTCGTCGACAAAGTCCAAGCTCGCTTCCAGGTGGGCGAGCAGCTCTAGCAAGTGGTCGCGCAAGTGGGCAAGCGGTCCGCTCAGCCCGCCGGCCAGTTGACGCAGGGCCACGTCCAGCTGGGGGCCATCGGCTGCCTGGATGACACCCAACACGGCCTCTGCCTGCGTCAGATCCAGTCGTCCCCCTAGAAATGCCCGCAAGGTAAACTCACCGGGCCCGGCCAGCCGGCAGCCGCCCTGGCACAACCTGCGGATCGCGGCCTCTGCCAGGGGCGCCGATCCGATCAGGTGAATTTCCGCCAGCGAAGATCTCGTATAACTCCGCGCGTCCGGCCACAACAGCAGTTCGCAGGGCAAGGCGCGGTGCAGTTCGCCCAACTGCAATCGCCCCGGAACCAGGCTGGCCTGCCGAACGGCCCGAAGTTGCCTGCCGTCATCGGCCAGAAAACACGGCTGCAGCACGGCAACCACGTCCGGCCCAGCCACACGCACGACCGCTCGAGCCCCCCTGCCGGGGGCCGTCGCCAGGGCGACGATCGTGTCGGTGAAGTCGTAGGTCATCTTGTGCGTCGCGGCGCTATTTTTCTGAGCCAGGGCGGGCCTGGTTGCTGGTTCGGCAGGGGGCGGTTCAAAACCGGCAGATGCGGTTGCCCATCATCATAACCCGGCTGGTGAGCCAGGAAGAATCGTCAAAAAAGCGAGGGGGCGGTTCGGCTGCACGCCGGCAAAGGCCGCACATCGGCAAAGCGGGCCGATTGCGATGGCTTCCGCAAAGCCAGGTCGGGACCCTTTTTTTCCACCCCGTCCGCCGTCAATCGGGCAGCGAGCGCACAGGATGAAAGAAACTCCCCTCCCCGCCCCGGCCGTCCTCCCCAGACCGAGTCGTCCCTACTTCTTCCGCTTCTTGCGACGCGGATTCGGGCTGCCGGAGGCGGAAGCGGCCTTGGCAAGTTCCTTGGCCGGGCTCTTGGCCGGCCCGCTTTCCGCAGGCTGCGCCGGTCGGACAGTCGATTTGGGCAAGAGCTTCCGTTCGCCGACACCCCACAGGCTGGAAGCGATAAAGTAAATACACAAACCACTGGCAACTTTAAAGAACAAAAAACCCATGAAGATCATCATGTACTGCATGATCTTCTGCTGCATGGCCGCTTGTTCGTCCGTGGGGGGCGGCATGAACATCTTCTGCTGCCAGATGAAAAGAACCACTGTAAACAGCGGCAGAATGTTCAGATAGGGCCCCAACCAGCCGGCCGGGCTGGACAGAAACTCCGGCACATACGGCTGCCAAAACCAGAGCATGTCCGGGGCCGCCAGGTTGCTGCACCACCGCACCGCGGCACTGATCAGTGGCGCCTGCCGCAACTCGATGTCGACCATCAATGCCCGGTACAAGCCGATAAAGATCGGCAATTGAATAAACAGCGGCAGGCACCCCGACAGCGGATTGTAGTTGTGCTTTTTATACATCTCCTGGATCGCCTTGCTGCGTTTCTCCAGGTCGTTCTTGTACTTCTCACTGATCCGCTTTATTTCGGGCTGCAGTTCCTGCATTTTTTGGGCGCCCAGGGCTTGTTTGCGGCTAAGCGGGAACATGCTCAGCCGGACAAGGACGGTCAACATGACGATCGCCAATCCGTAATTGCCAACCAAGCCGTAAAAGAAGTGCAGGACTGCGGAAAGCGGCCGAGCAAACCAGCCCCAAATCGGCCAGCCGAAGTAAATCAGCTCTTCCAACGTCACGCGGCGCGGAAATGCGTTCGGTTTGTATTCAGCCAAAATATCCGGGACTTTCGGTCCGGCAAAAAGGACAAAGGACTGCCGCATCCGTTCCTCATTGCCCGGTGCCACAATCAACGGCCGGCTGGTCAGTCGGCAGGTCACGTTGCTCAATTGCACACGCCGCGCGTCCAGAGGCACGTCCCCCACCAGGCGTGGCTCGACGCTGGCAAACAACGGCTGCTCGGCGCCAGACCGCTGTGGCAGCAAGACAGCGGCAAAATATTGAGCGTCGACGCCGGCATATGCCAACAAGTTCTTCCGCCCGTCCTCCTCCAACGGGATTCGCTGCGTGCCTTCCTCTTCTGCGTCGTCGACAATGGCTGACACGTCGATTAGTACTGGACCGTCGAGCTGCAGATGCAGTGCGACATCGCGCAGCCGCCGCCCTCCCCACTGCCGGCCGAACTTGTTGGACCACCACCAGCCTTCTGTCGGGAGGCCCGTCGGCCCGTCCAGGCGATAAGCGATCGGACGGGACTGAGCATCCTCGTTGATGATTTCGATGTCCATCAGCAGATGGTAGCCCGCCGCCGCGATGCCAGCGGTGGCTTCCGCGTCAACCGATGCCAGACGGTACCGTTTCACAACGGTAAGTTTTTTGTTGGATAAAGATTTGCGAAACTCGACTTCCCGATCCGCCGACTTCGTGATCCGCCACAAACTTTCGCGGAGGGAGACTCCCTCGAATTCCTCTTTTTCCGGCGGCAGCCGCTCGTCGCCAATCTGTTCCAACGTCATCAGCATCGACAACTGATCGTGAGCACCCGGCGGGACAACTTCCAGCCCCTGGGCACCCAGTTCCGGTCGAATCAACTGCAACTGACGCCGAGCCAGTGTCACCGCCACCGGCTCGATCGCCTTGCCCCCGCGGAGGACCTTCAGCACCACCTCCTGGCCCGGTTGGGTTTCTCCCAGAGCGGCAAAGAGGTCGTCCGCCGTAAGGATCGGCACTTGATCGATGGCCGTAATCACGTCTTTTTTTTCCAGCCCGGCGGTGGCGGCCGGCGTCCCTGGACCGACAACCCCCACCAGACATCCGCCGCCATCGGCAGCGTCGGATGCGCCCAAGAAGCCGAGAAACCCGCTGCTCTGGTCGAGGTCGCCATAGTGGGGATTGTTCAGCACAATCCGCTCGATGGCGGCGCCCCGATTGGTAAAGTAGATCAGCATGCGGACGTCGCTGGCAGGGTCCAGCGACCCCAGCACCACCCGCTGGACGCCGGCCGCTTCCTCCCCCGCTTCCGCTGCCGCCGCTTCCGCCGCCGCCTGGTCTCCCGGTGGGGTCAACGTACCGTCGGCAGGGTCCTCTTGGCCGCCGTCGCCTGCGGCGTCGACCGCATCGCTTTGGCGGGTTGGTTCGCCCTGTTCAGCAGCCAGCGGGTCGTCTTCCAAAAGCTCCGCAATCTCAGGCCGCGGCGGGGGCGGCCAGATCGCGTTGACGATCATCTGCGTGCCCATCAGGATGGACAGCGACAACAGCAAAAACAGAAAGAAACGTTTTTCCACGGCGGGTCATCCTTTTATGACCGTTGGTCCAGCGCCTGGCGACTTGGGGTGTGGCATCTGCTTGAACGCCGGTCCAGGCCGCTGCACCTTATGAGGGCGCCGCCTCTACGCCTTTTTCGTATTGGACCCGCGAGTCAGCGCCCCTCGCGAAGCCTATCCCCCAAAAAATTATCCAGGTCGGGGATGTCGTAGATTTTCTGGATCGTCGTATTCTTGTCGTACTCGACCCTGCGGAACCGAACGACGTTATCCTCCATAACAACGTAACAAGAACGCCAATCACCGTCGCGCGGTTGCCCAACCGAACCGACGTTGATCATCACTTTCTCCTCGCCCAACTTGTATTGATAATCGATTTCTTCCGGACTGTGAAAACGCAGACTTTCCGTGAAGATTCCAGGTACGTGCGTGTGCCCCTGAAAACATGTTTGCTCGATCAGGCTGAATATCTTTTCCATCTTCCGCTGATTGTAGATGTCTTCCGGGAAGACGTATTCGTTCAGCGGATTTCGAGCCGATCCGTGGACGAACAGCAGGCCGTTTTCCTTGCGGTTGCGGGGCAGCTCGCCCAGAAAATCCCAACGTTGAGCGTTTTCGCGGGGATCGCCCTTGGGATTTTCCAGCTGTTCGCGGGTCCAGAAAATCGCCCGCTCGGCACCCGTGTTGAATCCCTCCGGATCGAAAAGTGCGCCTTGATCATGATTGCCCAGCAGGCAGACATCGCATTTCATGATCTGATCGATGCACTGGCACGGATTGGGCCCGTAACCGACAATATCGCCCAGGCAATAGATCTCCGTAATGCCCTGGTCGCGAATGTCCGCCAAAACGGCCTCGAGGCTCTCGAGGTTACTGTGAATATCGCTAATTAACGCTCGTTTCACGGCCCGTTCTTTCGTCTACCGCCATGCCCATTCTCTTTGTAAAGTTAGCTCAGAAGGCATGTTAAGGCCAATCACGCAATGTAAATGGACTGCGGTGCCGGGTCAACCCGGCAGGCTCGTTAGATTGACCTGAAAATCAAAAATTGACCGGCTCATGCACCACACCAGCAAACACGAATCGAACCCTGCAGGGGGACAGGGGGGGCTTGAGCGGCCCGCTGCGACCTGCCGGACGGCTTGGGAACTGAGATGCGAACTGTAGCCCTGGAAACAACCCACACAACCGGTACGATCGCACTGCTGAACGATCGGCAAGTGGTCACCGACCTGTCACTTCCCCCGGATCGTCGCAGCGCCCAAACTTTGCTCAGCAGCCTCCGCTCGGCACTCGACCAGTCCGGCTGGACGGCTCAGCAAATCGACCTGGTCGCGGTCGCCTGTGGTCCGGGATCGTTTACCGGCCTCCGCGTCGGGGTGACGGCAGCCAAGACGCTGGCGTATGCGGTGCAGGCGGCCTTGGTGGGTGTGAACACGCTACGGGCGATGGCGGCCGCCGCGCCCCCAAAATTCCAGACCGTGTGGCCAGCCATCGATGCTCAACGACAACGCGTTTTCACGGCCCGCTTTGCCAGACGCGATGACCAGCTGACGGAAATCCAGCCGACGGTCGTGTGGTCCTTCGATGAGTGGCTGGCGCAGCTTGAGCCTGGCGATGCCGTCAGCGGCTCGATCCTGGATCGGCTGGAAAAGCGTATTCCCGGTGCGGTATCGGTTGTGGACCGGTCGTTGTGGTTGCCCCGTGCCGCCTGGGTCGGCCGCCTGGCGATCGGCGATTTTACGGCGGGCCATCGCGAGGATATCTGGCAGTTCGCGCCGCACTATTATCAAAAGAGCGCTGCGGAAGAAAAACTAAATCCCAGGCCACCAGCAGACCCTTGATGCCTGTCCGGGAGTTGCCTGTCCGGGTACTGCGGGAGGGCCTGTCTGGCTGGTGCGTTGACTGCCTCGGCCTTGCAGAGCGGGCTGCCTTGAGGGGACAGGCCCTTACCCCCTTTTCTGGCCGGCCGCCTCTTCCAGAGCGGCGGAAAACGCTCCATAACTATCTGCATCGAACAGCACAAAGCAAACCAGGCCGGGACGCGCGTGTTCGGTCAAAAAGTCGAACACGGTCTTGATCGCGATCCGTGACGCCAGATCGATAGGATAGCGATACGCTCCGGTGCCCAGCGACGGGAAGGCGATGCTGGGACAGTGGTGCTCCACGGCCAGTTCCAGGCACCTGCGGTAAGCGCCCGCCAGCAGCTCCGGCTCACCACGCTTCCCGCCACTCCACACCGGAGCCACCGCGTGAATGACGTAATCGGCCGGCAAATCCCCGGCGGTAGAAATCACAGCGCTGCCCGTGGGGCAACCTGCCGGGTACCGCTGGGAAGTCTCCTTCATAATGGCCTCGCCACCTTGGCGGTGAATGGCCCCGTCCACGCCACCGCCGCCAGCCAGCCGGCGGTTGGCCGCATTGACGATCGCCTTGACGTCCTGCTGAGCTACATCTCCCTGCCGCAGTTCCAGCGTTTGCTGATTAATCGTTACCCGCATGGCCGGCAATTCTCGTTGTCTGGCAGCGAGCCAGCTGCGATCCGCCCTGGCGTCGATTAAGATGGAAGCAGCATTGTAGGTCACCGTGCCGCAAACGTGCACCTCCCAGGGCCGAAAATTTCATGCCTCGATTTGTAAGCCCATGTCTGTTGTTCGGCCTCATGCTGGTGGCGTCGCCAGCAGCGGCCCGGCAGCTGTACGTCAGCAATGCCGCTGGCGACGACCGCAACCACGGCTTGTCCCCGGCCGGCGGCAGTGAGGGGAACGGGCCTTTGAGGACCATTCGGCGTGCGGTACAACTCAGCCGTCCCGGTGACGAAATCGTAATCGAAAACACCGGTTTGCCTTATCGCGAGTCCATCACGCTGGACGGACGGCGTGGCAGCGGCAGCACCACATGGCCCCTCATCATTTCAGGTCACGGCGCGGTGCTGGATGGATCCATCCCTGTGCCCCAGGGTGCCTGGGAACATTACGAAGGGGATCTGTTTCGCTTCACGCCCCGCCGACAAACGTACCTCCGGCTGTTCTTAAAAAATCGAGCTCTTGCGGAAAAACGTGCCGAGCCCGGCGGGCTGTCTCCGCCCCCTGTACAACCCCTGCAGTGGTGTCTCTGGAATACCCAGGTCTATTTCCGCGTGGAACCTGGCCGGGTCCCGGACAGCTATCAACTAACGCAGACCGGGCAAGCGGCCGGCCTGACACTGCACGCCGCACATGACGTCGAGATCCGGGATCTGTTGATTCAGGGCTACCAGTTGGACGGGGTCACGGTGCATGACCTGGTCCAGCGGGTGGTATTGAGCAATCTGGAGTGTCGCGGCAACGGCCGCAGCGGGATCTCGGTCGAGGGTGCTTCGCAGGTTGTGATCCACGAGTGCCGGCTGAACGACAACGGGCGAGGCCAGCTACGTGTCGCAGCACCCGCCGTGGTGGAGGTTTTCGCCTCCAAGATCCAGGATTCGGGAGTACCCCCTTTCCTGGGGCAAGGGGGTCGGCTGCTGGTGGATGGCAAACCGTTTCGTCCGACTACTCGCTGATCTGCCCGGCAGCCCGCTCGGCAGCTTGCTCGGCCGCCCGCTCTTCCGCTTCGATTTCCAGCTCTTCCGCCTCGTGAATCATGTGGTCCACCTCGCGGCGACTGCTCAGATAGAATCCCACACCGATCAGGGCGACCAGGATCCGGATCACGCGGTAAACCAGGGCGACCAGCAGCCCTTTGGCGTCGCTGGCCAGATCGGGTGTCGTTTGCGCGTAGAGGTATTTCAGGACCGCCTCGAACGCACCCAGCCCTTCCAGGGGCAGCGGCAGAGCGGCCGAAACCATGGCCAGGGGCACGATGAAGCAGTGCACGCCCAGCGAGGGCGCTGCCTCCGGCAGGCCGTGGGCAATGAACAAGAACGACAGGACAGCCAACATGTGGACGCACAAAGTGATCCCCATCGCCAGGATCAGCACACCCCGCCGCTGCTGGTACATCTTGGCCGCTTGGTAGACCCGCTGTAATAACTCGCCCACCACAGGCAGGCTGCACAACCAATCGGCAACCGGGCCTTCGGTCCCGAAGCGAAACAGCATCAAGAGATATCCCGTCAGCCCCAGCCCGCCGGCCACCAGGGTCGCGATCGCCAGCTGGCGTATGGCTGGTGAGAACGGCTTGATGTCGACGAACGCCAACGCGGTGCAGGCCAGCACCAACAGGCCGACCAGCCCGATCGCCCGGTCCACCAATACGGAAGTCACGGCCGCCGTCCGCCGGCCTGGATGCTCGCGAGCGATAAATACCGCTTTGAACAGATCCCCACCGACCGAACCGAGCGAAATGAAGTTCAACAGGTATCCCAGAAAGCCCAAACGGAAGGCATCGCGGAGGCGGAACGGCAAGTCGACCGCGCGGACCAAGAAATACCAACGCGTGATCGCCAGCATGACGGCACTGGTCATGAAGATCAGGGCCATGACCAGCAGGGTCCAGTTCTTGTCCCCGTCGCGCAGCCTCTCGAATAAATCCGGGTTGTTTTTCTGGACGTCGAGCGCCAGGTAGATGATCAGTCCCAGGGAGACGCCCAGCTTGGCAAAATTAGCCAGTAGTTTCTTCACAGCGGTGATGCTTGCAGAAATTAGAAATCGGTCAGAGGGCCAACCTTCACCCTTTCGTTCCCGTTGACAGTGGGCCGTACCGGTGATAAGGTTTTCTTGCTTTGACAGCAACACGACCATGGGCGTGCCGCAGACCCGCTTCCTAAGGATAGCATGCGGGGCAGCGCCCCAGGGTGGAGCGCGTAAGCCGTTCCCAAAAGGGGGATTAGCTCAGTTGGGAGAGCGTCTGGCTGGCAGCCAGAAGGTCAGGGGTTCGAGTCCCCTATCCTCCACTTTCGACCGACCGCCGCCGCTTGCTGGCGGCCTGTGCCAGTCGCGTTGCCACCCACCTGGGTTGCCGGGACCCAGCCCGTGTTTCCCCCGAGCCGTCGGCTGTCCAACGGCCAAGTTTGTGAGAAAACCAGCCTCGCAAGCGTGATGGCTGGCAGGCAGAAATCGGTCTGGTCGGATGGGGTCCCCTCTGCTAAGTTCCCGCCGCTTTTCGCGGAGCTTTAGGGAAATTTTCTTGGAAGCTGATGGGTAATGTCTCCGCCTGCGCCGTTGGGGTTGTGACTGCGCTGGCAAAGATTTCCCGGAAGGCTCCATTCACAGCCAGGTGATGCAAGCATGAGAATTCGTGTCGCCATTGCAAATTTCGGTCTGGCAGTGGCTTTCCTGCTGGATGCGGCCATCGTCTCTGCCACACCCCCTTGGGTGGATTTAATCAAGATGCGGCAGGTGGAGGCGNNACCTTTCGAGGACCCGCTGCTGTGGACGATGGCCAGCGGTTGGTTCACGAATTGCGCAGCCGCTACAAACTGCCAGCTTACTTGCACCGTAAAGAGTTCGATTACACGCAGAGTGTGATCGGGCGGGGTGTCGACAAGTATGGCCAGCCGCGCCGGATGCGGCACCAGCAGGACGACAAGATTCAGGAAGTGGCCGTACTGGTTGGCGACTATCCGTCCGTGGACGATCCGCAGGCTCAACGCGATCTGCAGAAAATCAAAATGGCTGAGCCGAAAACGCTGGCTTTGGAGGACGGTGGGGAAACCAGCCAAACCTTTTCCAAACTCCGCCAGCTGCAGCGCCGCTTCTGGCCGGCTGATAGCGAGAAACGCAAGCAAGGGCCCATGCGGTTGGCGCTGGTCACGACCAATCCCCTCCTGCCCGACGAATACTTTCGTCCCAGCGGCATGGACGGCTTTGTGGAAAAGCTGAACAGGCAAATGGACTACAGCCTCTTGGAATGTCCCGGACGGTTCACGGTGAAGGTCGCCACCTTCCATGGCCTGGTGGCGGTCAGCAACGAAGGCAAACAGGCCGCCGCAAGCCGTCGCCGGAGTCGCCTGGAGGAAGCCGCCGAAAAGGCCAACCGGTTGACGATCGCCCTCCGTGCAAAAGGTTATGAGGCTTACCAGTTTCACGACCGAAAATCGAGCATCGTGACGGTCGGCAGTTTCGACCGGCCTGGGAATCCGCGACCGGGGGGGGGCATGGAGCACGAGCCGCAAGTTGTGGACCTGATCCGACGATTTGGCGCCAAGCAGAAATCTGCTCCGGCAGCAGGGCCCCAACAGCCATTTCAACAGACGAACCTCGAACCGCAATCGCTGAAGGTGGGGCCGCGGGAACGGATCCCTTTCGATGTCGTTCCCGCCCTGATCGAGGTCCCGCGCCGCGCGCTCAGCGCTGATTACGCCAATCGTCGCACCACCCTGCGTTGAAGCCAGCTGGCAGTGCACTGCGGGATAACAAACCGCCCAGCCAGCTCAACACCCTTCCCCCGACCCCTGGCCAAACCCAACCCGCCCTCGCCACGGGCTCGTGACCCGTCAACGGCGCGCACGCCGAAGCCGGATTTTTCACAAACCGCTCAGCGAGAAGGGTCCGTCATAGCCTGGCAAGGAAGAGGACGCGATTGACCGCAAGGCGTGTGGATTATACGTTGAGCCTCGAATTGCGAGGTCGGACGCGGCCGGACAAAGACCTGACCTTCGTCCAGCAGATGGCTGATGAGAAATCGGGTTTGAGCCGGGTACCCTTTTGGGGATGACCGGGCGGGTCGCCAAGTGCGAAGGGGTGACAGGAAACAACCTGGAGCGCCGGCCCCAGGTCCGGGATGGCCCTGGAAAAGAAAAGAAAGTCGCCCGGCGACGGCAGGCGGTTCCACGGGATCGGGTTCAAGCCGCCGGCCGCGCGCGATCCGGGTCGCCAGACGGGCCAAATTTGGCCACAGCTGTTTGCCTCCTGCTCTGAAATTGCCATGGCAACCACGCCCACCATCGTGTTGGGAACAACCAATCGCAAGAAGGGATTGGAGCTGGCAGACCTGTTGCAGACCTTGGAGATCCAGGTTCAGACTTTAAGCGATTTTTCCACGACGGTTGAGGTGATCGAGGACGGTGACAGCTTTGCCGCCAATGCCCGTCTGAAGGCAACCCAGCAGGCAAGGCACCTGCACCGCTGGGTACTGGGCGAGGACAGCGGGATCTGCGTCGACGCACTGAACGGGGCTCCGGGAATTTATTCGGCCCGTTTCGCCGGCGAGGGCTCGACCGACCAAGCCAATAACCGCCATTTGCTGCAGCAGCTGCAAGAGATGCCGTTGGAGCGACGGACGGCCCACTACACCTGTCACATGACGCTGTGCGACCCGCAGGGCCAGGTCCGCGCGGAAAGCGAGGCCTCTTGCCAGGGCCGAATTCTGTTCGAGCCGCGCGGAACCGATGGTTTCGGGTACGATCCCCTGTTCGAGATCCGCGAATACCATCGCACCTTCGGCCAAATGGGCCCCGCGGCCAAGGCCGTGCTCAGCCATCGCGCGCGGGCGGCCAGCCAACTGCTGCCCCAATTGCGGCAGCTGATCCGGCGCGGCCAATGGGACCAGGCCTGAGCACCGGCTGGAACGTGAACACGCGATCACAAAACGCGCGGCCCGAACAAGGGAGAGGCCATGCTGCGGGCTCCGGCTTGGGAGGCTTGTCCCAGCATTTGGGAGCGTTTGCTGGTGCAGGTTGTGATTCAGCAACGAGGCGGCNNACGAGGCGGCCGCCCGCATTGCTCACCAGCCATCTGTTGAGGGATGGCCAAGAAGTTGATGAGAAACCCGGGCCAGCCGCCGGTGGGAGGCGGACCACCCGACCAGCGAGCAGGAAGAGACCAACCCGCAGCAGAAGGCTGGTCAACGTCCGCGGACAATCGATCGCGATAAAAAGGTGTTTTTTTCAGACCTGGAACGGACGGCCCTGGGCACGCCGCGGCATATTCAGATCGTATTTTTTGATCTTGCGAGCCAGCTGTTTGCGATCGATTCCCAGCAGGCGGGCAGCCGCGCTCTGATTGAAAAACGTCTCCTTCAACGTCCTGGCAAGATGTTCGCGTTCCACCTCCGCCAGGGTCGGCCAGTCAGGCA
>JABAOH010000803.1_pt2 | contig 12262 bp, 6 predicted proteins | sample 7062181 | NCBI WGS metagenome assembly JABAOH01 (sample SAMN14538630, study PRJNA623070) | marine sediment metagenome | biome: marine biome [ENVO:00000428]; feature: marine pelagic biome [ENVO:01000023]; material: deep marine sediment [ENVO:00002113]; isolation source: pool of 5 deep marine... | reverse complement strand
TTGTGTTATGCCATCAACCACTCCATCACAGTCATTATCCAGGTTGTCGCACACCTCGGCTGTAGATGTTCCCGGCGTACAGGTGTCATTGCCCCATGATCCTGCAGTACAGGTTTCAACTCCGTTGGATGTACATTCACCAATGCCACAGGTCGTGGAACGGGTTAGGTTATCATCTATCGATCCGTCACAGTCATTATCCAGGTTGTCACAGACCTCTGCCGTGGAGCCTGCCAATGGGTCACAGGTGTCTCCTCCCCATGATCCTGCTGTGCACGTTTCTTCTCCTGTATTGCTTGCACACTCGCCTACTCCACAGGTTGTCGGCCTTGTCAGGTTCTCATCTGTTGATCCGTCGCAGTTGTCATCAATGCTGTTGCAAATTTCAGTAGCTCCCGGATTTACAGATGAATTGGCATCATCACAGTCGGTATTGTCCATAACATATCCCGCGGGCTGTGTGCAGGCGTCCTGTGACATACTTGCAGTGCCGTAGCTGTCCATATCAGCATCCAGGTAATAGGTGATTAACAGTCCTTCGTCAATACTTCCATCGCAGTTGTTATCAATACCGTCACAGATCTCTGTTGCATCCGGATTCACGGAGGTATTTGTATCGTCACAGTCAGCAGGGCTGCAGCCCTCACCACCAGTAAAGAAGCCATCGTTATCCGTATCGTTGCAGCCTGAACACTCATTAGAACATTTTGAATCATTGCAGTCGACGAGACCATTCCCATTGTTATCAATACCGTCAGTACAGTTTTCGTCATTGAAGGTACTGAGTGAAAAATCCGCAGTCGATGTCTGATTGCTCGAGACAGACACGTCCAGGCTTGTATCACCATAGCCTTCCTTTGAAGCAGTCACTAAGTAAGTGCCGGGAAGCACGGTCAGCAAATAGGTTCCATCAACGGCTGTTGTGGTCGAATACCCGTCCGCGCTCGTTGCCACTGTCGCACCCTCTAGTGGTGTTCCTCCGGAGTCTGTCACTGTTCCGGAGATTGTTCCCGGAGGCAATGCCGAAAGCACGAAGTCTGCGGTGGCAATCTGGCCTGCCCCGACAGTGAGACCGGTAATCTGGTCGTTGTTGTAACCCTGCCTGTACGCCGTCACTGTGTATGTCGTGTCTGCATCGACACACAGGGTGTATGTACCGTCATTTGCGGTTATTGACAAATATCCGCCGGGATTCGTTACTACCGAGGCTCCTTTCAATCCAGTTCCAGTTTCTGAGCTGAACACTGTACCGGTAATCGTTGCGTCATAAAAACCGTTTACCAGTTCGCATGTCGTTGTGTATTTTGGAACAACTGTCATGTGACAGACCCAGCACTGGTATCCCTTGCCATCGTGAGTCCTGTGAACATCGGATGTAGAAGTATAAGCTGGTGTCGTTCCGTGGCATGATACACAGGTATATCCCGCATTTGCTGAGACATCTTCTGAATTATGGCATGTCAAGCATTGTTTTCCTGAATGATCAAAATGCAACTGGAATACCGAGCTGTAGGCCCTTGCTTCGTGGCACCTTAAACAGTCGTTGTTCGGACTTACACTCAAAAGACGTGTGTTATAATGGCAGTTTGAGCAATCAAATAACGCGTTGTGACTTGTATGTATCTGAGTTAGATTGTCTGCAACATAAATCTTGTTGTCATGACAGGGGATACACTGATCAGGCTGTATCTGAGGTGCCGCCTGGCCATGGCACATATAGCAGGCATACGGGAAATGTCCGTTTGCCACGACATGTCTTCGATGGAGCTGAGGTAGAGCGCCTATGTCATAGCTCTTCGCTTTATTGTGGCAGAAAATACAATATTGTCCGGTGGGCTCAAGATTTGTGGTCTCAGGAATCATATGACATGTTCCACATACTGCACTGTTTAAATGCCTTCTATGAGTCTGAGCCAATCTATTCGGATTAAATGTGTGTTGCGTTCCATGACATATCTGGCATTGTCTAGAATGAATCATTTCTGAATGACATGCAGTACACTGTGTATTGTGGTTTGTGATTGCATCCTGAACAGCAGGATCTATACTGGAATGGCACAGGGTGCACACTTCATCATGCTCGTCGAACAGGTTATTAAGATGACATGCTGTGCAGTCATCATTGCCGCTTTTATGCGATGCGTAGTGACTTTCTGATGAGCCCTGACCATCACAGGGCTGGATGATGTCAATATACCAGCTCTGCGTCTGATCATCCCAGAGAACCTCATGGCAGTCGAAACATTTTACCTCATTGCCATCAACAAGGATATGGTGCCGGTCTATAATAGGAGTCCCTGATGTATGACAGACTATACAATCCCTAATCACTTCTGTAACATAGCTTTGCGTTTCTTCGTCCCATACTATCTGGTGGCAGTCTAAACATTGAAAGCCATTAATGAGGTGATGCCTATCGACTGTGCTTCCATGGCAACAGATGCAATCAGCCAGTTCCAGAGCAAAAGCAATATTTTTTTCTGGCTGATTTTTAAGTTCTTTTGATTCCTTATTAAACTGTATGTTGAAAGTACTCAGAGCTACCATTATGATGATTAATGCTGTAAGACCTATAATTACAGGCTTCTTCATTGCTGTAGTCCCATTTTCTTTCTATTAATTATTTAATAATATCTCTATCTGGGCCTTTTCCCTTAACTCCTCTATATGAGAAGCAAGCTTCTTCTTTGATATCATTTGTTTTAAAAACTTACCTATAAAATCCTTTATATCCTCGTAAGGGGCTATACCTTCAGATTTCTTATCATGAACTTTTATAATATGAAAACCAAATGGTGTTTCAACCACCTCACTGATTTCGTCTTTATTTAAGGTAAAAGCAACCTTCTCAAACTCCTCTGGCATAAAACCCCTTTTAATGTATCCCAGTTTGCCCCCTCCTTCAGCACTTTTACAGTATGAATGTTCTTTTGCCATCTCGGCAAAATCTTTACCTTCTAATATTTCTTTCAGAATCTTTTCAGCCTTTTCCCGGGCTTTTTTCTTTTGCTCGGGCTGTTCACTTTCATAAACAATTAATATGTGGCTTACATCAACAGTTTCATCCCTTTGAAAAGATTTGGGATTTTTATCATAATATTCTTTTATCTCAGCTTCCGGCACCTCAGGGTCAGATATGCCATTTATCCTGAGATATTCATCTATATAAACACGCTTTCTCAAAGATTCTTTCAGGTCTTTTTCAGTCATATTTTTTGTCTTCAGACCTTCTTCAAACTTCTCTTCAGATTCATACTTGCTTTTAATTGTATCCATCTTTTCCTGTATCTTATCCTCAATGTCGGGTATGGTTAACTTTTGGCTCTCCTGATAGAGAAGTTCTTTATTAATTACATTATCTAACGCCTTCTTCTTGATCTGCTCGACGAGTTCAGGGGAATCCTTTTTTGCACCATACTTCTGAAAGCTTCTCAGGCCTTTCTGGACATATGGGGTCAGTTGATCCTCATAAATTGGGTTGCTATTTACTTTTGCTACAATTTTCCTTTCCTCTGGATTATTCTCTCTTTTTGTTTCTGAATTACCTGTTGTGCCACAAGCTGAAATGAATATAATAGACAGGGACAAAAGTATTATGAATATGTTCATCAATATATTTCTCTCTACGGACTTTTTTCTCATTACATGTTTACCTCAACTTTCGTAATCGTTATATCAGCAAAAGCTCCCGATTTTCCATAAGGTGTAAAATCTACTTTATATGTTGTCCAGGTAGCATCAATATAAAAAGTAACTTCTTGAGGCTTCTTGCCAGCAAAATTGTATGACGAAGAAAGGTCTTCCTGATAAACATTACCCTTAAAAACATCAATTTTGACCTTTTTTAGGTTATTGTTATCTATTGCTACCTCATAAACTGACCCTGCTTCCAGTGAGACAGTATCTGTATTATTAGCAGGTGAGCCCGAGGTCCTGGTTATTGTAAGATATATCGGCCCACTTATGGGTAAAGAGGCTGCTGCTGCATTAACGAGTCCAAACCCGTAAACATCATCCACCCCTATCATTCCTAAATCAATAGCAGTCGCCTGAAGTTTCAGCCTGACATCATAATTGTCGAGTATCCCGTCATTGTTAAGATCATCCTGATTAGACAATATAAAAAGGGCAGCAGTCCCTGTAACGTGCGGTGCTGCCTGGGAGGTGCCACTTAAGAAATCATAGCTTCCACCTAAAACCGTGGACATTATATCTACGCCAGGGGCAGACAATTCCACCTCAGGGCCTATTGGCGAAATATAAGACCGTATATCATTTGAATCCGTAGCAGTTACAGCTATAACAGAATCATACGCAGCAGGAAATCTTACTGCATTGCCATATGTATTGCCTCCTGCTGCTACCAGGAGAACACCAGCATTGTAAGCATTGTCGCATGCATCTTGAAGTGACAGGAAGTGCGGGCCTTCGAGACTAAAATTTAAAATATCCATCTGATTCATCACTGCCCATTCAATACCAGATATTATCCAGCTGACAAGCCCAAACCCTGCGCCATCCAATACCCTGACAGCATAGAGCTCAGCCTCAGGTGCTATGCCGACTACGCCGGAGCCGTTCTGCTCAGCAGCAATTATACCGGCAACATGGGTGCCGTGACCATTTTCATCCATGGGATCTAAGTCATTAAAGACAAAATCATAACCACCTCTATAGTTAGCATCCAGGTCTTCATGGGTATAATCAATCCCGGTGTCAATAACAGCTACCCTGACACCTGTACCTTTATTTCCACTGGCATGTGCAATATCAGAACCGATATACAGTACACCCCAGGAATTTGTATATTCATCACCTAATAAAGGATCTACAGCCGAAAAGATTCCATCTTCTTCGACATATGCAACATTTTTACTCTTTTTTATGTTAGCTATTTCTTCCTCTGGAAGACTTACAGCCATGGCAGGAATAAGGTTATAGGTTTTCTTGATAATGCCCTTGGCACCATGTATCAGCGCCTTCTCTGAAGGCCCGGGCTTTCCATAGAATCCAACAATTACTGACTTTTGTGCTGAAAAGACCAGTCCTGGCAAAATTAATACTGTAATTACTAATAAAATAAAAATAAATGCTTTACACTTCATTTCCTTACTCTCTTTATTTTTTCAGCTTTTTTTACCTTTCCCTTGCTGCGTTTGGCTGTATCTGAACCGAACAGTGCATTAACAGTAACAATATAAGTTGAAGCACATCTGGATACATTTGCATTAATCTCGATATCTGTCCAAGAAATGATATCTGATGGTTGTCCATTAACCTCAACATTTATAAATTCATCAGTCCCCTCAGGCTTTTCTCCAAAATTTTCACCCGTAATCGTTACGGTTCTGTCCTTCTTATTACATCTAACGTCTGTAATGCTCACATCAGGTTTGATACTTATAACCACAGGGTTACTGAATTTATTAAGCTTGACAGCTTTGATATGATAGTTATCAACAGCCACTGTGCCCGGAATAGTCACGGTTAATATGCCCTCATTGATCGAATCAGGTATAAGCTCAATCGAAGAACCATCAGAAGCTGTCAGCAAAACATTTGAAGTCAACTCAATACCTCCTGAAAGGTTCGTAAATGCAGAACCTTCAAGGGTAACTGCGCTCTCTGTTCCAGCAGTCAGAACAGAGGCGTTTATTCTATTGATATGTGGGACTATTGGACCAGATTCAGGTGCTGATGATGTTGACAAATAAGTGGATGATGCCGACATATGATGACTGAAGGCATGACATCCCCAGCAGTCATCGGGATCTCCTAAATGGCCATATCCAGGCAATTCGACGCCGGGATTAATGATACCGTCGCCATCAGAGTCTGTCTGGATATTATGAAGTGAATCTCTTCCATGACAGTTTTCGCATACGCGGATCTGTTCCTCAAAAGGTAGATTAAAATCATGACACCAGAAACAAACAAAACCATGAGCACCAAATCCTCCCCAGAAACCTGCCATATGATGAGTGTCTTCATTTGAGTAGACGAGTAAACCTGATGCAGAATCTATACCTGGAATTGCCGAATCTCCTGTACCCGTGGAATGGCAGTAATCACATGCACCTGCACCATTGCCTTCACTATTTAAAGGCAGGCCTGACCCCCCGCTTCTTTTAGGTGTTCCACCCGTAGGCGGATCTGTCGGGATATAATGTCCATCCTCTATATTGTCAACAAGCGAGCCGTGACATACCTTACAGTCAGGACCCTGCGGAAGATTGCCCATTGCCTCATCAGTCCTGTGATGAACTGTCAACTCAAAAATATTTGCCTGGATATGACATTCCCTGCAATTCCTTTCTACCAGGAATTCAACGGATCCAGAGCTTGTATCAACAGTATGGCATGAGAGACATTCATAGGGAGAACCTGGTATTCCAAAAGGTGCATCTGTATTTGTGGGTATTATAGAACCAACAAGCAGATGGTGTCGGTTAGGTATTGTCTCATCTTCAACCGGGAACTGGTCAGGATTTTCATGGCATAACCTGCAGTCTGCCTCTGCCAGGTCATTGAAGACACCATCATTTACACCGATGATCTGGTTTGCAGGAGGAGCTGGGACATCTGCCCAGACAGGTATGGAGATCACCAGCTTAAAAGATAGTGCAACTATTAGAGGAAAAAATAGTTTTTTTTTCATAAGATGTATTCTATCTCAGAAGATACTATCTCCTTTATCCTCACATGTCTTAAAAATATGTTTTATAACAGCCAGACAGGGGATCTGCTTCTGCAAATCCCCTGTCCTGTTTAACTCAAGTTACTGCAAAGATATTATTACCTCGGCTTTTTGGGCTTTGGATTTTTGTACCTACCTGTGTCTGAATCACCAAACACTGTTGTAATTTTAACTTTGCCTCTTGATGGGCATATACCAACATCTGCCTTAATCAGATCATCACGCCATACTGTAATATTATCAGCTGTTAGAGTAGTTCTATTTAGTTGAATAGTGGTATACGCTGCAGCTTCGGGAACAGAATCTCCAAAACCTGAACCCTTAATTATCAATGTTGGTCCATCGCTGGTGATTATGCATTTCACTTCAGTGATAACTGCATCCGGAATAATGCTGATGACAACAGCGTTACTTTCAGCACTAACTGTACCGTTATCTTTTACAGCACGGACTTCATAGTTTCCTGTAGCCATTGTAGCCGGGATAGTCACAATTATTAAGGTATCACTGATGCTGTCAGGTATCAGTACAGTGGTAGAGCCATCAGCAGCAGTAAGAACAACATTTGATGACCAAACGTAAGTTCCTACAGTATTGGTAAATGCGTTACCCGTGAGTGTTACAGCTGTATTAGTCCCTGCTTCTACAACAAGAGGATCAATACTGCTGATAGACGGTGTGATTGGGCCAGTACCAGGTGCTGTGGCAGTTTCATACCCGCCATGACATCCCAAACAGTCATCGTTATTACCGATATGGCCGTAATAAGCAAGCTCGTTTCCAGGGTCGATGCCGCCACCATTTGAGTCGATCTGGATATTGTGGAGCGAATCAAACCCGTGACAGCCTTCACATGTCCTAATAATGAGAGCTGGTGTCGGCGGGCTAACGTAATGGCACCAGTCACATTTCGTAAGGTCAAGACCAAACCCTGTGTTGTGGTGAGTTGCCGAATTTCCATATACGAGTATGCCTGTCATTAAATCTATCCCAGGATTTAATGGATCAGGTTCACCTACCGGGCATTCTGGTTCACCTGAACCATCTGGAGGACAGAGATTTCCTGTAGTATGACAGTAATCACATGCACCTCTTGTTACTGCTGTGAAAGACGGATTTTGAGGGCCAAGTCCTCCGCTCGGTTTCGGCGTTACTACAGATGGGTCATAGGTCGGGATGGTATGCCCGTCGTCCATATTGTCAACGATATCACCATGGCAGGCCACACAATCACCACCTGTAGCAGTTGCGGTCAGGTGATGGACAGATGCATCACCGGCAATCTGCTGGTGGCAGAACAAACAATCCCTGTATACATTGATATCACAGACACCTGTAGAGCAATCAACGTCGTGGCAGACGTAACAGGTAATTTCTCCACCCGGAACTCCAAAAGGAGCTGATTCCGGATCATCCAAGGTTCCACCTACAAGGAGATGGTGACGGTCGGGTATTGTGCCAGGATCAACTATATCGGGGTCTTCGTGACATACACGGCACTGTTCTTCTACCAAGTTGTTAAAGACACCGTCATCAATACCCGTATTCTGATTCACGACTGGAGGTGGAACAGTCGCAAAGCTTACCATTGCAAACAGCATTGCAATGGCTGCTATTGCAATGGAGATACTGACTACTTTTCTTTTCATCTCTTTAAATCCCTCCTTTTATTAATATGGATTTAGTAAAGGAAAGAACTTTTCCTCTCATTGTCAGTTGGATATATCAGAACTAAAAAACAGTGAGTTCTGAATTGACAAAAAGAGGAACTTGATATTGTTTGATTACATATTTGGTAATATACTTTTTGTATCAACCTCCTTTCCTCTTCGAATTGGTGGTTTTTGGTTCTCTTTACGAGAACATTTCTTATGCTTATACACTAAAACACCTAATTTTTAATTCCTTATTAAATCACCACCTTTCTTAACGCGGGGTAAAATTAGGATGTTTAAAGTCCCAACAAACTCCTTTTTTTTTTTGAGTCTCCCCCATTCTGAAATTGCATCGTAAAAAAGTAGCACAATTTAACGCTTGAACAGCTTTTTAATCTAACTAGCTATCAAGACATTTTAGATTACAATTTATAAAAGACTTAATTCAATGCCATTATTGTTCTTGTTGTATAAAATTGTTTTATGACTTCACTTATTAAATTATTTTATAAATAGCTGTTAGATAATATAGTTAGAATTGGCAAGGCTTCTAAAGGTACTATTGGGTCATTTACAAATTTACCCCGTGGAAATAAATCACTTTAAGGGGTTATTTGCCAAAACTAAGAAAACATTACCGCCCGTCCTGTGAAATTAATTAGTCAATAGTCATTGGTCATTTGTAATTAAGAAAATAGGAAGCAGGCAGTAAGCACTGAAGAAAAAGACAGGTACAGGTAAAGGTAAAGTGAGGAGTAAGGGGTGAGGAGTAAAAAGTAGGAAGTAAGCAGAATGATGAATGAAGAATGCAGAATGCAGATTGAAGATTGAAAATTGAAGATTGAAAACTAGAGGCGAATAAAGACTAAGATAAACGAAGCCGATAGACGTAACCGAAAACCGAAACGGGCATCGTAACCGTTACCGTAAGACGTAACCTTTTAGTTATCAAGGAGTAAGCAGTAAATAAGAACGCCATGCGCCGAGCGTAATGCGCCATGCAATGAGTAAACGGGCTTCGTAACCGTAGGACGTTACCGCATTACTTTGACACATTGCCCCTTGGCAATTTCATATCTAATTTTCAATATTCAATATTCTTTGCGGCCTTTACGACTTTGCGGTTACATATTATTTTTTAACAGAAAGTCTGTCCAATAATTTTTTAATCTCCTCAGGCATTTCGCCCTGCATATGTTCTGCAAGATAGGAATTGGTGGCAATCAGTTTTGTCACCTTTATCATGAATTCCTGCTTATCAGGGGTCATTCTATCAAGGTTATTCAATTTATCCATATAAAAGTTTCTTGAGGCAAGCCCAAGTTCGTTCCAGACCTCTTCTATTGTCATAGCTTTCGGCTTAACAACAGGCTCAACCAGATTGTATTTGCTGTAATCGTATACCTCAATATAAGGCTTAAGCAAAGTATATATCTCCGAATATGGCCAGGGGGCTATCGCAAGGAAAAATGCAAGGTCCGGATTATAATACTTGGCAAGTTCAACTGTTTCTCTTATCTTCTCTTTTGTGTCGTCAGGCATCCCGAGAACAAAAGATGTTTCCGATACAATGTTGTATTCATTTATAAGATCAAGCGCCTTTTTCGACTGTTCAGCCTTAATGTCTTTCTTGAATATATCAAGCTCTTCCTGCGTCGTAGCCTCAACACCAACATATATATGGTCAACATTCGCCTTTTGGTACTTCCGCATTATGTCTTCGTCCCTGAGTATATCATCCACTCTCGTCTCCATCAAAAGCTTCGTGCCTACTTCTCTCTTTATGAGAAGATCAAGTATCCTCTCCCACCTATTCCTGTCAAGTGTGGGGGTTTCATCTGATATCATGACTACATTTATACCGTAAGTATCTCTCAGATATTCAAGCTCAGCGACAAAATTCTCAGCACTCCTGCCCCTCCAGTGCCTCTCCCAGAAAAGCTGCTGGGAACAAAAGCTGCATTGCTGGCTACATCCCCTTGATGAACTGACAATCGCAAGTATTGAGCCTTCCATGGGCCTGTATGTATAGATAGGCCAATCCACGAGATCCCATGCCATCGGTAGAGTATCGAGATCCTTTATAAATCCTCTCGATGGCGTAACAACTATCCCTCCATTATGTCTGTATGCAATACCCTTAACCTTAGATGCATCACCATTGACAGAAAGTGCATTCATAAGATCAACCATAGTTTCTTCACCCTCGCCGCGTACTATGTAATCGACATATTCATGATGCTCTCCCAGTATCTCTTCATAGCAGAAAGTTGGATGGACATTGCCCATGACGGTCTTGATTTGTGGATTTATATCCCTGGCCAGTCTCAGCACCTTCAATGCATCAACAATTTCTGCAGTAAACGCAGTAGTTGCCACAACATCCGGCTTTTCATCCTCTATCCGCTTGCCGATCTCATCATACCCGTGCCAGTAGCTCATGGCATCGTAATATATCGGGTCATATCCCGCAGCCCTGAGGCTTCCTGCTATGGATACAAAGCCGACATTAAGCCAGACACCGGCTGACTCGACAACACCCGAGTGATACGGAGGTGTTATGAGCATTATTTTGTGTATCTTTTTCATAAAATTCTCTATAAATTCTCTATATTTTAAGCAATTTTCATTCCATCAGCAAGTTAAATTGCATTATCTTATGTAAAAATGATGACAAATAAAGTATTTTACCTTAATTTTGACTTTCTCTATATACAAGTATTCACCACTAAAGGAATTGAAAATCCAATGAATGTATATCCTTAAATGTCTCTTGTCCGGGCTTCCACAGAAACAGCGGGATCATTATTACAAGCAAGACGACCGTTAACTTTCTGCTTTTAAGAACGTTATAGATCATCCTATCTATTATCAATAAAAAGCCCGGCGTTTTGCCAGGCTTTTTGCTTTATTATGTTGATTAATTTTACTAGTTACAATACTGGTGACCTCCGCAGTCATCCTCTCCCCAGTTGCCTCCGAGGTTCCAGTTGGAGCTGTTCAGCGGGAGGTCTATACCGGAATTAGAACTACTTCCCTGATAGGGAGAAGAGGTTGCCAGACCCCTCGGTTTCAGCAGGTGGGGCACCTTCCACCCATGAGGTATCTTGATATGACAGCTCATGCATTTTGCTTCTGACTTGTAATGCTTTTTTACATGTAATTCATCTTCAGAACTGCTGAAGCCGCTGTTCGTGAAACTCGGATCGTGGCAGTTAAAGCACCATGCACCACCAGTATTACCGTCTCCACCCCTGTTCTGCATATTAACGGTATTGTCCCATCTGTCAAACTCACTGCCTGCAGGGACCTTCAGGATCATCTGCGGCTGGCTGTTAACTGTCACAAACTCATGACAGTCAGAGCATCTCATAGAGATCTGTCTCAACTGAGCGTTGGTATAGCCGTTGTATCTCGGCATCATCTTGTATGCAAGGTTGTCCAGTGTCCAATTGGCATTTTTAGCATCTTCAACAGTGGTGGTTCCTATATTAAAGTTACCATAGTTAGTATCAGCATTGGGTGCCCCAAGATCCCCCTCCACCCAGTGAAAGCTGTCGTTTGCTGTGTTGAACTCTACTGCCTGGTCAGTAAAGGGTGAACTGGGGGTACCGGCAAAACCATATGTTGAATGGCACCTGAAACAGAGTTGGTATTCATCAACAGCAGGGTTTGTCACTGTGAAGTTCTCCACCGGCGACCACTCAGGAGCAGTACCGGGCCTAACACCTGACATAGTCATCCAGTCAGTGATATAGGTCCCATGACGCTCGAGATGGCTACCGGTCCCGTGACAGTCTGAACAGGAAACAGTCTGACCCTGTGTTCCCTTTACTATCGTATCAATAACCACCTGTCTCGTGCTTGAGTGGCACGTTGCACAGTCATTTAAATGCACTGTGTTGATATC
>JABAOH010148566.1_pt1 | contig 12264 bp, 8 predicted proteins | sample 7062181 | NCBI WGS metagenome assembly JABAOH01 (sample SAMN14538630, study PRJNA623070) | marine sediment metagenome | biome: marine biome [ENVO:00000428]; feature: marine pelagic biome [ENVO:01000023]; material: deep marine sediment [ENVO:00002113]; isolation source: pool of 5 deep marine... | reverse complement strand
GCGTCATTCTGGAGCCAGCCGTCGACATAGGCGTCGGCTACAGCACGCACCGCTTCGATGTCCCGCTCCGCCGAGTCGATCGATACGGAGGCGGTACAGCCGCCAGCCGTGCCGACAGCGATCAGCACGGCGGCGATCACGAGACGATGGCTCAACCGGGTTCTGGTCACCTTATTCCTCCTGAGGTTCCTGCGACGCGCGGCCGCTCGTACCGCCAGATGAGCAGGGCGGCCACGGTAGCTCCACACAGATTCGCCACCAGGTCCCAACCCGTGTTTCTGTAACCGCCGACGTTCGTCTCCGGTACCAGCAGCGTGGCCACGAACTCGACCACCTCGTTCAGTGCGCCGAACCCCAGGGCGGCCGTTGCCGACAGCACCATCAGGCCCAGCGTCGGCGCCGCCGATCCGCCGCGTCGTCGTATCGCGGCGCGCAATCCCTGCCAGCACACCCACGTCGTCGTTCCGAATCCGTACGCGTGGACGATTTGATCGTACTTCAGGCGCTCGGGGATCAGCCACAACGTGTAGAGGACGCGGCTGTCGGAGCTGACCGGCCAATCGGCGGGCACGACCAGCAGGCCGCCGGCCATATGCGCTAGGCCCCAACAGCTCAGCGCCCAGAGCACGCCGGAGCTCAGGGTCACGTAGCGGTCGACCAGCCAGACGCAGCCGATCAAGATGAGCATGACGGCGATGTAGAACAGGAACTCGAGGTTGCCCCGCACGAGGGCCACGACCAGCGCGGCCCCGAGGTAGGTCAGCGTAAAAGCCGCGACGGGCAAGAGACGCTTGGAACGCTCGCGGACGTCTACCATACACTCGATCCTGCGAAGGTGATCGTGCAGTAAAGCTGCGGCAAAACGAGAGTCGCCGCCGCTTCAACCTTTCGTTCTACGCTCGCGCAACGCGCGGCGAATCAACGTGCGCGCCGTGGTGTACTGCCGGCCCGTGTTAATGGCGATCCAGCGAGAGATCGGCCACTTGCCCGCCCACTTGAACTTACCGGCCCGCAAGAGCTCCTTGTCTTCGAGTGAGTCGATCGTCGCGAGTACGCGCTCGTAGCCGCGCTCCAGACGGGCGCGGATCTTTGCGTAGCTCTGTTTTCGAGCCGCACGCACCAGGTCGGCGTTAAGCCGCGGCGTCTCGGTCCAGCGATAGCCCGGCGCCGGCGTGGTGGGAGACTCACCGCGCCGGCCCGCCTCGATCCAGTCGACGACGCTCTCCGTCCACCAGGCGCGGACGGCGAGCAGGTCCTTGACGCTCCAGTCGTCGACGCAGGGCAGGTCGGCCAATTTCGGGCCGGCCTCATCGAGCTCGGCCCGGAGCTTGTCGAAGCTCGTCGTGACCAGCTCGATCAGCTCGCCGCGCGACTTGGGTATTGGCATGACCGTAGGCGATCAACTGGTTCGGCAGGTGCCTGGCTCACGCGTCCGGCTTTTCCTACCGCGGAGCAGCGGCCGGCGCCTCGAGCTGTCGCTGCAGGGCCGCAAAGTCGAAGACCACCCATTCCTCGGCGATCTTCCCGTCGCGCAGGCGAACGGTGACCATCTCCTCGACGGAGACGGAACGGCCGGTCGGCGCGATGCCCAGGTATTCACCGGTGTGCACCATGTTCAAAGTGATGCCCGCGGCCACGAGATCGTCCTCAGCGACCATGTACCGAATCTCGTGACGCATCTCGGGAAAGGCGGCGAGGGCCTCCGACATGAACTGCCGGTAGGCGGCTAGATCCATCGCGTCCGGGCTGTTGAAATGAGTCTGGAAGTCGGCGGTCAGCCACTTGTCGACGAAGTCCAATGAGCCTCGAGACTGGTCAATATCCTTTAAGAACTGTCGAAGCAGCGCCTTGTTTTGCTCTAACGACGCGGTTTCAGGTTGGCCACCGCAAGCGACGATGACAAGCGAGATGAGAACAAGAGAAAAAACTCGGCAGTCACGCATGGGCCACCTCCTCGAGTGGATCGCCCGCCCGCCGCCGTAGGGGTGCGCGGTCACCTTATCGGCCAACTCCGCCTGGTACCGCGCCGCCCGTTCCGGCTGTCCAAGCGTATCATAGACCGCCATGGACTACGTAACCTCCGGCGACCGCCCGGCACGGCGGCCGTCCAGCGACCAGCTGTCCCAGCGCCGCAGCATGAAGAGCACGACCATCACAGCGACGATCGGCACGCCGGCCAGGAACAGGTGGTTGGGGCCGCCGAACGGCTTGATCAGGTAATCCCAGGTCGAAGCGACCGAGATCGTGTGAAACAGGGTCCAGTATCCGTAGGTAATGGTGCGCAGGAACCCGGCGATCAGGGCGAGCGACATGAGAGTGTTCACCACGCCGATCGGGTAGGCGAAGTTCACCGAGATCGGGATCTTATAGAACCGGTCCCATATCGCCACCGTGGTGTCCGGCAGAACGAACTTCTCCACCGCCCAGAGGAGGAAGAAGACGCCCGTGGTGATTCTGAGGATCGCCAGCGCCAACGCCAGGCGCCGCTCGAGCTCGGCCTGGCTCGCCATGGGACCTCCTTGGTTTGGGGTCGGGCTTGTGAGGGCGGACCTCCTGAATACTAATGCCCCGTGGCCCGTGTGGTTACAGTGGGCTACTCGTGAGCCACCCGGAGGCCGACCCGTAGGGGCCAGCCGGCGACGCCGACGAGCAGGCCGGGTCACGGCCAGCGGCTTGCCAGGGCGGCACGCTCCGGGCATCTTATGGCGTTGCAGAAGAGCGGGCGGCTGGCCCGGCAGGACCGGCCCCGAAGGGGCCGAGCGGGGCTGGACGCCCATTCCCTTAGCAGGAGACCACGATGCTGCGCAAGTTCGTGCTTCTGTCCGCGTTCGGTGCGCTGCTGGCCGGCCCCGCGACGGCTCAGCAGGCGACGCTGGATGAGATTCTCAAGAACCACTACGAGGCCATCGGTGGGGTGGATGCCTGGCGGGCCGTCAAGTCGATGACGGCGACCGGCAAGATCGAGCTGGCGCCGGGCATGGAAGCGCCGTTCTCGATGCAGGTCAAACGACCGGGTATGGTCAGGATCGACTTCACCTTCCAGGGGATGACCGGCACGCAGGCTTTCGACGGCACCACGGCATGGATGGTCATGCCGTTCATGGGCAAGACCGAGCCAGAGGTGATGCCTGCGGAGCTTGCCTCGGCGATCAAGGAGAACGCCGACATCGACGGTCCCCTGGTGGGCTATAAAGAGGACGGCGACAAGATCGAGCTGCTGGGCCTCGAGGATACCGAGGGAACGGCGGCCTACAAGCTCAAGGTCACGCGCAAGGACGGGGAGGTTCAGTACTACTTCCTGGACAGCGAGGCGTATGTCCCGATCAAGATGGCAGGGAGCCGGATGATGGGTGGCGTCGAGCAGGAGTACGAAGTCATCATCAGCGACTACAAAGAGGTGGCTGGCTTGATGGTGGCGCACTCGATCTCGGAGAAGCTGAAGGGCGCGCCCACCGGCCAGATGATCACGCTGGAGAACATCGAGGTCAACACCGCGTTGGCGGACTCGCTGTTCGTCATGCCAAAACCGAAGCAGTGACCGGGAAAGGCCAGCGACCGCTGGCCTTTTTCTTGACGCGCCCGGCAGGTCGGCGAGCGTTTCCGATCGCCGGGCCCGACGAAGAGATCATCGTTAGAAACCGCTTCGAACAGCCCGGAGGTGGACCGATGCGCGTTTTGCTGCGCCGGGTTCTGAGTTTCGTCTCCTTGACAACTATCGCCATCGTCGCCGCGCCGGCTGCGACGTCCGCGCAGGCCCAGATCGAGCCGTCGACCTTCGCCGGATTGCAGGCCCGGCCGATCGGGCCGGCGGTGATGAGCGGCCGGATCGCGGCGCTCGACGCCGTCGCCGACGACCCGATCACGATCTACGTCGGTGCCGCCAGCGGCGGTGTCTGGAAGTCGAAAGACGCGGGGATCAGCTTCGAGCCGATCTTCGACGAGCACACGCAGTCGATCGGCGCGATCAAGATCGATCCCTCCAATCCCGACATCATCTGGGTCGGCACCGGTGAGAGCTGGACGCGCAACAGCGTGTCGGTGGGGACGGGCGTCTATAAGAGCGACGACGCGGGGGACTCCTGGCAGCATCTCGGCCTGGCCGAGACCGAGCGGATCGCCCGAATCGCCATCGACTCCAACGACGGCAACCGGGTGTTCGTCTGCGCCACCGGCCACCTCTGGAACTCCAATCCGGAGCGCGGCGTGTACCGAACCGTGGACGGCGGCGAGTCGTGGGAGCGGGTTCTGTTCGTGGATGAGGACACGGGCTGCTCCGACATCGCCATCGACCCACAGGACCCCAACATCCTCTACGCCGGGATGTGGCAGTTCCGGCGCTGGCCCTGGTTCTTCAAGTCCGGCGGACCGGGCAGCGGCCTCTACCGGTCCACCGATGGCGGCGATACCTGGCAGGAGCTGACCAACGGGCTGCCGGCCGGTGAGAAGGGGCGGATCGCCGTGGCCGTGGCCCCATCGCGGACCAGCGTCGTCTACGCCGTGGTGGAGGCGGAGGAGACGGCGCTCTACCGCTCCGACGATCTGGGCGCGTCGTGGCGCCAGGTGAACAAGTCGTTCAACATCCAGGCGCGGCCCTTCTATTTCGCGCATATCGTGGTCGATCCCGTCGACTTCAAACGGGTCTACAAGCCCGGTCTGTCACTCACCGTTTCCGAGGACGGCGGCACGTCGTTCAGCTCGCCGTTCATCGGCGGCTTCGGAGGCGGGGTTCACAGCGATCATCACGCCCTCTGGATCAACCCGAAGAACCCGAAGGAGCTGATCCTGGGCACGGACGGCGGCGTCTACTTCTCCTACGATCGCGGTAACGGCTGGCGGCTCTCTAAGGCGCTCCCCGTGTCGCAGTTCTACGAGATCAGCCACGACATGGCCTTTCCCTACAACGTCTACGGCGGCCTGCAGGACAACGGGACCTGGATGGGACCTTCGAGCAGCGCCGGTGGAATCGAGGCGCGTGACTGGGAGAACATAGGTGGCGGCGACGGCTTTCATGCCTTCGTCGATCCGCGCGACCCCGACTTCGTGTACGTGGAGTACCAGGGTGGCCGGCTGTCGCGACGGCAGCTGTCCACCGGCGAGGCGAAGAGCATCCCCCCCTACGCGGGGGAGGGCGAGCCGGAACTACGCTTCAACTGGAACACGCCGATCCATGTGAGCCCCAACCGGCCGGGGACGATCTACGTGGGCGCCCAGTACCTGTTCCGCAGCGTCGATCGCGGCGACTCGTGGGAACGGATCTCGCCGGACCTCACGACCAACGATCCGCAAAAACAGAAGCAGGCGGAGTCGGGCGGTCTGTCCATCGACAACTCGACGGCGGAGAACCACACCACGATCTACACGATCAGCGAGTCGCCGCTCAACGCTGACGTTGTCTGGGTGGGCACCGACGACGGCAACTTGCAACTCACGCGAGACGGCGGCGCCAGTTGGACCAACGTGGCGCGAAACGTCACGGGGCTGCCCGGCGGGACCTGGGTCTCGCATGTGGAGGCGAGCCGGCACGCCGAGGGGACGGCCTACGTGACCTTCGACGGCCATCGGACCGGCGACATGGCGACCTACGTATTTCGGACGAGCGACTTTGGCGCCTCGTGGCGGTCGCTGGCGACGGAGTCTTTGGAAGGCTACGCCCACGTGGTCAAGGAGGATTTGGAGAAAGCCGGTCTACTGTTTCTCGGCTCCGAGTTCGGGCTTTTTATCAGCGTCGATGACGGTCAGACCTGGACTCGCTTCGAGACCGAGTTCCCGAAAGTGGCCGTGAACGACCTGGCCATCCACCCGCGTGAGCACGATCTGATCATCGGCACCCACGGGCGAGGCATCTGGATACTGGATGACATCACGCCGCTTCGCGCTCTCACGCCGGACTTGCTGGACTCGGATCTCGTTCTGCTGCCGACGCGGCCGGCGGTGATGACGATCTCGGGCGGGCTTCAGCAATTCCCGGGCAACGATGAGTTCGTAGGCCGGAATCCGGCCGAGGCGGCCTCGATCGTCTACTATCAGAAAAAGCGTCACATCTTCGGCGACCTGAAGGTGGAGATCTACGACGCGGACGGGCAGCTGATTACGACGCTGCCCGGCGGCAAGCTACGAGGTATCAACCGGGTGAGCTGGCCGATGCGGCTGCCGCCACCGAAGATCCCACCGGCGACGACGCTGGTGCCGGCGTTCACGGGCCCTCGCGTGCCCGAGGGCTCTTACAAGTACCGGCTGATCAAGGGCAACGACACCTATGAGGGGCAGGTCACCCTCGTTCCCGATCCGCGCTCCACCCATTCGGCCGAGGACCGGCGTCTGCAGCAGCGGACGGCGTTGCAGCTTTACGATATGCTGGAGCGACTGACCTACGTGGTGGACGCGACGATCGATCTCCGTGACCAGGCCCGGGCTCGGGCGAACCAGGCCAGCGGTGGCACGGCCCGGCGACTCAACGGCTACGCCGATGAGCTGGATCAGTTTCGTGAGACCGTGGTCGCGACCAGCGAGGCCGGTTGGGTCTCGGGCGAGGAAAAGCTACGCGAGAAGCTGGGTGAGCTGTACGGTGGCGTGAATGGGTATGCCGGCCGGCCCACCGAATCGGAGCTTGCTCGAATGAAGGTGCTGCAAACCGATCTCGAGCGCGCAGCGCAGAGCTTCGAGCAGCTCGTCTCGGAGCGCCGGGTACGTGATCTCGGTTCGCGGTTGGAGCGTGCCGGCCTCGAGCCGCTGGTGCCCCTGACGCGGGAGGCCTGGGAGAAGAAGCGCTCGGGTGGGGCCTAGCGGGTGACCAGGGCGGGGCCGGGGTTCCGCTAGCAGCGATAATCGAAGCGGTAGCCCAATCGCTTTTGCATGTCACGGATCCGCGAGTCCAACGCCTCACGATCCGGTGCACCCACGTTGATGACGCCGTAGCGGCAGCTCTGCCCGTCTTCGATCGACTCGAAATCGGCCAGCAGCTGGCCGGTCTGACACTCCGACCAGATCAGCGTCCCGGGATACACCGTTTCGACCGCCGCGATCTCGCCGGGCTCGGGCGCCCGTTCGACCCTGGCCGGCTGGAAGATCCGTAACGGCACGCTGGCCGCCACGCCGTGCTCGCCGGCTTCGTGCCTGAACTGAGGCGCGGCGCCGGTCGCCAGCGCCAGCGCGATCTCGTAGGTGTTGGCGCCGTCGACTTTCTGGTAGAGGTCGGCGAACTGGCCGCAGATGCGCGGGTTGACCTCGATGATGCCGATTCGGTCGCTCGCCTCGTCGTAAATCATCTCGATGTTGAACATGGTATCGACGAGCCCCAGCCGCCCGATCGCGCGCCGGGCGATCTCGCCCATTCGCGCCTGGATGTCATCGGCGAGCGACGATGGGTAGTCGAAGCGCAGGAAGCTGTGCGTTTCCGGGTGCGTCACTGAATCGACGATCCCGACGACCTCGACGTTCCCGCCCTGCGAGTAGCCCTCCACGGTCACCAGTCGCCCGTGCAAAAGTTCCTCCGCCAGGAAGTAGTCGCCGTCGATCTCGAAGTCGGTGAGCCCGCGGACCAGCCGGTTGAAGATGTTCAAGTAATCGGTCAAGAATTCGGACACGGCGGGTCGCGACAGGAACGCTTGCAGCTCGTCCCGGCTGTTCAACCGGCGCGACATGACCGAGAAGGCGCCCTTCACCGGCTTGATGAAACAGGGGAACTCCAGATCGGGCCACGGCCCTTCCCCGCGGCCGTCCACCAGTGCGAACCAGGGCGTCGCGTCCGGCACGCTCTCTCGCTGAGAGAGCCGCGAGTAGTACTTGTGCGAGCAGCGGATGACGGTGGCAGCCGGCGAGCCGGGGAGCCCCAGACGGGTGGCGATCGCGCCCGCCACCGTGGCGCCGGGGTAGTCACTCGAGCTGGTGACCCCATCGATGGCGCCGGCTTTCGATCGAACGATATCCTCGATGTACCCGAGGATGTCGAAGTCCCAGGGACAATCTTCGTCGTTTGGCTGGCCGAACTCCAGTGCGTACCGGTCGCTCCAGGCCGAGCGACAGCTCTTGAGCTGCCGCTCGTCCCAGGCGGTCGGAAAGACGATCAAGACTTTTTTCAAAAGCCCCTTCCGTGTTGCTTCTTCCAGGGACAGATTGCCCCCATGCTCAGGCCCCGGAACGCGGCCACCCGACCGGGTGGGTACACGTGAGAATCGTCGACTCCTTCCCGCGCAAGGTCGCGGAGATCGAGAACTCGTGGATCCCGCTGCCGGACGGCTGCCGCCTGGCCGCCCGGATCTGGCTGCCGGAAGACGCCGAGTCCTCGCCGGTGCCGGCGATCGTCGAGTACATCCCCTACCGGAAGCGCGACAACACCCGCTGGCGTGACGAGCCGATCCACCGCTACTTCGCCGGGCACGGTTACGCCTCCGTGCGCATCGACGTCCGCGGCTCCGGCGAATCCGACGGTCTGCTTCTGGACGAGTACACCGAGCAGGAGCAAGAGGACGGATTGGCGGCGATACGCTGGATCGCCGAGCAACCCTGGTGCACCGGCGCCGTGGGGATGATGGGGCTCTCGTGGGGCGGATTCAACTCGCTGCAGATCGCGGCGCTCCGACCGCGCGAGCTCAAGGCGGTCATCGCCGTATGCGCGGCTGACGATCGCTACACCGACGACGCGCATTATATGGGCGGTTGCCTGCTCAACGAGAACCTGATCTGGGGCTCGGTCCTGTTCACCCTGAACGCGCTGCCGCCCGACCCGGAGCTGGTCGGCGAGCGCTGGCGCGAGATGTGGCGGGAGCGGCTGGAGGCGACGCCGCTCTTCCCCGAAATCTGGCTCAAACACCAGCGCCGCGACGAGTACTGGAAGCGCGGATCGGTAGGTGTGGATCCCGCGCGGATCGCCTGCCCCGTGTACGCGATCAGCGGCTGGGCGGACGGCTACACCAACGCGGTGCCCCGCCTGCTGGCGCGCCTGAAAGTGCCGCGCAAAGGCCTGGTCGGGCCGTGGGCCCACGTCTATCCGCACGAAGGCGTCCCCGGTCCCGCCATCGGTTTCCTGCAGGAAGCGCTGCGCTGGTGGGATTGCTGGCTGAAAGGCGCCGACACCGGGATCATGGACGAGCCGATGTACCGCGTCTGGATGCAAGAAAGCGTGCGGCCCAAGCCGCAGTATGTCGTGCGGCCCGGCCACTGGGTCGCCGAATCATCCTGGCCGTCCTCGCACATCACGACGCGGCGCCTGATCATCACGCCTTGCGATCTGCTGGATGAGGCGGCGGTGCCCAACCCCGCCGAGGTCAGGCTCGACTTCAGCTCGCCGCAGACCACCGGGCTCGCCGCCGGCAGCTGGTGCGGCTTTGCCGTGGAGGGCGAGCTGCCGACCGATCAGCGCGAAGACGACGGCAAATCGCAGACTTTCGACAGCCCGCCGCTCAAAGAACGCCTCGAAATCCTCGGTGCGCCCGAGGTGACGCTGGCGCTGGTGGCCGACCGGCCCCTGGCGCTCGTCGCTGCCCGACTGAACGACGTGGCGCCCGACGGGTCGTCAGCGCGAGTCACGTACGGGCTGCTGAATCTTACACACCGCGCCGGACACGAGCGCCCCGAACCGCTGAGGTCCGGCGAGCGCTACGTGGTGAAGATCCGACTCAACGACATCGCCCACGCCTTCCCGGTTGGGCACCGGATCCGCCTGGCCCTCTCCACCAGCTACTGGCCGGTCGCCTGGCCGTCGCCGGAGCTCGTCTCGCTCGGCCTGTTCACCGGCAGCAGCTTCGTCGATTTGCCGGTGCGCGTGGCTCGGCCCGAAGATGATGCGCTGCGTCCGTTCGGAGAGCCGGAGGGCGCGGCTCCCGTCAAGTCGGTGGATCTGCAAGAGGGAAAGGTGAAGCGGAAGATCGAGCGGGACATCACGTCAGGAGAGACGGCGTACGTGACGACGATCGAGATCGACGAAGCCGGGCAGGTCGCGATGTCACGTCTCGACCCGATCGATCTGGAGGTTGGCCACGGCATCGTCGAACGCTTCAGCATCCAGGAGTCAGAGCCCCTTTCAGCCCGGGCGGAGATCACGCAGAAAGCCATCTCTCGTCGCCGGGACTGGCGCACGCAGGTCGAGACGCGGCTCGTGTTCTCGGCGACGCAGCGAGAGTTTCGCTTGCAGGCGGAGCTTCGCGCCTATGACGGAGAGTCTCGCGTGTGCGAACGGAGCTGGGACACGACGATTCCACGTGACCACGTATGAGTCGCGGTCGGCGATCTCGCCGGCGCGGCTCGGGTTTCTCGATACAGGAGGTCTCGCAAATGGTGAACAGGCAACACAGGGTGTCGCTGATGGTCGGGCGGGCCGCGCTCATCGCGACGCTGCTCGCCGCGGCGCCCGTCGCGTTACTCGCGCAGGGGATCACCCCGGAGCAGGTCGTCTCGCTCGAGGGTGTAGGTTCGGTCGCCCTGAGTCCCGATGGAAAGCTGGTCGCCTTCACGCTTTCTAAGCCCAGGGCCGCTGACGAGAAGCCGGGGGCCGCGCGCAGCGAGCTTTGGATCGTACCAGCGGGCGGCGAGCCCCGCGCGGTGATCACGGCGCCGAACAGCGCCAGCTCGCCCCAGTGGTCGCCGGACGGCCGCCTGCTGGCGTTCGAGGCGCGTCTCGACGCGGACGAGCGGACGCAGGTCTATGCGGTGCCCGCCGGTGGCGGCGCGCCGCGAGCCCTGACTCGGGCGCCGCAGGGCGTGATGGCCTTCGCCTGGTCGCCCGACGGGCGAAGCATCGCGTATACGGCGCGCCAGCCCGAGCCCGGCGAAGCGGCCGAGCGTCGGGAACGCGGATTCGACGCGCAGGTCGCGGGCGAGGACGTTCGCCATGTGCGGCTTTGGGTCGAAGCGATCGAGTCTGGGGAGCGCCGCGCCGTCACGCCGGGGGACCGCACAGTACGGAGCTTCGTCTGGTCGCCGGATGGTAGCCGCTTCGCGCTGCAGGTCACCGAGGGCGCCGACGTCGACGCGGGTTACATGTACCGCAAGATCTACACGGTCGCGGCGCGGGGTGGCGAGCTGCAGCGGCTGACCGAGACGAAGGGCAAGCTCGGCGACATGGCGTGGTCGCCGGATGGAAAGGCGCTGGCGTTCATCGGTGCCGTTTCGCTCAACGATCCGCTGGCGCAGAGCGTCTTCGTCGTTCCGGCGACCGGCGGCCCGGCGGTGAATCGAACGCCGAACCTGCGGGCGTCGGCTCAGTCGGTGGGCTGGCTCGATGCCCGGACCCTCTACTTCACGGCGGCCGAGGGCACCAAGACGACGATGTACCGTCTGCCCGCCGAGCGAGGCGGGATCGAGCTGATCGTCGGTGGAGGTCCGGAGATCTTCAATGGCGTAAGCTTTGATGCGCAGTTCCGAAGCTTCGCGGCGGCGGTGAACACTGCGACGCATCCCGCCGAGGTCTACATGGGCAACCTCAGAAGCCGACGACTCAGCCGCATCACCCGGCACAACGCCTGGTTGGATCAGGTCGAGCTGGCGAAGCAGGAGACGATCGAGTGGGAGGGCGCCGACGGCTGGCGGATCGAGGGCGTGCTGGTGCAACCTCTGAAGGCGGTCGCCGGCGTGCGCTATCCGCTGGCGATTCTGCCCCACGGGGGCCCCGAAGGGATCAGCTTCGACGGCTGGACTACCCGGGCGCTCTACCCGGCGCAGCTGCTCGCCGCCCACGGTTATGCGGTCCTGATGCCGAACTACCGCGGCAGCGGCGGCCGCGGGGTCGCGTTCTCCAAGGGCGATCACCGCGACCTGGGTGGCAAGGAGTTCCTCGACGTGATCGCGGGCATCGATCATCTGGCGGCTGTGGGCCTGATCGATCCCGAGCGCGTGGGCATCAGCGGCACCTCGTACGGAGGTTACTTCTCTGCCTGGGCGGCGACCAAGCACAGCGAGCGTTTCAAGGCGGCCATCCCCTACGCCGGCATCTCCAACTGGGTCTCGTTCACCGGTACCACCGACATCCCCTACGAGATGTCGATCGTGCACTGGGACACCTGGTGGTTCGATGACCCCGGACTCGCCTGGGATCGCTCACCACTCGCTCACATCAATAAGACGCGAACCGCCACGCTGGTCGGGCACGGGCTGGCCGACGAGCGCGTTCACCCGGCGCAGTCGATCGAACTTCACACGGCCCTGCGAATCAAGGGCGTTCCGAGCGGCCTGGTGCTCTATCCTCGGGAACCGCACGGACTGGTGGAGCGCGCACACCAGCTCGACTTCATGCGGCGCATCATCGAGTGGTTCGACAAGTATCTGAAGGAA
>JABAOH010003553.1_pt1 | contig 12264 bp, 15 predicted proteins | sample 7062181 | NCBI WGS metagenome assembly JABAOH01 (sample SAMN14538630, study PRJNA623070) | marine sediment metagenome | biome: marine biome [ENVO:00000428]; feature: marine pelagic biome [ENVO:01000023]; material: deep marine sediment [ENVO:00002113]; isolation source: pool of 5 deep marine... | reverse complement strand
AAGCCAAATTTCCCATAATCTTTCATCATCTCTTATTCTTGAGTAATCGAGTGTTTGCAGTGACAGAATATATTAGACGTTCATGCATGCATATCACCAGTAAACTTTATCTAATGGAACGGACAGTCTTGTTCTACGAATTTCACAAAAGTCGGAGAAAAAGTGTAAAAAAGCTGTGGAGGAGAAGAAATGAGCAAAACTGAAAAGCCCCACATGAACATAATCGTAATCGGACACGTAGATCACGGAAAATCTACAACCGTAGGACACTTATTCTATCTTACAGGAACGATCGACGAAAGAACAACAAAAAAGTATGAAGAAGAAGCCAAAAAGCTTGGCAAAGAAACATTCAAATTCGCTTGGGTTCTAGACAAGCTGAAGGAAGAACGAGAAAGAGGACTAACCATAGACTTAGCTTTCTGGAAGTTCGAGACACCCAAATACTTCTTCACCGTCATCGACGCACCAGGACACAGAGACTTTGTCAAAAACATGGTTACAGGAGCCAGCCAAGGCGACGCCGCCATCCTCTTCGTCTCTGCCAAGAGAGGAGAGTTCGAGGCAGGAATCGGACCAGGCGGGCAAACCAGAGAGCACGCTTTTCTGGCATATACACTCGGCGTAAACCAGATGACCGTGGCCATCAACAAGATGGATGATGCGACCGTAAACTGGAGCCAAGAGAGATACGAAGAAATCAAGAATGAGATTTCGCGAATGCTGAAGATGGTTGGGTTTAAGGTGGAGAAGGTCCCGTTTGTGCCGACCTCCGGGTGGACCGGTGACAACCTGATGAAACAAAGTGAGAAGATGCCATGGTACAAGGGTCCAACCCTGTTTGCGGCTTTGGATACCTTCGAGATGCCTCCGAAACCCATTGAGAAGCCACTGCGTCTGCCCTTGCAAGATGTTTACACGATAACAGGAGTCGGAACCGTCCCGGTTGGGAGAGTTGAAACCGGCGTGCTAAAAGTCGGTGACCAAATCGTCTTCATGCCCGGAAATGTCAAAGGAGAGGTCAAGTCCATCGAGACGCATCATGTTAGCATTCCCAAAGCGGAACCTGGAGACAACATCGGATTCAACGTTCGAGGCCTAGCTAGAGGGGACATTCGGCGAGGAGATGTAGGCGGACACCCCAGCGATCCGCCAACTGTTGCAAGAGAGTTCATCGGACAGGTAATCGTGATATATCATCCAACAGCAGTTGCGGCAGGATACTCCCCAGTCCTGCATGCACACACTGGACAGGTTGCCTGTCGCTTCACAGAGCTGATCAAGAAGCTGAATCCACGGACCGGCGAGACTATTGAGGAGAAGCCTGCTTTCTTGAAGACGGGTGACGGCGCTGTTGTCAGGTTTGAGCCTTTGCATCCGATCGCTGTTGAGACTTTCGCGGACTTTCCTGAGCTTGGGCGCTTCGCGATACGTGACATGGGAACCACAGTGGCAGCTGGAGTTATAAAAGAGATCACGAAGAAAGGATAAGCAGCCGCATTCTCTAATCTAACCCTTCTACTTTGCCTAGTAAGCGCTACCGAGAGCGTAGATTTTCAAAGAGCCGAAGAAGTCTGCTACTCTGTAGAATGCCAATACTCCCTATGGTATCTAGCATACCTCGCCTGTTGGGCTCCAATTAGGTCCACTTGCGTTTTTAGAGAAACTCAGCCTTCAATGGCTTCTCCTAGAAAGAAGCCTGTCCTTTTCATAGCTGCCTTTATTTCTTTATCTTCTCGTTTGAAGGCTTCTAGGTCTGTTTTTCTTTTGATGTGATCTATATAGTGATAAGTGGGTTTCCTGTTGGCGTATTTTCGGTAGTAGCCTTCCTTGTCTAGTATGCGATCCATGTGCTGCAAATATGATCTGATTTCTTCTGTGGATGCGTCTTGGTATTCGTCGATTTGCAGGATGGTAGAAAGCGGCAGTCGGGGTCTAGTTGGAGGTTGCTCGTCTGGATGGCCCATGCAAAGAAGAGTCAAAGGCAGCACGCGTTTCGGAAGCTTCAGTATTTCGATTAGCTTCTGGTTTGCAAGCGCTGAGCCGACATATAGGGACCCTAACTCATAGCATTCGGCAGCTATGGTCATGTTTTCGGCTGCCAATGAGGCGTCCACCATACTCAAGAGTTTCAGCGAGTTGCCATAGCCATGTCCTAGGCAGTGATCGAAGTCTAGGCTATCTAGGGTTTTGACAAGTCTTCTCAGGTCCGCACAGACCACAAGGACTACAGGAGCGGTGAGAGAAGAAACTCCACAGGCGTCAAGCACTCTGCTTCTTCTTTCTTTGTCTTTTATCCAGACTATGGTGTAGGTTTGGAGGTTGCACGCAGAGGGTGCACGTTGTCCAGCCTCCACAATCTTTCGTATGATAGCACCTTCAACACGTGTAGACTTGAATCGCCTAATGGTTCTGCGATTGAAAAGCAACTCCAAGCTTTTTGGAACATTCTCAGTCAAGCATCTCCACCTCGTCGATAGAACGATATCAAAGGCAATAGGAAGGATTTAATCGCTCTTCTTTAAGACTTTCCTCAATATGTTTTCGCAGAATGTCCACGTTGCCAACAACTATCCTATGCGCACTCGCCTTTTACAAACTTAACATTCATCCAACATGTGCGCATATTTACTGAAATCCGATTATCAGTACGAACAGGAGAATAGCTGGAATTGATACTGCAATTAGAATATCCAGAACGACTCTGCTGGTCTTGAGGAAAGGAATCAAGAAGGGTACTTGGCTCTTGTAGTTCTGAAAGGATTCTGCATATTTTCTGGATAAATGCTGCTCTTCTATGACAGCTAGCAGAATGTAAGCGAACAGTTCAATGAACCAGACACCTATTGTCTGTGATGGACTTAGAAATCCGATGCCAAAGGTGTTGTTCAGGATCCAGACGCTCCAGCTCGTGAACCCAAGCGTTGAGAGTATCATTCCCAAATATTGAGGATGTCTGACCAGCCCATAAGGTCCTGAAGTGACCAATCCTTCCTTCTTCTTCATCCAAAGATAAGCCACAGAGAAAACGAGAATCAAGAGACCGCTGATGACAAACGTTTTCTCCGCGATGGAAAATGGGGAAAACAATTCGAACAGCGCTCTGGGAAGGTTAACTGGAAGATTTGCAAAAATCGTGATTAAATAAGTAGCGAAGGGAAGAGTCATCAAACCCGTCCAAGCCCCGGGCACCGATTGCACAAGAGGAACTAAGTAGCCTGCAACCTTTAAGAATCCCGATCTTATTCCTTCGGTTGTCATTGTTTTCCTCTTATGATATTATGGGGGTAGTCTAATAATCCCATGTTTTGGAACACCTTGTTCTGATCTCTGAACACCCGCAAATCGGGTTCTTGTTTCCAAGGTTGCGTGGCAGGATGCGCGCGCGAAATAGGGGAAAAGAAAGGTTCAAATTTCCGTATAATATTTGACACGTAGGTGCTCCAAATGAGTAGAGTTGCTATTGTAAAGGGAACGCGCCCTGTCGAAACGACAATTAAGGCTCTTGAAATGATAGAGTCTGATGTTGATGGCCTCCTCTCTGAAAGGAAGCCATTCTTGATCAAGCCCAACTACATAAATTCGGAGCATCCTTCAACCGGAATTACAACAGACAGCAGAGTCATCGAAGGCGTTGTCAAGTTTTTGAGAGAGCGCAACATAGAAGAGATTATCATAGGTGAGGGAAGCGGTTGGGCAGACACCTTTCAAGCATTCAAAGTTGCAGGCGTCGACGCACTCGCCGAACGATGGAGCGTAGAACTCATTGACCTAAACAAAGACGAAATTATCGAAGTCGGGCCACCTACTCCCTTGGCGCTCAAGAAGGTCAAGATTGCGAAGACCGCTTTGGAAAGCACAATAATCAGCGTTCCGAAGCTTAAGCTTCACAGAATAGCCACCGTCACATTGAGTCTGAAGAATATGATGGGTGCCTTGGCCTCCAAGGGCTCCATGCACAGGGGAAGCCTTAGCAAAAATATTGCTGATTTGGCATCTGTTCTAAGACCTAGCATATCGGTCATCGACGGAATAATCGCAGAGGAAGGACACGAAACCAGCGGAAACCCTGTAGAAATGAATCTGGTTATTGCAGGCACAGATCCCGTGGCAGTTGATGCCGTTGGTGCTGCGGTGATGGGCATACCGCCAACCAGTGTTAAGCACCTCGTCTTGGCAGAGAAGAAAGGACTTGGAACATGCAATCTAGAAGAGATAACCATTCTAGGAGCGCCCGTAGAGAAGGTGAAACGGAAGTTTCACAGATCGTTCTCATCAAGGCTCCTTACTCACCTTGGTTAGGAATGAAGCGGTGCCCAACAGAAGAGAAGGCACGAAACATTAAACGATGAAAGCCAATCTTTGCGCCAATTGCAGACGCGCAAGGTGTTGATTCAGGCGAGTGCTCCGAGAGGAAAGAGGGCTGCCGCAGACCAGGCGAAGAGAAGCGAGTTTAGAATGGCTCCCGCACCCATAGTTGAGGTTTTTCGATAGAACCACCATGAGCAAGCTGTCGAGATGCCGAAGAGCGGTATGAAACCCCAGAGGAATTCGAGAAAGAATCCTAGAAAAGAGGGTAGAGGTCGGATGTCTAGTAGAAACATTGGCAGGTATTGGAGGCTTAGAATGAAGAGGTAAGGGCAGATCTTTATGCCGATCGTTCTGCCTGCTGCAAGAACTTTCGATCTGAGTCCGTGATTTCGGACTGGTCGGTTCCTGAACTCGTGGAGGTAAAGGCCTTCGACGAAGAAGAATGCTAGGAAGAAGGGAAGAAACATCAGGAGCATGGGAATCCTTGCTAGAGGCTTCAGATCGTTGAACATCGGAATGACGAAGAGCCTCAGATCAACGAGCGCGATGGCTTCCACAACGTGGACTATTGAAAAAAGTAGGAGGAAGATGCCGATTGCCATCGTCGCGTCGTAGCGGCTGCAAAATTCGGAGATCGCTCGTTTCAGGTTCAGCCTCACCGTGGAGAATCTAGGCAGAAGAAACCGAATCAAAAGTAGGCCTGTCAGAGCAACCGCAAGGAGCCACCAGGCAAAGGATGATCCGAAGATCAGGGGCGGAATGTGAATTAGGAAGCCTAGAAGGAACATCGGTAGGAACAAGGATAAGCCCAGTGATCCCCAGATGATCAGCACTTTCCAGTCTTCAAGGATTCCATATTTTGCTTCGGATCTTCTTTCTTGAGCGAAGGATGGGAAGGCGTCAAGGACAATTGAGGAAATCGGAAAGATAAGACCTACAAAGGCGATGAGGCTGATGGATAATGCCGCTTCGCGATAGAGATAGTTCAAGCCTATTTCTGAAGGCGAGTCTTGTTCAAGAGGGGGATCTGATCTTAACGCAGTGATCATCCAATGGACACTTTCAGATGCTATTGTGGGATCCATAGGTTCAAAGATATGAGTTGTCGTAGGCGTGACAAGTTTCCTCGCTGTTTGCGTTGAGAAATTGCCATAAAGACGGTCAGTCTCGATCTGCTGAGCCTCTGCGAAAACTGGCAACAATTCATCCTTCAACTGAGCTAGATCGAACAGAATGTCGTGTTTCCCCACCGCTACCAGAAGATTCTTCGGAAATGTAGAATTTAGGACCCCATAAACAGGATCACTAACCATCTCTCCGAACCCCCCGCCGATATAGACCGAAGCCATGATGCCTCCGTGAGCAACCGCCGTTGCCCTGATCGCTCCGGCTCCTAGACTGTGTCCGACAAGGCCGATCAATGACGCCTTGACGAATAGTTGTGATTCCGAATATCGAACAGCAGCTAGAGTACCGAGAGTAGGATCAACGCTGCCATCACCGAAAATTCCTCCGGAATTACCGTGTCCAATCAGGTCTAGAGCAAGGGCAACAACATTCCGCCTCGCAAGTTCGAGTGCAATCCCACTCATCATCTGCTTAGAACCGCTTATTCCATGAACCAAAACAACAGCAGGCAGAGGATTTGCAGCAGTGGCGTCGATAGGCTGGTATAGCAGACCGCTTATTTGTGTGTTATCATTCGCAATTTGGACTCTTCTAACATCCACGCCCTTAAAATCCGTATCAAGGAAGAATGCGATGCTCACTCCTAAAAGAAAAACTGAAACAAGCAGAAGAAGGGCGAAGTGGCTGGCTTTAATGGCGACCATCGACAATCTCCAAGAGTCGTCTGATATAGTTATGAATACAATTGATGCGATTTATAACAAATATGCAAAACTAGGGCATTTGCCCAGCGCCTAGGTTATCCGTTATCCCGCGGTAATGCGCCCGCTCAAAGTGACGGAGAGTACATACTAAAGTCTCATGCGTGTCGTCCTGCTTGGCGTCACATATGTAGCTTCGGAAGGGAATATCTGCAAAAGAGTATAGTTGGGGTCATCTGCACTTTTCCAGTGTTTACTGAAGAAATCGCAATATCTCGCCAGTTCTGCCTTGACCTGCTGAGCTTTAACCATTTTTGCCGGTCCAGCAACTCGTATGCAACAATCTTCACTTCCCTTTTTGAACACAAAGGAGAATTCCACTTTTGGGTTCTTCTGTATTTGTTTCACCTTTTCACTCCACGTGTCTGTGGTTATCCAAAATTTGCCGTCAAAACGGATCAGCGTCACAGGCCTGACTCGGGCTTGATCCCCATCTATGGTCGCCAAGAATACATGCTGAAAATCCCCAAACTGATTCAACACTTCTCTAATATCCTCAGCTTCTTCAACCATTTGCCACACCATGACGTCTTATAGTCTCGTATCTGGTTGATGTCATAAATCTTTAGTCTTCTCAAATCTACACTCTGCGCATATTCTAGTAAGATGTTAGTCAGAGTACCCTAATGCGCTCTTAACTTCCTCTTGAAAATTCTCCTTGTCCATAAAGAAAGTTTCAATCGGTTTCCCGTCAACAACACAAGAGGGGACGCGCCTCCTCCGTTCCACCTCTTCCGGCTCCTCAAACTTGTTTATCATTCTTATCGGAATATTCAGAGCGACTTCTCTTATTGATTTCTTGATGCTCTCTGAGAAATAGATGCAAAAGGGACATGACGGATCATAGAAGATTAAGGCTCTTTCCGTATCTTCTTCTTGCGGGATGAACTTCTTTTCTTCAAGGTGATAAATGTAATCTTTCTTGAGTGGATAGTAAAGAAGGAAGGGATCATTCTTTTTGTCTAGTGGGATGCAAAGGTTGATCAGGTCGTCTATTGTGTCCAAGGTGACATCTCTAATCTCCAACTTTTCCATTTGGATGAGCCTGCTTTCATATCCATGCGACGCAGCATTCTACAGACAAACTTGCAGGGGAGGATAGACAATAAAAGCTAATCCTTGCAACTACATCAACAGAGAGCTGACTGACCTTGTCTGGGACTGAAACCTTAGTGCCATACATAAAAGAGCCAAGCGAGACAGAACAGCCGACGATTATAATCGACAGCCGTGAAGCCACGACCGCTCCGAAAATAGTCAAACGCCTCAAGGAGCAGGGAGCGAAAATCCAGATAAAACCGCTTCCTAAAGGCGATTATATAATTTCAGAGGAGTGCGCCTTCGAACGCAAGACAGTCAAAGACCTCGTCTACACGCTCACCCGCCGCCACCTCTTTGACCAACTCTTCACTCTAAAAGAGGCCTATGAGAGACCCTTCATCCTTATCGAGGGCTATCTGCCCATCATTTATAAGTTCACGAGGATCAACCCGGCATCTATCTGGGGCGCCCTCTTCGCCCTCGCAAAACAACAGATCCTCCTAATCCACACAACCAACTACAAAGAGACCACAGATTTCCTCTACACGGCGGCCAGACAAGAACAACTCGTAGAGAAAAGAAAGCCCGCCATACATCCAGTCAAAAAACACGAAACCCTGGCAGATGCCCAAATCTTCTTCATAGCTAGCCTGCCGAACGTAGGCAGAGAAAGAGCTACAAGCCTACTTCAAAACTATCAGACCCCACTAAACGCCCTGTTGAACCTCGAGAACTGGGCCAAGGCTGTCCACGGACTTGGACCGAAAACAGCGAAAAAAGTAAAACAGGTCCTCCACAAACCATACAAAAGGTGAACCGACATGGAAGTCAAGATCGCACCGACCAAAAAGCTGCTGGTTCTAGGCCTAGACGAGCGATCACTCGACAATCTGGCCTGGTGTGCTGTGACCTATAGGATTGATCGCTTGCTCTGGGTAGACGGCTACCTGCTCTGCGTGGAGGTGTACGAGAAGTCGTTCGAACACGAGATAAAGCATAAGGAGTTCCCCGTCAGCCAAGTCTGCTACACAAAATATCCGAAGTACACTCCAATCTATGAAGTTAAGAAAGGAGCAGAAATTCCCATCGTAAACGCCTCAGATATGCGAATATACAAGAAGCTACTGAAGGCAATCCAAAAACACGAGAAGAAGCGCCACCCGGAAGCTGAAGCGTGAAGTCCGCTTGCNNAAGAGTTCATGGCTTTTGAACTAGTGTAGTTACATAGAATGTTTTCTTCTGTAGAGTATAACTGCTAGTAGTGTTGCTATCATGAATAGTGGTAGAATGAGGAAGGATGGAAACTCTGGAATTACCCACAAATTTGTCTCAACGAGTTGGTAGAACAGAGACTCTTCGGTTGTATATCCACCAGATTCTTTGAATTGAAGCCAAGAGAATTCAACAAGTACTCCTGTTGCTTCATCCCAATATACATCCATCGTCCCATTCATTTCTTGTAAATAGAGATTGAGGTGATTGGTTTGTCTCTCTCCATCAGGATATGTTCGAGGAACAGTTTCGTTGATCCTGTACACGGAACCAGTATAGATCAGGTCTCCAGTGCTCAAGTTTGTGGAAATACAAGCATATGGCCACATGAATGCGCCAGAACTCAATTCACCTGTCTCTACGTTTAGATGATTGCCCTCAATTGTTTGAGAGGTCCCAGTCTTGAAGTGGAGAAAACTGTCCCACTCGATGCTTTTCCCCTCTACGTTGACAATTGCATTGGTGATATTATCCACTTCAAGTATCAGACTAGCGTACTCAGTGGGCCAAACAAGTTGTGGGCTAGGATCGTTTGATTCCCAAGAATAAGATACATTATACAAGAATGAATCACCTACTTTAACTCCGACCGTTCTTTCTTCAGGAGTTGCACCTCCGGATGAAATGAATATCATTTGAGATACTACTAATAACAAACACAAAATTATGCAAGAATTCAAAGAAGTCTTCTTCATTCTAGGCCACATCTCGACAATATCTTCCACTTCAGTTTTTATGACTTATGGAAGAAGCTTCAATAGAACCATTTTAAACTGTCTTGTTATTATTTGTTGAAACAACTTTGATTCTGAGAGGGTTAATCCTTGAGTAATGAAGAACATGCTAAGAAAGCATGGAACAAGGCTTCAAAAGCTTGGGTAGACTTTGTGAGAACAGGTAAAGACTACACCAGAGATGGACTCAACAATCCCGCAACATTTGACTTGATAGGAAATGTGAAGGGTCTAGCTGTGTTAGATCTAGCATGTGGAGAAGGTTACAACACAAGAATCTTGGCTAGGAAAGGTGCAAGGGTAACGGGTGTAGATTTTTCCGAGAGACTGATAGAATATGCTAGGGTAGAAGAAGAGAATGAGAAACTGGGCATTCGATATTGTGTCCTAGATGCTGCTCGTCTCAAAGGGCTTGTAGATAATTATTTTGACCTTGTTACCTGCTTCATGTCTCTTCAAGATATCGAGAATTACAGAAAAGCAGTATCAGAAGTATCCAGAGTTCTGAAGCTTGGTGGTAGATTTGTGTTTTCGATTCCGCATCCATGCTTTGAGAAGATTATGCTGAATGGGAGGAAAATAGATGCCGCAAGTAGATATTTTGAGGAGGCAAAGTATGTAATTCAATGGAATATGGAAAGACTTTCAATTCCATTTAGAACTATCACTTTTCATAGAACCCTGACAGATTATTTCGATGCTCTAACCAGAAACAACCTATACGTCTCAAGGTTAGTTGAACCCAGATTGACTGAGAACGCTTATCAAAAGTATCCTTACCTTCAGGATACTCTACAAAGACCACAAGCTGTGATTATAGAATCGATGAAAGTTGTTTTATGACTTGTGGAAGAAACTACGAGTATATCACATTGAGATAAGTTCATTTCATTGGTTGTCTTATGACAGTTTTCATTCTTTCAGGTGATGATCTTCGAGGATCGCTTAGATATATTTCGTGATGTTTTCCCTTCAATTCATAACCATTTTCCTTGATAAAGCTATGAAGCCGATCGATGGTAGGGCCTTCAGCAGAATATGGACCAATATGCATTATCTGGGCTGATAAGCCTTCGTGAAAACTTTCAAATCTAATTTTCGGAAGGGCAGGTGGATTCTTCTTCTCAACTTGTTCAAGAGCTTTGCTGACAAGGTCTTCTGTCACATATTCTGGTTGCATAATCATCGATGTCCATTTCCATGCGTCTTTGTTTTCCATGCTGAATTGCGCCATGTCATCAGTCCACCACAAACCCTCAAGAGGTAATACGCCATAATCAACTCCTTTCTCCTTCTTCACCATAAACTTGAGAGCATAGGATACAGCAAATAGCGCTTCAACTGCATCCTTGTATTCCTGTGCCGTATTTGGATCACCCGCCCCATCGATCAACAAAAACTTCATCATAGGAACATCAACAATTTCTACTTTCTTTGCAGAAGGATTGTAAAGATGCTTGAGTTCCTTCTTGAAGTCAATCTTCGCCATGAACATCACTCTTTCATTATGTCTTCTAAGTCAGCTTTATGACTTGTGCAAGAAACTACTCCGCACTACGTAATTACTTGATTGGAAAATTAGAAATAGTTGACAAGTGCAACTAAGTTGAAGTAGCTATGAGGAGAAGAATCATGTCGCTTATACCAGAATTTGAGTTAGGCTTGTGGAATGCTTGGCTTTTCATGGTTCCCTTTCTGTTGGTAACGCTTCCCCTTATGTTCTTGATGACGAAAAAAGGTGTACCTGGTGGTTCAGTGCGAGCGGTCCAGCGTGCATGCAAGTCTAAGACTACGCTGTTAGTTGCTAGTCTCTCCAAGTTGATTTATTTTCCAGCCGTTATATACTCTTTTTTCCTGCCGCTGAAATTAGGGTCGATATGGTTCTACGTAGGTCTTCCAATTACGTTACTGGGATTAGTTGGGACCATAATAGTTTTGGTGGACTGGGCTAACACTCCAGCGGGTGAACCCGTTACCAGAGGAATTTATCGTTATTCTAGACATCCTAGCTATGTAACTATGTTTTTGCTCCTTTTGGGTGTAAGCATAGCTTCGGTTTCATGGGTTTTCTTGTTGTTTACCATCATATTCGGAGTTGGAGTAACTCGTCCATATTTCGTAAAGGTTGAAGAAGCCGAGTGCCTTGGGCATTTTGGTGATGCCTATCGAGAATATATGAATAGAACTCCAAGATGGATAGGAATACCGAAGTCAGAGAAAAAGGATTAGTTGCTTAGGAAGTCACTGGTTTATTGTTGTGCTTGTAGTGTTTGTGCTCTTTGCTGTGTTTCATTGTAAAGGTATTCAATGTTTGAATATAGGCTCTGATCATTGTATTCTTTTCTCAATTCCTCTGCAAATTGCTTAATTTTTTCCCATAGCCTCTTTGCTGTCCAAGTGAAGAGTTCAGTAACCAGACCAATGTCTATAAGTTTCTTGCGTAGGAGAACGCCGATTAGCTCGAAGTAGGCATTAACGGCATTCAGATCAACGAGTCCATATTGCTTCTTGTATTCATCATGCCCTCTATATTCACTGTCTCTCACTCTATCCCATGCTTCTAGCCATTCTCTGTTAGTCAAAGTTGAATATAGTCTAATCACAAGATCTGTCTGTCTCGTCTTAACTAGATTTCGTAGTTCCAAAATAGCATAGAGAGCAGCTACTAGTACACCTACAGCTGCTACTACTGCTGATATAGATGGTATATCCAACATTCATCACCTAAAAGAAAGATAAAATGAAGTGAGCTTAAAAGCTCTAGTAGATTTGTTATCACTTATATTTCAGATGTCAGATTGTATACGAGAAGCTGGAGAGATTGAAAATGTCTTCTGAATCAAAGGAAGAGAAATACGAGTGTTGTGGTCAAACCTTCAACACAAAAGAAGAGATGGAAGCACACAAAGAATCTCATAAGAAATCTAAATGCTGCGAATAGTCCAACAAGTCCAACCACAAAAAACAACCAACTTTCCCTTTTTCTTTATTGGCTGTACCTTCTTCATTCTATAATC
>JABAOH010004130.1_pt1 | contig 12267 bp, 10 predicted proteins | sample 7062181 | NCBI WGS metagenome assembly JABAOH01 (sample SAMN14538630, study PRJNA623070) | marine sediment metagenome | biome: marine biome [ENVO:00000428]; feature: marine pelagic biome [ENVO:01000023]; material: deep marine sediment [ENVO:00002113]; isolation source: pool of 5 deep marine... | reverse complement strand
GTAGACTGCAAAGCATGAGTGATGAAAAAGCCACTAAGACAGATCTCTTCATTGCAAATAAACCTCCATTTTATTATCAATTAAACACTCTCTCAAATCACTTAAAAAATCTTCGATAGATTAACATGTTCGATATAATTATCCATGCTATATGCGCGAACAGCACCTCAAGTATGACTACGAAGCCTAGAAACCTCTTGTAGCCTTTTGCGGATGGCCCCTGTGACATTTTTGATTTTACCTGATTGGATGGCTGCTATGATTAAGAAGTATGAGAGCATCCAAGCGAAAAAGTACAATTCTCCGTAAGAGTCATGAAATACCAAGCCAACTTGACTTCCATGATAGACAGAAATTATTAGATAAGAGGCTATTCTCAAAATGTTGATGAAGTATGTTCCAGCAGCTCCGACCAAGAAATAAATTATTTTTCTTTCTCTTGGAGCGCTTAATCTTTTGAAGAAGATGAGAATGATTATGGTGTAAAAGAATAGGCTGTGTACCCCGGCACAGACCCACGCTATATCCGCAATTGCTGAGTTTCCTCCATTCCATACCTGTATTCGAGGAAGAGATCCATATTCTTGAGAGGACACGAAAGGAAACGTCAAACTGACCCTATAGCCTAACAAATCTAGCAGCACTGTTGCGCATGCTGCTGTAGGAACTGCCAACAATTCCATTAGTTCAAGAGTACCGAAAGGCCAAATTGTGTCAACCAAATATATAATACCCACTCCTAGAAAGAAAGACAACGAGATGGAGAAACTTTTGAGCCCAACAAACCCATATGTTAACCATATTATAATTATGAAAAGTGAAGCGAGTATGAGGTATTCAACCGATATTGGCCAATGGTTGTTTACGTCTCTGATTTGTATAGCTTGACCGACATTAGTTATCATCCCGTCAAAACCAAAAAAGTTAACACTCAAAACATAAACGAAGGGAATTACTGCAAAAATACACATCAGTATGATACGAAATCGGTTCTGAAATGCACGCTGATTTTGAAGGATAACGTTCCAACCAAGCCTAGACTCAAATAAAAGCAGCACCAAAAAGATTAGGTAAAACATTCTACCTTTCCAAGTAAGATCAAACATAAACCTCTGATTAAATGAAGGAAAGGCTTCGATGTTAAAGAAGTCAAGAAATAAGATGAGAATGATAGATATGAAAATTGAAGATAATATGAAAAGATGCAAACGTCCCTTTTTGATTTCGATGAGCATCTTGGACATCCATTTGACATATGATTGAAATCTCATTTTGATCCCTGAAAAAATATTTCGCTAACCAAAGGATTTTGTTTTTATCTCCCGTTTCAAGGATAATTGCACCGACTGCAACAAGCTTCCAGCTTTGATCTGTTATATACGGTGTTATTTAAAATACGCGCACTTTTTTATGTACTCATCTCTCTTGCTTTGATTTGACAATGAAAAAAAGGGAAGGACTAGTTGTAACGCCATAGTTGGATTTTGCTTGGCAGTGATGAACCTCGCCCTTTAGACGCTTCTTTCATTGGAAATAAAGCCATACATAGAGTGAAAGTTGTCAAGAGCGATATCAGTATTACTGTGCATGACGAGTAACTGTTTTCTTGATTAGTTGTTCAAGAATATGTCTAACGTTGTATAGGATGTTTTCTTCTACAGAGTATGATTACTAGTAGCAATATTATTGTGAATAGTGGCAGAACAAGGAATGACGTAAACTCTGGAATCCAGTTGTATCCCGTGGAAATCATGTCGCCCCACCTTGAAGGGTCCAGTGGATCGCCTGTCCTAAGGTCATGAGGCCAAGATTGGAAAAGGTATGGAAAACTGTAATCTATAGCCTCAAATGTGACCCCAAGAGTTTTCTCTATTGAAGCGGTAACGTTGATCTTTGAATATGTGACATTGAATTCGGCTTGCCACAGTTGGGTGGTGTTAGAAACACTTGCTGTCCAACCAGTGGCGTTAACATCTGTTCCATTTACAAGGTAGCGTTCTATAAGAGTGCCATTACGAAAAACACCAATCAAAATGTCGTCTGATTTAGGTGTCGTACCTACATCATGGTTAACATCAAGAAAGACGTGAACATTTTCGTCCGGGTTGAAAGTGTTATCAGATACGTTGAAAGCGATGTAGAGATTCTCCCCATCTTGCTTGACAAAGACTTCAGTATTGTTAAAAAACAATGCTGACGCATCGCCCCACTCTCCATCGATTACACCGTCAACAATCGGAGTTGAACCAGATACGGCAACAATCTCGTTAGGCTGCCCTTCTACTATGACTATTACAAAAGACAAACAAAGCAACAGTGCAAATGGCAGTATAAGTTTTCTACTCAAAACAAATCACCACAATATCTACCATGTCTTATACTTCAGTTTTTATTATTTGCGGAAGAAACTACATTCATTTTTTATGAAGTCAACTTTCTTTCATGGTTCGAACAGTTCACAATAAGGTTACCATGCCATCAGCTTGCGAAGTAAAGTGAAAACACTAAGTTTCTGCGCTGGTATCCTCTTATGAATGTTTCGTACAAAAAATAAAACAAGTGCGCCATGCATGCATGTGGTCACGATGGGAATTCTTCTGGGTTCGGATACACTATCGTCTTTATGTAGTGGGTGTGCATATGATTCATTATTTCATCTCCACTTCGATGGCTACTCCTTGTTTAATGAGGATTCGAGCGTTCTCCGGAGGCAAAGTTGCTATGTCCTCTGGCTCAAACGGACCATAAGTCTTCATGTCGGATCCAACTATGGCGGGAATTTTTTGAATGAAACGTAATAGTATGCTCTTCGGTTTCCTTTCCTTTTCAATGCCGGACAAGCGTCCTCGAAGAAGATCTTTTAGGAAAGCTTGGTAAGTTTCGGCTAGGGGTAAAATTTCTCCATGGAACTTCTCTTCTTCCTCTGTTAAGATGTCTCCAGGCACGGTTTCTCTAGCCAACGATTTTTCACGGAGTTTCTTGTAGCGAAGTTGAAAAAGCTGCTTAACCATTTTATTTACACTTTGGAATTCGCGCTTCAATAGCTTAGCCCTTATTGTTTTCTTATCTAGCATTCGACCTTCTTCTTGTATTTTTTTCACGTAATCAGCAATTTTAGCGCAGAAGTTCTTCGGCAGCTTTTGAATTTCCAAATTTTCCTTTTCCTTTTTCCACATCGCGTAGAGTTCATCATACAATTTTATTCCACCACCTTTGCTGCTCCCTTACAAAGAAGAATCAAAGCAGCCGCTGTGGGCAATTCAATTTTTTGTTCTTTATATGGGCCATAGGTTTCGTCCCCTAATCTGAATTGAGGAGCGTCTGAAACAAGGACCGCTACTGTACCTTCCTTAAAGGTCACGGCGCTTTTGAGGGGATCAAAGTGCTCGATGCCTGTGATGGACACTTCAATTTTTCTTAGACCAGTTTTTCCGTGCAGTGTGTTTGTGAGTCTTATCAGGCGATGGACGTCTGTGGTAACCACTGTGTCGATTCTTACTGACTGCTTTTCTACACCATATTGAGCTATTTTTCGCCAGCTTTCCGGGCTTATGCCCTTTATGATTCCCCAAGGTCCCTTTTCTTTCCAACTCTCTAAAAGAACCTCTTTATGCTGGATTATAGTATCGACACCTCTCTTCGTTAATCCTGTTTTTTCCAATTCTTCTGGAGACGCTGTGAGGAGAAGGTCATAGGTTCCCCGAGCTACTCTTCCCCTCCATCCCGAATCATACAAGTCTGGACCGGCAAGCACCCGTGCCCCCTTTCCACCCTCTTCTCCTAAGCCGTGAAATTCAGCCTCCAACCCTGTCCCCAAGACGTAGTCAACAATTTCTTTGCGACCCATCGAATCCAACGCTCGAACCCTTTCGCCCTCCACTTGAACGTGATATCCCCGGTGTCCAGAAAATCCTACCTTTAACTCTCCAGAGGAAAAACCGAAATCTTTGGTCAAGAAATCTATGAGCTTTATCGCTTCAACCTTTGCTGATTCCAAACATACTTCACAAAGCCAAGTTTTTTCATTGAATTTCTGTTCCCTACAAGTGGGACACTTCTTAGGTGACACGCCCCTACCAACGGTACCACAATTACTGCAAACCCAAATATCATGAACCTTGTCGCAGGGAGTTGGAATATGATCAGCATCGATGTCGAAAATCAAGTCAGCCCCCAACCAACCCTTTTCTTTCATTTCCTCCTCAGGTCTCTCATAATAGGCGCTTGAAAAATAAACGTCTGAAGGAACAATTGTTTTTAAGGAAGCTCTGAGGTCGTCCACGCGTCTGAAGCATTTGTGCCTAAGCATAATCTTCTCCTCCAATAAAAGAAAACCAAACTCACGCTTTTCGATAGAAATTGGAGGAAGAATGGAGGAAGAATGTTGTGTATAGTATTCAGCAAATTTTTCTCGAATAAAACGTTGCGATAAAAAGGACACTTCCCATTCTTCCGTTCAAGCTGCTTCGAATGCTAGTTAATTATAAAGACAAACAATATTTAAACAGGTATTCATGTCACCGCGAGTCCCGTGAAACCTCATGCAACATTCCTTCACAACCTGAACCAAGGCTTTACTTTGAACTACTGGTGTCGCGCTCTAAAATCTGAGGAATACCTTTGCAAGAACTTGACAACCGAACTCTTTCTCAAAAACGGAAAATAATCAAAGAGAAAAACCCAAAGGAAGTGCGTGGTGAATCTTGCAAATCCCATCCTTTTAGCTCTTCTCCCTGAGACAAAAACTAACGATTTTGAGATAGCCTTGACCTTACATTTCTTTCCCAATTTGTTGAAGAAGATCGTATCTGCAAAAATTTCGTTTGTAAACTCACCCACCTTCAGGAAATCGTCTTTTCGAACTGCCATAAAGTTCGTGCTGGCATGATAATCCTTCGTAAATTTCATCCATAGACGAAGCAATCTCCAATGAAAAAGATATTCGATCTTCATCCAAAGAGGAGCTTCAAAAGGCATTCCTAGACCACATATTCCGCAGATATCTTGATCTTCCTCAAACTCTTTAGCTAAGTGTTTCAAGGCGTCTAGGGACAGAACAACATCTGCACTCAAGAACAACAAGACGTTTCCTTTCGAAAGTTTTGCACCTATGTTCCTTGAAGGGAATTCTTTGCATCCCTTCTTTACGAAGACTTTTGGCGAGAATTTCTCAGAAACTTCAACCGTTTTATCTGCGCTCCCACCGTCAACAACCACTATTTCGAAGTCTTTAGATGATTGTCTTTCAAGGGATTGTAGAAGTCTCCATATTCTTGCTTCCTCGTTCAACGTCGGTATTACAACAGAGAAAAGTGGTTTCTTCATAATTGAATCTTCAGTCATTTTTGGAAATGCCCCTTTGTTCGATCCGGTTAACACAAGGTTTTGTAGACCTCCAGCGTCTGTTTTGCACATACTCTCCAGTCAAATTTGAGGCTTCTTTCAAGACCAATCTTTATCATAATAGATCGCATGTTCTGGTCCGTTAGCACTTTGAAAATACTTTCGCTTAGTGCTTTTACATCAGACGAAGGGAAGATTATCCCGGCTTCTCCCACAACTTCTGGGATGGAAGAGCTGTTTCCAGCGACTACTGGGCAACCCGAAGCCATAGCTTCCACCAAAGGAAGACCAAAACCTTCATAATATGAGGGAACTACAAATAAATCGGCGGCATTGTAAAAAAGGGCAATATTTTCCACTTTTTGGTAATGGAGTATCGCGTCTTCTAGGCGAAGCGATAAGACCAATCTACGTGTGTTGCTGCGCATTCCCCCAATTCTTATCAACAAAACTCTTGGAAACTTTTTCTTAACAAAGTAAAAAGCTTTGATCAAGGTTCGAATATTCTTTCTCGGCTCGTCAACTCCTACGTGCAAAATTATCTGCCTATTAAGGGGAAGGTGAAGTTCTTGACGAGCCTTTTTCAGATCTCTGGGAGTGAACAGATCCCGGTTAGTTCCCGGATAGACAACCCTTATTCTCTGGGATTTCACCCCCAATACGGATATAAGATCCTTTTTTGTGTGTTGCGACATGCTTATGATTCTATCTGCGTTTCTTACAAATCTCATGTTGATTTGCATGGCCATAAGAATCGGAGTGTCCAGACCGTAGGATTGGGTTATCATATCATGACTTGCCATTGGTATGAAGGGAGCAATGTCATGTACGGTCACAACGGAGGGATGATGTCTTAGCAATAGTATACCTAAGGTAGGATTGAGAAGATGATAAATTTTGTAATGTCGCGGTATTCTTCTTACGAATCGTAGGTGATCTATCGTCCTCTTGACTTTCTGACCGAAAGAGCTTATGATGTTACCATAGCTGTCCTCTGCAGGGCTCTGCAAGGTAATTAAATCAATATCTTTTTGTCCTATTTGCTTAAGATGCATGAACAGGTTGTAACTGTAATTCCCAATTCCAGTAGACGAAGACCTGTTGTTGATTAAAAGAATTCTCTTCATCTTTTGGACACTTGCTAAGAGATATACAAAAACATACAGCTTATAGATTTTTGTAGTCTTTTATCACAACTTCGGCTGCTTCGAAGCCTGACTCAAGGGCTGTTCCCATATAACGGTCTCTGGGATAGATACACGAAATTCCAGCGATGTAAAGTCCATGAATTGGTGAACGCCTGCTTGGCATGTAACGTCCAAAATGGGTGAAGTAAATGGGAGTCGAGTACGGCGCCTTGAAAACTCGAGACCAGAGAATTTTTTCTTTTAGCCGAGGAAATATATCCTCTAACTTTTCCAAGTAGTACTCCATTATGTAGTCGCTTGATCTGCCCCAATCCGGATGATCAGTATCTAAGTATTTTACTACATACATTACCCCTTTAGGGGAACGGTCGATGTTTAAGTGTCTGTGCTCGAACAGCCCAACAAATGGGTAGTTACCCACTATGTTGAGCCAATAATATTCACTCACTCGCTCTTTCAGACCCAGCGTAACGCAAATACATGCTTTATATCTTATTTGTTCGAGGCGCTCTTTGTAAGGTTGCGAGAAATCTGCAACGGTTTCAAGAAGTATTGGTATAGAGACTGTGCTTATCACGACATCAGCTTCAATAAATTCTTCATCTTCTCCATAAACGACGCCTTCAACTTCGCCCTGATTGACTTCTACCGTTTCTACGCGACTTTGAGTCTTCACTTCTCCTCGATGTCTCTTGATCTCTTCTTCCAAACGATTAATAATCTGTTGTATGCCCCCATTAAGGATATAGCCGAAACGGCCTGACACCGATCTCGATTCGTGTCCAAATCTACTCATTAACCATGCTGCCGAGATTTTCTCAGGAGGTTCATCGAATTTGTCTACTACAATATATTTTACCAGATTTTCGTAGACCCCAATGCCATAGTTTTCACATACCCAGTCCTTCACATTTATTTCGTCAAGATCCATCCAGTTTTTTTTCTTTCTCGCGTCCCATACCATAAGGCCGAATCTTATTCTATCAAGGGGAGAGAGAGGTTTGAACCTTAGAATGTTGAGGGGAGAAGAAAAATCATACGCGGTTTTATCGTACAGGAAACCTGTTTTGAGCCGTTTCCAGTAAAGATTCGAATGTAGCCCTAATTCCCCTATTAAACTAAGAGTGGTGGGGTCGCCTTCCATTATGTGATGGTACGTCTTTGGAATGGAGTAACCATTAATAAAATAACTTGAAGCTAGCCCACCTAAATGGCCTTCTCTCTCCAATATTGTTACATCGTAGCCTTTCTGAGCAAATCTATAAGCAGCGCCTAAGCCTGTAAGACCTCCTCCTATGACCACGATTTTCATTGACTAGGACCTCCATTAAGCTTGACATTATAGGAACAAACTAGTTAATTACAGGTCCGCCCGGAAATCTGCTGTTTGCTACAATTCATATGCCCACAGTTCTCTCCAAAGCTTGAACAAACCCACAAGCTGGGAAACAATTATTTTCAGAAGCCTACTCGGCTTATAAAGTTTGGAACTTCCTGAAAATCTTCTCCGGTGCTGAATTGGAACTTCCAATAATTTGAATCCTTTCTTGAAGGCCCTAATTGTGAACTCGGTCCAAAAGCTATCCTCTAAGAATTTAACTTCATCTACAACGCTGTCAATAACTGTCTTCTTCATAATTCTGTAGCCGCAGTCGGGGTCGTGAACTGGAAGCTTGAAAAGAGCTTTAACCATTGCATGGAACACTTTTGAGAGAAATATCCTGTGGGGGGGGTCTGCACGTTTTGTTTTTTGACCGATAATCATGTCATAGTCATCTCTCTTTTCGTATAACTTCCAGAAATCAGATGCAACGTATTGCCCGTCTGAGTCCATGAACAGCACGTATTCCGTATCTGTTTGCCTTAACCCATCCTTCACATCTCTCATATATCCCCCTTTTTCTTCTTTGAAAATTGGTTTCATGGGTATGCTTTGGCTAAGTTTAGTGAGGGCTTCTTTTGTTCCATCAGTACTTCCACCCTCGCGTACAACAATTTCCATTTCAACTTTACTGCCAATCTCATAATAGAACTCGTTTATGATAGGCTCTATGCTTTTGACTTCGTTATATACCGGAAGAATCAATGAGAGGTGTGTTCCACTAGAATTCTTTTCCGTCTTTTGTCACCAATCAAATTCACGTTTGAGATTCGATTTGCGACAGGTATATATTTAAAACTTTTCAAACCTCAAAGACTTTACAGCCACTATCATCAATCTTATATTATCTCACTATCCTTATTAGAGTTTTACATAATTGTTATAAATACGCTTAAGGATAAAACACGAAATCACTGAGAATAGATATTGCTTAAAATAGGAAATTTTAGGATATGAGTAAATTCACTTTTTCAGGTATTAAGAAGAAAATTAGAGCCCTCAGAAGCTTAACTGCTGAGGGCTTGGAAAATTTACTTGGTAAAAGAATATTTAGAAGGGATTTGAGTGAACTTATTGTATACCTGCTCATTGCCATATATACTGTTGTGTTTTCGTATTTCACTATCCTGAAACACAACGTATTCAGAAGCTATGCATGGGATCTAGGAATTTACAATCAAGCATTTTGGACCACATTGAATCAAGGAAAACTATTCTATTATACCGCTGAGTTATATTTCAATCCCGGTGGGACCTTCTTCGGACTACATTTTAGCCCAATTGTGTTTCTAGTGTTGCCAGTTTATGCTATTCATCAAGCACCGGAGACTCTGCTTGTTTTTCAATCGCTCATCATAGCTTTGGGTGTACTTCCGCTCTACTGGCTAGCTCGAGACACCCTCAATAACAAGATGGGGGGTGTCGCTTTCTCGATAGCTTACTTGCTGTACCCTATTCTTCATGGAGTGAACTGGTTTGACTTTCACGTGCAATCCTTCTTGCCCCTCTTCTTTTTCTTTACCATTTATTATCTCATGAATGAAAAGTGGATAAGATATTACGCGTTCATCATCCTCGCACTCGCTGTTGCAGAGAGCGTATCTTTAGTTGCGCTGTTCATAGGTTTATTTGCCCTTTGGACTTACAGAGAATTGCTTTTCTCATCTTTGAAGCAGAGGGTAATTAGTGACAAGAGGNNCAGGTGGATACAAAACACGTTTTTTCCCATAGATCCAAAATTCTCCAGTCTGTATAGAGCCGTTGATAATTGGTCGGTGTTAGGAATAGAAGATGACCCGATAATGATGCCGATCCATGTTGTCCTTAAACCCTTGAATGCGCTTGAAGCACTGGCATACGATGCTTATCTAAAACTTGCATTTGTCGTTCTTCTTTTCGGTTCCCTGCTTTTACTACCTCTTAGAAGTAGCATCTCACTTATTACCTTGGCATGGTTAGGACCTGCTCTTCTTTCAAACTATCAGCCCTACTATTTGTTAGGTAATCATTACCCCGCGTATGTAATTCCATTCATATTTATCGCGGCAGTTTATGCGATAAAGAAGAAGATTCCTACTCCAAACGTCACAAAATTTTGCGAAGCAATGAGGAACTTGCTAATTCTTGGGTTGATAATCTCGCTATTTGCAAGCCCTATAAGTCCTTTGTTGACTACGACAAAATTGTATATTCCCCATTTTTCTGAATACTATCTACCAACAATCACCGAGCATACTGTAACGCTCCATAGGATTGTGGGGCTTGTTCCTCCAAATTCTTCAGTTCTAACGCAAAACAACATATTCCCTCATTTTTCAAACAGACTTAACGCCTATGTATGTCCCCTTCCAAATTCAGTAGATTATGCACCCGAAGATATGAAGATTTATGTAGATCAACTCATCAACAAATCGGAATATGTGCTAGTGGACCTGAAAACGGATATGTATGGAACAAGCGATTTAATCTTTAGCAGCAGAATATGGAAGCAGAATTTCAGCCTCTTTGTTGCTGAAGATGATATTTATTTATACAAGAGAGATTACAACGGTGTTCCAACACTGTAGCCCGCGCGCATCCAAATTCGCTCAAAACATACGAATCACTTTCGCGCTTCCTTGCATTTCATCTCTACCCAATTGTAGGTTTTTTCTAGTCCTTCTTCAAGGGTTATTTCTGGTTCCCAGCCTAATACATTTCTGGTGAGGTTTATGTCCGCGTTTCTGCCTCTGACGCCTTGTGGTGCTGTCAAGTTGTATGTTTTTGTTATGGTTTTTCCTGAGATTTTTATGATAATGTCAGCTAGCTTGTCTATTGTGATGAGCCGGTCTGAGCCTATGTTTATTGGTTTGTTATAGTCTGATTCCATGAGCATTACTGTTCCTTTTACGGCGTCGTTTATGTAGCAATATGATCGCGTTTGTTTGCCATCTCCCCAGATGTTTATGGTTCCCGGGTCATGAGCTTCTGCCACTTTTCTGCATAGGGCGGCTGGGGATTTTTCTCGGCCGCCTTCATACGTCCCTTCTGGTCCATAGATGTTATGATATCGAACTATGCGAATATCAACGCCGTAGTCCCTCTGGTATGCTTCGCATAGTTTCTCTGTGAAGAGTTTTTCCCATCCGTAGAAGTTATCTGGATCTGCAGGGTAGGCATCTTCTTCCTTTAGGCCTTCTACATTTGGGCTTGATTGTTTGTAGGTTGGGTAGACGCAAGCTGAGGAGGTGAATAGAAATCTTTCAACGTTGTTTTGTCTAGAGGCTTCAAGCATATGGGTGTTGATGAGTACGTTGTCATGCATTACTTCGGCACCTACTGCCGTTATGAATCCTATGCCTCCCATATTTGCGGCGAGGTTGTAGACCTTGTTAATTCCCTTCGTTGCTGACAGACAATTTTCCCATTCTCTTACGTCGAGTTTGAGCCTTTCCGTATAGTACCTTTCTTGAATGTAGTCGTCAAACTTTATGTCAACTATCCTGACAAAGTGCCCCTTCTGGTGTAGGCGCCTCGCAAGGTGGCTCCCAATGAAACCGCCCCCGCCAGTTACTAGAACGCGTTCCATTCACTTCGCCTTCCAACTAAGATTTAGTTTCTTGAGCTTGTAAGGATTGTCCGTTTATGGATTTTGCATAAAAGCTTTTTCGATTCTGAACGTTTGTACGCACTATGATCGTACAAAAAAATATAGGACTCGTCTTTCATGCGTCATTGCAAGCATGGAGAGCCAGTCTTTTGACCAAAATGTTAAGCTTTTTCTTCCTAGTGCTGCTTAACGGAAATCTCCGATTTCACATTCTTCAGTCTTCTTCGATAATAAGCTAGTGGATGTCGGATTCTTTTACATATATCTCCTGGGGCATGGCAGATTCCGTGGGTGCGTAGTGTGTCGCATCGTGGAGGAATATACTTTGTTCGCGATCCCCTCACTCCAGCTATGTGTTCTACTTGGTAGCGTGTCATTCTTTCATCGAAGTCGGAGACAGAGCGGAAAAAATTGACGACATCTTCCACACTCATACCTATGTTTACTAAAAAGGAGGTTAGTGCGAAGCGGCCTATGTGGGAGACGGGGCGACCTGATGCCATGGTGTCGTATAATTCCCTTATGCATGGAGGAAAGGCGGCATTAATCACTTCTTTCGGAGTCTCTTCTCTCCGAATTTCTCCTCGTTTTTGTAGGGAGAGTTGTTTCAACCGGTTTACACGATCTATGATGTTCTGGGGTAAAGACTCCACTTTTGTTTCGAGTTTTCCTTCAACATACCTTCGTACCTCCTCTTCCAAGAGGCGACTTATCTCATGTTTTGTTAAGTAAACTTCCCCATTTAACAGAAGGCGGTTGACAAGTTTCCATTTCTTGTCATGAAAGCCTGTTGCGTTTTTTAAGAA
>JABAOH010063375.1_pt2 | contig 12270 bp, 6 predicted proteins | sample 7062181 | NCBI WGS metagenome assembly JABAOH01 (sample SAMN14538630, study PRJNA623070) | marine sediment metagenome | biome: marine biome [ENVO:00000428]; feature: marine pelagic biome [ENVO:01000023]; material: deep marine sediment [ENVO:00002113]; isolation source: pool of 5 deep marine... | reverse complement strand
CATAGCTGTTACACCTTCCTACTGGCCATGGACACCAAGGGACTTGGGCAAATATGTAACACCGTATTATGTAAAAATCACGAATAACTCTAACAAAACAATTATTCTAGATTATGAAGACATTATTCTCTTTGATCAGTCCAAAACACAGTACACACCGCTCTCGCCTGACACCGTTGCAAATATATTCAATACAGGGACAGGCACTACTTACTCAAGCGGATACTACAGCTACCCTAGGGTATCAGTCGGGGTAGGATTCGGCTTTGGAAGCGGATACGGGTACAGAGGTTATGGCCGCAGGGGATACAGAAGAGGATACGGAACGGCTATCGGATTTTACTCACCCGTTTATTATCCGCCGCCGGCTTATTATGCAACATCTGTTGATACTTCAGACATCTTGACTCAGGCGCTTCCGCTCGGTCCGGTGTATCCGGGCGCCACAGTTACCGGATTTCTCTATTTCAGAGATACCGTCTCCCAGGCGGGACAAGTAACACTGAACATTGGTTATAACGTTGACGGAAGTACCAAAGAGAATGTACTAAGTTTTCCCTTTGATATGAGCTTGAGACAGTAAACTATTTATCTTCTTCGTGAAAATACAAAATCAGAAAGAGAGCAAGAACATATATCATCTGTGTTCCTACAACTCCCCACTGCTGAAGAAGCGACATACCGAAAATCAGCACGGCCATAAGCAGAAAGGCAGCTATTAAGCCTAGTCTTAACTGATAGCCGATTATTAATATTACGCCGATTATCAATTCAACCACGGGTATCGCATAGCCTAGTAGTCTTACAGAGAAAGCCGGGAGGAAAGTACCGCTAAAATCATCTGCCATCGCATTTGCAAAACCGCTGTAATCTCCGAATACCCTTACAGCCCCGTGCATTAAATAGTTCACTCCTGTTACAAAACGAAGCAGCAAAACAGCAAGCTTTTTGTTGCTCATCCGCAGAAATTTCATATCCTATTTCTTCCCTTGGAGTTCTTGCAGCTCTTTAAATATTTTCTTCTCTTCTTTGGATGGTTTTTTGGGGATTTCGACCTTGATATTGAGATAGATATCCCCTCTTCTACCTGACCTGAAGCCCGGTAGGCCTTCGTTAGCAATTCTCATCGTAGTTCCGGGCTGCGTGCCGGCAGGAATTTTCACTTCTACCTCTCCCACAAGAGTCGGCACATCGACTTTGGTTCCAAACACCGCATCAGGGATTTGAATTCTGATATCGCGGTATAGATTTTCTCCTCTTCTCTCAAACCTAGAATCTTTCTCAGTGTTTATTACGACAATAAGATCTCCAGGAGGAGCCCCGGGATCCGGGCCTAAATTACCCTGACCGGGAACTCTAAGAGCAGCCCCCTCTTGTATTCCGGGGGGTACGTTTATCTCGATTGTAGTCTCTTTCTCTGCAGTCCCATTTCCGGCACAATCAGGACACAGCTCCTCAATAAATATTCCTTGACCTCTGCATTCGGGACAGACTGCAACCTGCTGGAAAGTCATGCCATGCTGCTGGCTTGTATAAACTTTCTGTCCTGCGCCGCCGCATTCGGCACACTGCTTAACCTCAGTGCCCGGCTTTGCTCTTGAGCCGTCACAGGTCGGACAGGCAGCCATTCGGTTGTATGTTACGGTTTCTTCGCCGCCAGTGAGGATTCGTTTTAAGGGGACTGTAATCTCGATCTGAATATCAGCACCCCGTGCACTCCGCCTTCCTCTGCCGCCCCCACGGCCGAAACCGAAAATTTCGTCAAATATTGAGCCGCCGAAACCTCCGCCTCCAAATATGTCTCCGAAATTAATACCTCCAAATATATCCTCGGCAGACATGCCATCCAGACCTGCAAAACCGCCTCTGTCATAGCGTGAGCGCTTCTCAGGATCAGACAGAACTCCGTATGCCTCGGACAGCTCTTTGAACTTCTCCTCAGCCTCAGGGCCTTCATTGTGGTCCGGGTGATACTTGAGAGCAAGTTTACGGTATGCCTTTTTTATTTCTTGAGCGTCTGCGTCTCTTGTTACGCCGAGCACTTCATAATAATCCCTTTTTCCAGCTGCCATGATGGATATTTACCTCTTTAGAACTTATATATTACCGATTTTCCGATTTGCAAGCTTGTAGTTTAAATTAAAGCGGCCTAACTGATTTTTGAACCTAAGTTTATACGATGTGATAAACATTACCAATATATCAATATGGAATTAGCTGCCATTATGAAGCGAGGACCTTTTTCAGGAATCTTCCTGTATGGGATTTTTTGCATTCTGCGATTTCTTCAGGTGTTCCTTCGGCTACTATATATCCTCCGTCATCTCCGCCTTCGGGCCCGAGGTCGATGACATGATCTGCTGACTTGATCACATCCATATTATGCTCAACCACCAGAACCGTATGGCCCGATAGAACTAACTTGTTTATGACCTCGAGAAGTTTTTTTACATCCTCGGCGTGAAGACCGACGGTCGGCTCATCAAGAATGTAAAGTATGTCACTTCCTCCGCGTTTACTGAGCTCTCTTGCAATCTTGATCCTCTGTGCCTCGCCTCCTGAGAGTGTAGGCGCGGGCTGTCCCAGCCTTATATAGCCGAGCCCTACGTCCTGCAGTATCTTGAGCTTTCTACCTAAGGAAGGAACTTCGAAGAAAAAGTTTATCGCCTCATCTACAGTTAAAGCCAGGATATCGTTTATATTTTTGTTCTTATATCTAATATCCAGCACTTCTCTCTTAAATCTATCGCCTCCGCACTCCTCGCAGACCACATACACATCCGCCAGGAACAGCATCTCTACCTTCTGCCTGCCCTCGCCTTCGCATACATCACACCTTCCGCCGGCAACATTGAAAGAGAAATGGGACGCTGTGAGTCCCTTAGACTTAGCCTGCCAGGTATCAGCCAATACTTTTCTAATTGCATCATATACTTTTATATATGTGACCGGGTTCGATCTGAGAGTTTTACCAATTGGGTTTTGATCGAGCATAATAACGTCCGAGATATTATTCATACCTTTAATCTCATCATAAACACCCACTCTCTCTACATCGCTGTGGAATCTTCTGGCAAGCGCAGCATATAGCACATCATGCACAAGTGAGCTTTTACCTGAGCCCGAAACCCCTGTAACGCATATAAATTTCTTAAGCGGTATGCTGACCGTTATGTTTTTCAGATTGTTTTCTCTAGCGCCTACTAACTTTAGGCTTTTAGAGCTGCCTTTTCTCCTTTTTCCCGGAACGGTTATTCCTTCTATTTTGAGTAAATATTTCTTTGTAAGTGATTCAGCACCGTTCGCAAGAAAGCTTTTCACTTCACCCTGAAAGACTATCTCCCCGCCTCTTTCTCCGGCCATAGGACCCAGCTCCACTATATGATCTGCAGATCCTATCATATCAAAATCGTGCTCCACGATTACTATTGTATTGTCTCTATCTCTAAGTTCTTTTATAAGATCAATCAGGCGGGTCAGATCCCGCTGGTGAAGCCCAATTGAAGGCTCATCCATGATGTATAGAGTCTCAGTTAGTGTAGAACCCAGCTGGCAGGCGAGATTTACCCTCTGAGCCTCTCCTCCTGAGAGGGTTTTGGCCAGTCGGGAGAGGGTTAAGTATTCAAGACCTACTTTAACCAGAAACGAAATTCTGGAGTTGATCTGCTTTAGTATTTCATCCGCAACCTGATGCTCATGTTCTGTTATTTTGAGTTTATCAAAAAATTTCTTGAGATCAGAGACTGGTAAATCTGAAAGCTCCGCAATACTCCTACCCCCTATTTTTACCCACAGAGCCTCCTTTTTTAATCTGCTGCCGCCGCAGAGATCGCAGTCAAAAGCAGAGCGGTACTTACTTAAGAACACACGCACGTGCATCTTGTAGCTCTTTCGCTCCAGGTATTTGAAAAAGCCGTTTATCCCTTTAAACGTTCCCATCCCCTCAAAAACACGGTCCACAGATTTCTTGGACAATTTGGAAAAAGGCTTATGAACATCTACTCCATAATCTGCTGCTGACTCAAGCAGCTTTCTCATGCGGAATCGATGAGAAGGCTTTGTCAAAGGCTCTATTGCACCTTCTGCCAGTGTTTTATCAGGGTTTGGTATGACAAGGCTTGGATCCAGCTTTAAGATGTTTCCAAACCCGTTACACTCAGGACAAGCCCCCCTGGGGCTATTAAAGGAAAATAGAAGCGGGGCAAGATCAGAAAATTTGGTATGACATATAGTGCACTCGAGATCTTTTGAGTAGCGGTGGGTTTTACCGTCAACTATGTGAACATGAATGTATTTACTTTCTGAAAATGCAGTTTCTAAAGATCCGACTATTCTTGAAAAAGAACCTTCCTTGATAGAAACCCTATCTATTACTACCTCTGCCCCCTCGGGTATTTCTTCTAGTCCTTCAATCTCTGAGATATCTCCGGATATATAAATTCTTGTAAAACCTTTGGAAAGAAGACCCCGTGGAGTAGGATTCATATCTTCGAGCGGAAATGTCAGTACTGCTCTTTTATCACTGTAATTTTCTACTAGCTCCTTTGCTATGTCCTCCGGGGATTTAAGCTTTACTTCAACATCACAATTAGGACAAAAGGTAATCCCGATTTTTGAGTATAGCAGCCGTAAGTAATCGTATATCTCTGTTGTTGTTCCTACTGTAGACCTGGAGGTTCTAACAGAGTTCCTGCTCTCAATAGCAACAGCAGGAGGGAGTCCTGAGATATCATCCATATCCGGCCGGTCAACCCGCTCTAAAAACTGTCTGGCGTATGTGGATAGACACTCTATATATCTCCTAAGTCCTTCAGCATATAGTGTATCGAGTGCGAGCGATGACTTTCCTGAGCCGCTCAGTCCGGTAATAACCGTAAACTTGTGCCAGGGTATTGAGACATTAATGTTCTTTAAATTATTCTCTCTTGCACCCTCTATTATTATCTGGCCCTTCATCTATTTTACTAAGTCCCGTATAAGTTAACTGCAGTGATCTAAGTGATAAATGATAGCACAGGAAACTGTTTAGACCATTCTCCTAAAGTACAAAAACCCTCTTTGCAATCAACTGCCTGTAGTGTTATTATATTATTCTTAATATGAAAAGGTTTTTATTCCTACTTTTATTATTATTCTCCTTCATAATATTGAATCAGGTTGCCCAGTCAGCAAACCAGAAATATGCATCAAGCGTGACCCCCCTGCTCAATGCAAACCCCAGCAAAAACGGTAAGCTTGGAGTAGTTGTGAAATCACTTAGTTCCGGAGAGACGATCTATGAGCATAACCCTGACAAAATGTATATCCCAGCATCAAATGAAAAAATAATCACATCCGTGGCCGCATTATCGCTATTAGGCAATGACTATACTTTTAAAACTGAATTTTTCTCGGGAGGAGGAATATCAGATGGAGTCCTGCATGGAGGTCTATATATAAAAGGATATGGCGATCCGACTTTCTCCGAGGGACATTTGGGCTACATAGTTTTTCAGCTCAAACAGCGCGGTGTTAAGGAAATAAGGGGTAAAATCGTTGTTGATGACACTTACTTTGGAAAAAACAGATACGCTAAGGGATGGAAAGAAGAATGGAGGGACGACTTCTACAGTCCTGCGATAAGCGCACTTTCATTTAATTACAATATAATTGAGTTAAAGGTGTATGCTGCCAAATCCGGGCAGAGACCCGCTGTTGATATCGAGCCCGGCGGCTCGAATATCAAAGTTATAAACCAAGCTGTGACTAGCGGGAAAAAAGGGGCACTAAAAACAACATGGCAGAGTAACGATACTATTGTCCTTAGCGGCAGAATTAGACCAAGAGCCACTGTAACACTTAAAATCCCCGTATTAGACCCTACACTATTTACAGGGAATATTATAAGAAATGCCATTGTGGAAGCAGGCATTACAGTTACAGGCCCTGTAGTTGCTGGCAATGTTCCCAAATGGGCTAACCTTATCTACACTCACAACTCCGATCCTCTATCTATGGTAATCGCCGAATATAATAAAAACAGCGTGAACATTATTGGCGAGAATCTTATGAAAACCTTAGGTGCAAAATATAAAGGTGTACCGGGAACTTGGGATAAAGGCTCTGCAGTCATATCCGAATTCCTAAACGGGGTGGGGATTAAAAACGGATACCAAATTGTGGACGGCTCAGGACTTTCGCTGCTCAATAGAGTTTCTCCCGAAACCCTGACCGATGTTTTAAGCTATGCCTATGAAGATCAATCAATATCAATGGATTTTTTGAAATCCCTGCCTGTAGCAGGCGTTGACGGCACCTTGGAAAAAAGATTCAGAAACTCTGAAGTTCAAGGAAGAGTCCGAGCCAAAACAGGCTATTTAAGAAATGTAAGAGCTCTATCTGGCTATATATTTACAAAGAAAGGAGATATTCTCGTATTCTCAATTTTATCAAACGGCTTTGGTTGGAAAACAAAAGAGCTTCAGAGTAACTTGCTAACTCAGTTAATTGAATGCTGCCCCAACTAGAAAAATGAATAAATCTAAGCTCAATTAGTGATTAAACAGATGTCAAGGGATTGCATTTTAGGCAAAAAACAGTACATTTTATTATTAAGTTGTTGTTTATTTAGTGTTTAGTAAAAGCTAGTTTCATATTGGTATGAAAATATACACTAAACCTTCATATTGTAAGATTTTTTCAAGAAGGTTCTATTTGTTGTTGACATATAAAGCAAAACGCTTTATTTTTTTAGATAAATTTAACTATTCTACTTAAATGCTTGTCACTATTTTAAAAAGGTATGTGTGGGTTTTCAACCTCGTCTTGCTAGCAGCTATTGCCTATCTACTAGCCCTCAATGTTAACGCTAAAATCAAAGGTGAGGTAACATCACTTAATGCACAAGCTTCACAGAATTTCTTCCCTGCTGAAAACAGTAGAAATAGAGTCAAAACAAATATACCTCTTTCTAGCTATGAAATTATTGTTAAAAGAAACATATTTGGAATATCAAATCCGGCAGGTTCATCAGATGTTGTATCAGCCAATCCTGAATCCCTTCCGGAATCGAGTCTGAATCTGATTCTTCTAGGCACAAAAATGAACGCAGATGATAATTCAGTTGCAATAATAAAAAACGTCGATAACAGTAAGGTAAACGGTTATAAAAGCGGGGAGAGGATAGATATCATTCGTTCCGAAAAGGTTAAACTTGTAGATATAAAAAACTGTCAGGCAGTAATCCAAAGAAGTTCTTCAAAACAGGAAACTATCAAGTGTAAGAATCTTGGTGACCTAGCATCGGTCTCTGCCACGGAGCAAAAAAGTCCTAAGCTATCCTCAAGATCCCGTCGAAATAATAGAAGTTCTAATGACGATAGCGCCAAGCAGATAAGCAAGCTAAGTGATAATGAATACGAGGTGGACAGAGCATTGTTAGAAACGCTGCTGAGTGACCCATCTCAAATTGTCCAGCAGGCGAGAGTTATTCCACAAAGTGATGGTCTTAGATTCTTTGGTATCAGATCAAACAGCCTTTTCTGGAAGATAGGAATAAAAAACGGGGATACTTTGCATAGGATAAACAATGTGGAATTAAACGACATAGAAAGAGCTCTTGGAGTATTTGAAGAGCTGAGAGATCAAAATTCATTTACGATTGACTTCACACGAGCAGGACAAAAATACACTTATGAATACACAGTTAAATGATCAAAGCCGTATGTATAAACATAATAGCCGGTCTCAACTCAGATAGATGCGTTCAATATTAAATTTTAGCTGAATATTGGTATATATAGAGAGGATTACATAATGAAAGGATTCCTAATTAACATATTGATTCTTGGTTTTCTGCTGACGCTATATGTGTATATAAACACCAATAATGAAGGCACAATTCTCCAAGAAAATGCTGCTCAAACTCAGGAGCTCGAACAAGAGCCGATCAATCATAGTTCTTCGGATAATGACCTTACATACCAAATACAAAAAGGTGACACACTTTCTACTATAGCTGAGCAATTCGGTGTATCAGTCGAAAAGATAAAAGAAACAAATGCTCTTATTGAAGATCAGATTGCCATCGGAGACTTTATTGATATTCCAGCTACTGAAATAAACGACCAATCTGCCGGAAATTATTCTTATAACAAGAATAATGACGATATAACGGTTGCTCAGGCAGTTTTGGAAGATGGTTCACGCCGTGAGAGTGGTTCTGCTAATAATGAGTTAGAGGTTAATAATTCTGACGGGAACACACAAGTTCAGGCTGATCCTGAGCAAAAAAAACAATTACAAATGCAGATGGAGAGAGAGAAAAAACGACAAAATAGGATCCAGCAAAGAGAAGAGCATAGAAAGAAAAGACAGATGGAAAAAATGGGGGTTTCCACCAAAGAAGAACCAGCTCCTGCTGATACATCCACTGAAGAACCAACATCTGGTACTACTACAACTCAGGAAACCAAAACGGAACCTACAAAACCTGAAGTAATTATTACCGATGGTGAAATAGTAAATCTCCAATCCGAGATGGACGTGCAGGATTTAATTCAAACTATCAGTGAAATTACAGGGGAGAGCTTTATTCTAGATGAATCTGTTAAAGGCAAAAAAATTACCGTTGTAGCCCCCGGTGGGTTTAAAAGTGAAAATGCATTGAGACTTTTTGAAACTATACTTAGCCTAAATGGTTTCTCAGTTGTTAAAAAAGACGGAGTGAATGTTATTGTTCCGAAAAGAGATATTAAATTCCAGGACATACCTACAGAAGTCGGAAGGGAATACTCAGAGTCGTCAGATAGATTTATTACAAGATTAGTAGAGCTACAAAACGTACAGGCAAACGAGGTTGCTAACATCCTAAAGCCTCTCATTTCTCGTGATGGCGACATAGTTGTTTATCCTGCAACAAATACTCTGGTCATTATAGAAAGGATAGACAATCTAAACAGAATACTTAAGATCATAGAAAATTTTGATGTAGAGACAGAGATTGAATTTATAAAAATACATAACGCCGATGCATCAGAAGTGGCTACAAAACTTATAGAGATATTCGGCGGAACTAGTAGTACTACCTCCGGAACAGCCAGAAGAACTCCTGCAGCTCAGAGGGCTGCTCAGCAGCGGCAGCAAAGAGGACGTACACCTACCAGCAGAACCAGAGCTGGACAAACTCAGCAGCAACAACCTGCGATAACGGCTCAGTCTACACAAGAGTCCTCCCCTGTTAGCTTCAAAGTTATAACTGATGAAAGAACCAACTCTTTAATCATCATCGCCTACCCCAGCGACATGGTAAAAATAAAAGCGGTAATAGATATACTCGATGTAAAAACCGATGAACCTCAAGAGGGCATATTTGTAATTCGCGTGTTAAATGCCGACGCAGAACAAATCGTGAGCGTGCTATCTGCATTGTTCGGCGGCGGTGGCGGCGGCGGTGGCTTTACCGGCAATTTGCAAAGAGCCCAAAGAACATCAGGATTTGGTACAGGGTCAGCATTTGGATCAACCACCGGGGGCTCCACTTTTGGACAAGGACAAACAAGACAGACAATTGAAAGACAAAACATCGGAGGCCGGGCCGCTTCTGTAGTAGCAGAGGCAGACGGACTCAGGATAACCGCAGATCCTGCAACAAATTCTGTGATCGTAATAGGATCCAGAAGAGATTATGAGGAAATAAAAGATCTCATCGACGAGCTTGATATAAGAAGAAAGCAGGTATTTGTAGAGGCTGCTATATTAGAAGTTAGCCTGGATAAGATAAGATCTTTTGGTACAAATCTTAGCGTAGGTTTCACTATTAACGACAGCACTCTTGCATTTGGCGGCACTAATTTGCCCGGAGTTCCAAGCCTTCTTGGAGTAGCTGCAGACCCGGAGGCTTCAGCTAACCTGTTAGGAAGTCTATCGGGACTATTCTTAGGTGTAGTAGGAGATGAAGTTGATCCTGACGGATCAGGTCCGATACCACCTATTCCATCATTCACTGCACTATTTCAAGCTCTTACTTCGCTTACAGATGTCAATGTTCTCTCTACACCCAGCATCATAACAACAGACAATGAGCCTGCAGAGATTATCGTTGCGGACGTCATTCCATTTCCAACGGGAAGCACGGTTGGTGATGGAGGAGTCACAGTCCAAACCATTGAAAGAGAACCCGTTGGTATCAGGCTTTCTATAACTCCGCAAATAAGTGAAGGCGATTTTTTAAACTTAAATATCCTTACAGAGGTATCAGCGATAAGAAATGCCCCTGTGCCGGGACTAAACACGGAGGAATTCGGTATTGCTACTACCACAAGAACGGCCGACTCATCGGTAGTAGTGAAAAATGGTCAGACGATTGTAATCGGAGGTTTAGTTCAGGACAGAGAAAGTGTGTTGCAAAACAGGGTTCCTGTGCTCGGAAGCATTCCTGTACTGGGAAATCTGTTTAAGTTCAAACAAAGACAAAGCACAAAAATCAACCTCTTAATACTTCTTACACCAAGAATTGTAGAGAACGAAGTCGATATGCAGCGTATTCTTGAAGAAAGGCAAAGAAGAAACATGCTACTTCAAGAGAGAGGTTTTAATAGAGAAGAACAATAATATTAGTTAGCTAACATGAAAAGCATACAAGAAATCATAAGTGAGAGAAATCCCGAAGCTCTCGTTAAAATAGACGAAATACTGTCTAAGAATGGAGAGAGCATAGAAGAGGCGCTCTTAAACCACCAGGTGCTAGAAGAGGAAGAAGTACTTGAAGTGCTGTCCCAATTTTACGAGTTCCCCTACATAATGAGTATTGCTGATAAGGATATTGACCCTGAGCTTGTAAAAATCCTTCCCATTAGCTTCGCAAAAAAATATAGACTTATACCTTTTGAGAAGAAAGAAAACAGCGTAGTAGTGGTTTTTGCACCCCCGTTCGATTTATACGCTCTCGATGAAATCAAATCGCTGTTCGGCTGTGAAATCGAGCCGGTGCTGGCTCTCGATCATGTGGTAGTCAACAGTATTAACCGAGTCTATGAAAGAGATAAGGAAATAGCAGAGGGAATTGAAGACGACGCAGAGGGAATCACAGAATATGACATACACGAGCCAAAAGACTTGCTTGATGCAGATGATGAGGCTCCGATTATCAGATTTGTTAATTCACTGCTCTTTCAGGCAGTGAAGGAAAAGGCAAGTGATATACACCTTGAATGCTTTGAGAAGGAAGTGTCCGTTAGATTTAGGAAAGACGGCATACTGCATGAAATCACCTCTGTTCCCAAGAAACTTCAGGCCTCAGTGATATCCAGGGTAAAAATCATGGCAGAGCTGGACATTGCGGAGAAGAGAAAGCCTCAGGACGGGAGAATAAGAGTAAAAGTTGCGGGAAGAGACGTAGACGTTCGTATCTCCACCGTGCCTACGACATGGGGCGAGAGTGTTGTGATGAGGCTCTTGGACAGATCTTCTGTTTTACTAAGCCTTGAGGATCTGGGGCTAAAAGGCGACAAGCTCAAAGTTGTTGAGTCGTTAATAAAAAGGCCTCACGGCATTATTCTTGTAACAGGACCGACCGGTAGCGGTAAAACAACCAGCCTATATGCTGCTCTTGAGAGAATAAACTCGCCTGATAAAAAAATTATCACTGTTGAGGATCCGGTGGAATACCAGATTCAGGGAATCAACCAGATACAGGTTAACTCAAAGGTTAATCTGTCTTTTGCAAACGGACTAAGATCTATTTTGCGTCAGGACCCCGATGTAATTCTTGTGGGTGAGATCAGAGACAGAGAAACTGCGGATATAGCAATCCACGCATCGCTGACAGGTCACCTCGTATTCTCGACACTCCATACAAACGACTCTGCAAGTGCTATAACAAGGCTCATAGATATGGAAATTGAGCCGTTTTTGGTTGCATCTTCTCTAATGGCTGTAATAGCTCAGAGACTTCTTCGCTTCCTGTGTCCATCTTGCAAAGAGCCATACGAGCCCTCAGATGATGAATTATTGAAGATCGGAATAAAGAGGCAGGACCTTAAAGACGGGGTTCTCTATAGAGCCAAAGGGTGTGAGAAGTGCTTTGATATGGGATATAGCGGAAGATCTGCAATATTTGAGATGCTCATAATAGATGATGAAATCAGAAACTTAACCCTGGGCAGCGTAGATTCGGGACAGATAAAGAGAAAAGCAATGGAGCATGGAATGACTACGTTAAGAATGGACGGGTCGGATCACGTGGTCAACGGATTAACTTCTATAGACGAGGTAATGCGGGTTACTGAAGAG
>JABAOH010007343.1_pt1 | contig 12270 bp, 15 predicted proteins | sample 7062181 | NCBI WGS metagenome assembly JABAOH01 (sample SAMN14538630, study PRJNA623070) | marine sediment metagenome | biome: marine biome [ENVO:00000428]; feature: marine pelagic biome [ENVO:01000023]; material: deep marine sediment [ENVO:00002113]; isolation source: pool of 5 deep marine... | reverse complement strand
TGTCAGTATAGCTTGCGTTTCTTGGATTTTTCTGATATATGCGTTTGTGTTTATACTCTTGAAGGCTCATGGAGGACTGGAAGTCGCGCGCGCATTGTGTTTCTCTCTTTCAAGCTCTAACAGTCGATTTAAGCGTTCGACTAATGGAGGATGTTTGCTGAATATTCCCCTCAGTAAGGGATTCTCGAGAGAAAAACCTATCATGTTTTGGAAACTCGTATAGCCAACATTGGTATTTTTGCTTGTTTTAATTAGAGCAGAAATCAGCGCTCTAGGTTCCCCCGTAAGGGCAACACTGCCCTCGTCTGCCAAGAATTCTCTTTCCCGGTGTATTGCTGGTTCAATTAAGTAGTTCAGGAAAACGAAGGGGGCGACAAACTTCAGGCTTGAGACCAATGCTCGGATTAACCCGTCATTGTTCTTTATGTGTGAGAGCTCATGCGCCAAGGAGGCTTCTAGTTCTCTTGAAGTGAGGTTTTCGATGAGACCTACTGACATCATAATGATGGGGTTCTTTCTTTTTCCCCTTGTAGAGATTATTGGTGTGCTGCATTCTATAAGATAGAGTTTCGGTGTGTCTACCCCAGCCTTTCTCGACAATCGATTTACTGTATCGTATATCTCCCGCGCATCACTTTGTAGGAGGGGCTTGGCATTGGAGAGTCGTATGGCGATCCTATCTCCTAAGAAATATCGGATTGTAGCTGAACCAGTTGCTAAGCCGATAGAAGTGAATCCCAGTGCGACGAAGCTTGTACAGATGAAAACCATAATCTCTAGAGAAGTTTGGTGACACACCCCAAAATACAAACTTGTTTTAGTTAATGAAAGCCAGTGCATAAAACAGGATGCTCCAAGGACGAGCATTATTGTAACAGAGCCCACTGATGGAGCTGTTAGGATTACGGTTCTTTTTCTGTAGGATTGTTTATGAATTATATTTAGGATGACAAAACTAATGCTGAATAGCACGAGGGATAAGAGCGTAGCCTGCAGATAGGGTATCATGAGGGTTAGCAGGGGGTCATTCATTTTTTTCTGGCCTCAGCCTTTCCAAGTAACCTTTGAATTCTTCTAGTTTCTTCTTGTCTTCAATGTCAACTCGATCTGCAAGATGAAATAGAACGGCGTCCCCAAATGTTTCAAGTAGTCCATTTAAAACCGTTTTTGCTACGTTAGCTTCAAGTTGTGTTTTGGTGAGCGAGGGTTGATATTCATAATGGAGACTTCTCGTCTTTTTCAATTCTCTGTTAACCAGTTTCTTTTCGAATAGACGATCTAACACGGTTGCAACGGTGGTCACCGCAACTCTGCGTTTTTTGGTTACTTCGTTATGTATTGCTTTTACATTTGCAGATTCCAGTTTCCAGAGCGCCTCGAGAACATCTGCTTCTAAATCGCCTAATACCTTTGCGAGATCCTTCTCGTAAGGCTTGAACTCTGGCCATCCTTGCGGTCTGGACAAGCTAACTACATCCCGTAGTTACCTTTAAATAATTGAACTACACTGTGTAGTTTCGAGAATCCGCGATATAAGACTTATGCTGGGAGGAAGGAACAATAGTGCGAGCCTTAACATTAGTGCTGAAGAACTTCTCCCGAAACAAAGCGCGGCTGATTCTCAGTTCGATTGGGTTGATGCTTGCTATCGCTGTAATAGTCTCAACTTTTACTGTTGCCCACTCGATGCAAATCCAAATTGGTATCGAACTAGAAAAGTATGGACCAAATATTATCGTAACTCCCAAATCCGAGTCGATAAACGTTCCGTACGGAGGAATAATTGTTGGAGATGTAACGATTCCTGAAACTTCCTTAGAGAAGTTATTTACCATCCCAAATCGTGGTAACCTTAGGATAGTTTCTCCAAAGATCTATGGTCAAGCTAGTTACAGGAACAATAGTCTTTTGATTGTTGGAATGATTTCAGAGCAAGAAGCAGAATTGAAGGGATGGTGGAGCGTTAGAGGATCTTTACCCGATGAAGAATCACGCCAGGCACTCGTAGGCTCAACGTTAGAGTCACTTCTTCAAGTTTCTGTTGGATCATCCATTCTAATTGATGGCATGGATTTCACGGTAGTTGGCATCTTGAGTGAGACGGGTTCTGTTGATGATTACTCCTTCTTTTTGCCGTTGCATACAGCTCAAAATCTACTTGCTTTACCCGGAGCACTCAGTGTAATAGACGTTGGTGCTCTCTGCCAATATTGTCCTGTTGAAGTAATGGCTCAACAGATAATGGATGCAGTACCTAATGTGAAAGCAACTCCAGTACAGCAGGCGGTTGAGACCCGAACAGCAGGTGTTGAGCAGACTGCAAACTTCTCACTTCTCCTAGGTTCGATAATGCTCGTTGTTGGTTGCGCCGGAATCACAAATACCATGTTAGCTTCAGTTCGAGAACGGATCAGAGAGATAGGCATCTTAATGTCGCTGGGAGCTAACGATGTCCATCTATATAAAATCTTTATCACCCAATCCCTCATTCTGGGGCTAGTAGGGGGCCTGATCGGCTGCCTTCTGGGCTTGGTCTCTTCGTTAGTCATAGGACCCCTCTTCATGGAAGCAACAGTCGGTTTCTTGGAGATGCCTCTTTTCATCATCCCACTATGTATCGCTCTATCGATGATGGTTAGCATGGGCGCTAGTGTATACCCTGCTTGGAGAGCCTCAAGAATAGATCCTGTTCAAGCCTTAAGGACGACATGATACATGATTGTGCTGAATGAAGTGACCAAGAGCTACGAAATGGGAAGTACACAAGTCAACGCCATTAATGACTTGAGCTTGACTATTGACGAAGGCGAATTTCTAGCCGTTATGGGACCTAGCGGTAGCGGGAAGTCCACTCTTCTTTACACCATCGGCACGCTCTTAACACCCACCAAAGGCGACGTGAAAATTAACGGTGAACCCATCTATGAGCTGCCACCACGACAAAGAACAAAATTCAGAAGAGAAAACATCGGTTTCATCTTTCAAACCTTCGAGCTGATACCCTACCTAACAGCAATAGAGAACGTTATCCTTCCTCTCTATCTGTCTGGTACTGCCGCCCACAAACAGAAGGCGGCAGCAGAAAAAGCCCTTCACCAAGTAGGACTCAGCAATAGAGCGTTTCATAAACCAGCTGAACTCAGCGGAGGCGAACAACAACGAGTCTCCGTCGCCAGAGGAATCGTAAACAACCCAAACATCATTTTAGCCGATGAACCAACCGGCAACCTAGATCGAAAGAATGGGAATGAAATTGTTCAACTCCTACGATCACTCAGCAATAATGATGGGATTTCAATCATAATGGTAACTCACGATCCAGAAAAAACTCGTTACGCTAACAACGTGCTGCAGATGATTGATGGCCGCATAGATAAGAGCTAATTCGTTAGGAAGGGAGGTGAAAACGGTAGTCAAAAAGAAAAAAAGAAAAAAACGTCACTACGCGAGCATATCACAACGACGACACACTTCAGCCTATAGAAAAAAGAAGGGAACCCCAGGATGGATAAAAGCATTGATACCTATAGTCTTCATCATAATCATCGGAACAATTGCCGTCTGGCAGTTCTCACCCAATGAACCAACAGTGCAGCCTCCGACACAACCATCAAATGAACCACCACAAGAGCAATATCCCACATCTGCCACCGGTGTTTTCATTAATCCAACAGTCACCGAGAATGGAAATAGTGTCCAACTACCCCATGCCTCCCTGAAGGAAAATAAGATCGTCTTCGCAGACCTTCCCCTCTCAGGCACAGTGAGTCAACTAGAATATCAAGGTCGCATTATTCCCTTGAACCTGTACAAATCTGGAGAATATCTGCCGATAATCGGCATCTACACACCTTCAGGTAAAGTAAAAGTTGGCATCAGAACTTGTGAACCCTGCGGCGGCTTTAGCATGCACATTGGAGACGGAAAACATTTAGTCTGCGACATCTGCGGAACAAAATGGGACCTAGAAACCTTCAACGGTGTAAGCGGCGGCTGTCCAGAATATCCACCTCCACAATTGCCTGTGACCATCAATGACAACCTCGTCGAGATCGACCTTTCAACAATAGGGACAACAATAAAGACCTAAGCGCGCGCGTCATTTTCCTATATCTATAAGTTATGTACGCGCGATCTTTTCGCCAACTGAACACACCTGCTAAGTTTCGCTTCTGAGTAGACGCATGGCCTCCCAGTAGCCTTTTCTAGCCAGTTCGAGACTCTGTTGTTGAGTAAGCATCATGCCAAGTTCGTTAGGATTCTTGTCTTTCCATTCCGCAACGTGTTCAGAAGAGCTGAAGAGATTAATGTAAGGGCAGAGATATGTTTCACATGAGCCAACGCCTTCCCTGCTAGCTCCCAACCACATGACGCTTGATGAAGGCCTTAAAGACGACACAATTCCCTTGGACATCCGGATTTGTATTGGTTCACCACAGTGAAAACACGTTGATTCAATCTCTATAGGCTGAAAAAAACCTTCAACTAGAGCATCAAGAGCACAGGCGACGTAGATCTGTCTTCCACTAGAAAGCTGAACCTTGTGACGAGTTTCATAGTCCACATGGCCAAAAATCCTCTTACCATCATAGATTTCCTGAAAATGGGCTTTCAACCGTGGCTCTCCTAGGCATTTCTTAATATATTCCTGAAGAAGGTCACCGTACTCGCCCAAAGTTTGTGGTACCCGACTTAAACGATCCAACACTCGAAGCCTTGTTCCAAGATCTTTAGGAATCTTAACATGGTATGAGCTTTCGGACATAAACTCAACCTAGAAAGAAGTCAAACAATCTTACTCTTAAATATGCGCGCGCGCATGCATGTGAAGGAGGAGAAAACTTGGCTTCCTCAGGGAAGGTCGTGTGCTTGGTATCTGGTGGAATAGATTCACCTGTTGCGGCTTGGCTAGTCATTAGGAAAGGATGTGTTCCCATATTCATTTACTACGACAACTATCCATTCACCGGTGAATCTACTAAACACCGGGCTTTGGACACTATGAAAAAGCTGAAGGAATATTCAGTGAAAGACAGGCTGAAAGTCTACGTTATTCCTCACGGGCCTGACTTGGCAGACATCTTACGAAACTGCAGTAGGAGATTAACCTGCATTCTTTGTCGAAGAATGATGTACCGACTGGCTGAGAGGGTGGCAAAAATGGAGAAAGCTGACGCCATAGTAACCGGGGAAATAATTGGCGAGCAAGCCAGTCAAACATTGAGAAATCTACGTGTGGAAAACACCGCTGCAACAGACACCTGTGTTCTTAGACCTCTTATAGCGATGGACAAACTGGATGTGGAGCGTTTGGCTAGAAAGATTGGAACCTTTGAAGTGTCAACGAGACCAGGTCTTTGTTGCAGTGCTCCACCCAAGTCGCCCAGAACTCGCGCAACTCTGGAAGAGGTGATGGAAGCCGAAGAAAAACTTGACATAAAGAGTATGCTCGAACGGGACATAGGGAGTGCTAAAATACTTGAAATTTGAGTTCTTTGCGCGTCCACGAGCACGCTCTTCATTCACTTGAAGCCCCTAGGGCTATTTGTATTACATCTTCTGCAATTGCCTCAGCTTCCCTTTTATTGAGAACCTTTTTGACCAAAATTCTCCCGTCACGGGAGAAGGTTACTTCAGCTCCATTACAATCTTTAACGATCGTAATGTGGGGAGTATACACGACTAATTCATACTTCTCTGCTGCCTCAAAGAATTGCTTCAGACGATCCATCGAAAAATAGATCTTTCGCTGAAGTTTCACCTCATAGGCAGCTCTATCTGAACAGAGCTTCACAAAAAACGGCGTTATGAACTTATGTCCACTCTCCCTACTTTCCCAAACCTATGAATGGCTTGTCTTCAATTAAGGTTTTCACGCACGCACACAAACGCGTATTCCAATCAGAATGCATGCATGCATCCTTAGGTTCCTCTCCTCTCGAGGCACGTCAACTAGGATCTCAAACAATGTGTAAATTGCAAACTGCAGTAATAGAAGCCCTGTTCCAATAGTCATAGCTACTCCAAGATTGATCATAAGCCCAGCAAGATAGATTGGGTGTCTAACATAGGACCAAGGTCCCCAAGTAACTAGACTGGATCGTTTGGGAAGAGATAAGGCAACCTTGAAACACCAAGAAGCAAGAGAGAGCCCCAGAACAACGGCCACCATGCCTGACAAGTTCAAGGGATACGGCAAGAACACAGGTGATTGTAGCCATAGATCTAACCCTAGGAAGATTCCTATTATGAGTAATGGGAATCCGATTGAACCTGGTATCACATCAGTAAAAGGTGAGATCGACCTTTTCCGCTTAGATGACAATGCTATTCCTCTCATACAAATGCATGCATGCATGTCAATCTTTCCGGTACCAACCATTTCTGAATTATTCTCTTTTCATTCGTCTGATAAATCCTAAAGCTTTCAGGGATGCCATAGCTCCTTCTCCTACAGCTGTTACAACCTGCATTCCACCGCATGTGCAATCACCAGCTGCAAAAACACCTTCGATGTTGGTTCTTTGCCAACGATCCACTTTTATACATCCTCTACCATCAACTTCCACTCCAGCTTTTTTTACGATTCCAGTAGCTGGTACCTTACCTAAGGATACAAAAACGCCATTGACTTTTTCTAGTAGTTCTGGCTTGTCTTCAATCCTGATTTTTATGGCTTCAACAACGTGCTCTCCTAGAATGCCGACTACCTTTCCTCGGATTATTTTCACGTTATTCTTTTCAAGGAGCTTTTTCATTGGTTCTTTTGGAACGTTTATTTTTTTGCCCTGTGTTATTAGAGATACGTCTCCAGCTATTTCAGATAGGAGCAACGTATCCGTTATTGCGTCTTCAGTGAATCCGACAACTGAAACTTTCAAGCCTTTGAAAAAGGGTCCATCGCAGACCCTGCAGTAGCTGACGCCCCTTCCAATGAGCTTAGTCTCTCCAGGAACATCCAGTTTTTTCCTTTGGGTTCCAGTTGCAATCACCAGAGCAAGGGATTTGTAGACGGTTTTGTTTGTGGTAACTTTCTTCAGTTCTTGTTTGAGGTCGAGGTCGATTACTTCTTCATTATACTTAATTTTTGCACCGAATTTTGAAGCTTGTTTCTGCATTCGTTCCATAAATTCTGTTGCCATTATGCCTTCAGGAAAGCCTGGGTAATTCTCATACAAGGAAGCTCCTATGCCTTTTCCGCTGAATCCTTCAGTCTCCAAAATCAGAGTTCGTAGGTCAGATCTGGCCGCATTTATTCCTGCCGATAAGCCAGCAGGACCAGCCCCAATAATCGTTAAATCATAAACATCGTCTTTTCCGTTCATTCTAGTTCCTTCTCCCATCAATTGGTGGTCTAATTGAGGAAAAAACTTTTCCACTGAAACTCACGTGAGCCAGCGCGTAGAAATGCGCGCGCGCACCAAACTATTAAATGCCAAGAAATGATGAATGATGATTGTAAACGATAGTAAGGGGGATATAACGTTATATGTCAGCTGAAAAAAACAAAGCTGTCATTCGCCGCTTGGCTGAGGCGGTCAACAAAGGGAATCTTGATGTAGTTGATGAGATTTTTGCTTCCGATTATGTCCGGCATGATCCCTCTGCTTTGCTAGGTGATGTGGGACGTGAAGAATACAAGCAGGTTTTCACAAATTTGCGTCGTGCTTTTCCAGATGCGCATTGGACAATGGAAGATTTGCTCGCAGATGGGGACAAAGTGATAGGTCGCTGGACTTTTACTGGGACCCATAAAGGTCGATTTTACAATATTCCACCCAGCGGAAAGAAGGTAACGTATCCTATCATTGCTATCTACCGTATTGCGGATGGTAAAATTGCTGAGGATTGCCACATTTTCCATACCCTCGGTTTGTGGCAACAGTTGATACCAGAGATCGGCGAATTGCTGAAGAAAGCTCGTGGATAGATTTTCATCTCAGATACCAGTATCGGAGCTTAACCATTCGTGACCCGCGCGCGCGCAGACAAAGTGTTAAGAACAAAACTACAATCTGTACAGGAGAAACATGAGCAAAATTAATAGCCTCCAATTATACATAGGCGGAGAATGGGTTAATTCTACTTCTGGTGAAACATTTCAAAGTAATAACCCAGCCAAGCCTACACAGATTCTTGGAGTCTTCCAGAAGGGCAACAAAGAAGATGTTGATAGAGCCGTAGAAACTGCAGAAAGGGCTTTTGAAAAATGGAGTGAAACACCCGCTCCAAAGAGAGGATTAGTACTTCTCAAGACTGCCCAGTTGCTCCGTGAGAACAAGGAAAAGTTGGCAAGAGGAGTAACTATGGAAATGGGAAAGGTCATAAGAGAAGCAAGAGGTGACGTTCAAGAAGCAATTGACATAGCGGAATACATGGCCGGTGAAGGCAGACGGCTGTTCGGTTTCACCACACCTTCCGAATTAGAAAAGAAGTTTTGCATGACTCTGCGAATGCCAATCGGCATTTGTGGTCTGATAACCCCATGGAATTTCCCAATAGCTATTCCTGCCTGGAAAATAATGACTGCATTGATCTGTGGAAACACAATAGTATTCAAACCATCTTCTGAAACACCTCTCTGTGCAACCCGCCTCGTGCAAATGCTAGAACTAGCCGGTCTTCCAAAAGGTGTTTTAAACATGGTTATCGGTCCTGGCGATGATGTTGGGATGAGGATTGTAAAGCACCCGAGAGTTAGAGCGATTTCATTCACAGGGCACAAAAACACTGGCGCTTTGATATTGCAAAAAGCAGGTCTGAAAAGAGTTGGATTAGAAATGGGAGGAAAGAACGGAATAATAGTGATGGATGATGCCGACTTGAACCTAGCAGTAGACGGAGTGATTTGGGGAGGATATGGAACAACTGGACAAAGGTGCACAGCAGCTTCGAGAGTAATAGTCCATAAGGAAATCAAAGAGAAATTCGAAATAGCACTAGTGGACAGAATAAAAAAACTGAAGATAGGTAATGGGCTAAACCCTGACACTGATGTAGCCCCCCTAATAAGCAAAGCTGCGCAGGAAAAATGTGCAAGATATACTGCAATTGGAAAGAGGGAAGGGGCAAGGCTTCTTGTAGGTGGGAAAATTCCGAAGATGGAGGGGTTCTATTTTGAGCCAACACTTTTCACAAAATGCTCAATCGATATGCGAATAACCCAAGAAGAAATATTCGGGCCTATTGTCTCCATTATCTCAGTGGGGGATATGGAAGAATCAATAGAAGTAATGAACTCGATTGAATATGGGCTGAGTTCAGCAATCTACACAAGAGACATAAATAGAGCTTTGGAAGCGATAATGAAGATTGAGGCTGGAATTGTTTACATAAACTCAAGCACAATAGGCGCAGAGGTTCACCTGCCTTTCGGAGGAATAAAGCATACTGGCATTGGAGCTAGAGAAGGTGGCATCGAAGGAATAAACGAGTTTTCAGAAACCAAGACTGTCTACATTGACTATTCTGAAAAGCTGCAGAAGGCTCAAATCGACCACGATTTTTCACTTATCTGAACTCCCAACACGCGCGCGCGCATTGTTTCCTTACACCTATTCTCCAACAACCTTTCTTGCGAATTCGAGCATTTCCTCTAAGGTAACAACAGGCGTTATTTTCGCTGTGTGGTGAGTAAGGACAGGACCAACACCCAAGAACTTTGAGATTTTGAGATAGTTATCCGCCTCTAGGATGAAGTAAAAGGTGTGTTCGTTTGCGTTCAAATAGAATCCGTGCATCTTAACTCCTGCCTCCTTTTCATATTTCTCCATATTCTCCATGAACTCCATCAACTCTTTGGCTTTTTCTTTGTGTTCAGGACGTCCAAAGCATAATTCTGGTGAGTGTGTTAACTGGGCTATGAAAATCATACAAATTCACCTCCTCAATTTTGTGTTCCAACATAATCTTGGTGAGGCCTTAGGTTAAGTGTTTCACGAAGATGTTCGGGCATAACATTCTCCTGTAACTGACTTCTGTTTCACTTTAGCGCACGCATGAGAAGCGCGCGCATCTTTTTCCTCGAGTGTATTATAGAAGTTACAAACATCCTAAATTGCCTACATGCCATGTTTTTCTTTATTATGTTTGAGCAAGTCTTCTTTTGTATCTAACTCAGCTCCACATATCTGGCAATTAGAATCATGTATATCAACAACATGATCTATTAACTCATTCTGCGTAGCAAACTTGGCTCCACAACCTGGACATTTCGCTTGTTCTGACAAATACTTCACCTCCAATAATCTTATATTACTACATTCAGTCGGTTCCAAACTGAATGACAGTTTTTGAACTACAAAAAAGTGATGGCGCGGATTTGGCTATTTTGTGCATGCATGCATAGAATACCCAATTCAAAATTGTTAGGTATTGGGCTACAAGAACCTTGAACTGGTTCAAACTTGGAGGTTTCATTATCCTGAAATCAAGCGAAAAATCTTATCATGTTTTATTTGACCATAAAGTCTCATTGATAGAGAACGTCACGATTATGGCTTGGGTATGTTTAATATCGAAACATCGGAAACTAACAGGCTGGTTCATTCTGCAATGCATAAAGAAGGGTTCAACACTAAGAATTTCACCCAAGAAAGAGAAATCTTCACCCAGAATAGTCTTCCGATATGGAAAACAAGACAACCAAATCAGATGTTTCCTGCAATATAGGAAACTGATTAAAGACATAATGAAGAGAACCATTAAGCAACTTTGAGCGCGCGTGGAGGGTGCGAAAATGAAGTGTCCTAGATGTGAATCAGAAATGAGGGAAAAGAGGCAAAAAGGTCATAGAAGGTCATTCTATGAATGTCCGAATTGCCACTACAATCTAACCAAAATAAGGTAATTGTTAAGTCCTAGCCCATTCGCGCGCGCGGTTCAAGATTTGACAAATTAGATGAGTAATTATTTAATGCTCGAAAAATCTCCTCGGGGAAATTACCCTCAGCATGAAGATTCTTCCAAATAATAATACTTTCATACTGATATTTTCCAGCCTCGCATTCTAGAAATATCTTGTTTTCCTTGTGTTCACGCTTCAATTTTGCAAGGTTGATGCCGGAGATTACTCCTATTTCATTATGCGGTACAGTCAAAACTAAACCTAGAAGTTTGGGATAAGAAGCAAGAATAGCTGTGACATCATCCATATCATTTTTGAATAGCTGAAAAACCTCTTTTCTATTTATCATTAGTGTGTAAAGAAATAGCAATCCTGACTCGTTATCTCCGAATAGTTGTTTGCTTTTCTTTTCGATCTTTTGTTGTATCTGATTCTCGATTGGTTTGAGTTTAGGCGGACCGACAAAGTGAAAACTACCTCTACAATCAGCAGGAATTTGACCCACTAGGTCGTTTGGTGCTATGTAAATAGTGGCAACTCCCTTGAAATTTATTTTCTCCACTTTCTTTGCTTCCTTTGATTTATCGATTGACTCCTTCACTTGAATTAGGAGCTTCTTCATCTTTGTGGAAGATGGAATCTTGTTTACATGTCCACCTGAAACGACTCCACGAGAAAACGACAAATGAATAATCGGATCAAGGAACATGTGAAATCGCGTTTCCTGTTCAGGGGGGTTTAGAGAAGACACTTCAATCCTCTTTGGATCGTTGTTCAATCTTAGAATCAGGTCAGGAGTATGTTGAGAATCAGCACTGAGGAAGGAGACGTTTAATCCTTCCAAGTGTAGCTTTAGAGCAACTTCGATCTCGTTGTGTGAGGCTAAATAATCTTTTGGATTGGTCAATCGTTTAGCAATACGCTCAAAACCTGACAAGTGGCTTACTTTCTGAATTTTTCTTACATATTGCACTAACCACAAGTAGTTTGGTTCAAAACCTGCACCTAGTCTGTTGTAAAGGGGATGATCTGGATGTAAACTCTCGCACCCCATTTTTTCAAAAAAGGATCTTAGAAATTTAACAGCCTTTAGTCCTTCTTCACCAGTTGGATAATTTTCATACCCTCTTTCGTGAAAGTGAACTATCCGATCCCAATATTTCATATTTTTTCCTACAAAATTAGTAGTGTTACCCAATTAATAACTTGGCGCGCGCGAAAGAAAAAAATTGAAACCTCCAGAACCAAAAAGAAATTGAAGCGAAAATTTTGTGAGAAAAAAATATTCTTTAGAAAAAAATTGGAAAGAGATTTTTCAGGTTTGGGTTTTGGGTTTTGGGGTTTTGGAGTTAAATTTTACCGCACACACACGGAGATATCTCCAGATTTTTCCCCCGCAAATCCCCCTTCTTATTTTTTGGTGA
>JABAOH010154846.1_pt1 | contig 12276 bp, 9 predicted proteins | sample 7062181 | NCBI WGS metagenome assembly JABAOH01 (sample SAMN14538630, study PRJNA623070) | marine sediment metagenome | biome: marine biome [ENVO:00000428]; feature: marine pelagic biome [ENVO:01000023]; material: deep marine sediment [ENVO:00002113]; isolation source: pool of 5 deep marine... | reverse complement strand
ATCAGTAGCCTCATATTCGTGCCCATCTTCGGCACCCTATTCACGCTAATTCACCTACACGGCTGGCCCAGCCTCCGCCCAACCACCGTCCCCGAGGAGGAGGCTCGGGCGAGCTGGGCCGCACCTATGCGTACCCTTTAAGGCGGTCCCGCCGATACGAGCCGTGCGGGGGTAGCCAAGCCTGGACAACGGCGCAGGACTTAAGATCCACAGGTCCGGAAGAGTTCCTGATGAGATATCCTGTCTCGTAGGAGTTCGTGGGTTCAAAAGGCCCGAAGGCTGGGAATTCCCACCCCCCGCACTCCTTTGCTTCATGTCTCGCCGAGAGTTCAGCCGCGCTGCCTGGATAGATGGAATCATGTCCAAGCTGACTAGCTCGATGGCCTCCACAGGTCTCGCTGGACTCAGGAAGCTTTGGCCTTCTCCTCGGGTCTCTCCGTCATCTCCTCGGCAGTCCCGGACCTCAAGGCCTCCACGAGCTCTTTGACCATGGACGCGACCTGATCCCTGGTCCGCCTGTAGTGGTTCAGGTCCAGGCCCTTGTTCAGAGGGTTCTCCACCGTCCACCTGATAATGGCGCCCTGAAAGTGAAACATCCTCGGCTCATCTACCACACAGTTGATCGTTACCAGGTAGTCGACCCCTATCATGTGCTCCGGGAGGAGATAGCGGGGATGCTCCCAGGACATCTCCAGCCCCATCTCCTCCAACACGGTCAGCGCCTGAGGTCTTACGAAACCCGCAGGGACCAGGCCGACGCTGAAGAAGTCCATATCATCGTCCCCGTAGGCCACCGCGAAGACTTCGGCCATCGGCCCTCTGATGGCGTCGTAAGGCGAGACGAAAAGGACGCGGACCGTCGGATCACCCCGCGCATCCAAGGCATGGCCTTTTCTTATCCTTTTCCCCTTGAGAGGTTCGCCACGGGATTCTGCTCCCCCGGCGTACCTAAAGGTTTAAGACCGGCCCCCGAAATCATAACCGCAATCCTGGGCGGCGTATCATGATCAGGAGGAAGGACAAGATTCCGCCGGGGGAGAGGGCCACGTCCTTTGTCGACCTTTATGCTCCGCTGACAGAGCACGAGGCGCTCATCGAAGCATCCAAATGCCTGAGCTGCAAGCCAGCCCCCTGCATGGAGGCCTGTCCAACACTCATCCCCATCCCTATCTTCATTCGGCGCATCGCCTGGCGGGACTATCAGGGGGCGGCTAGGGCCATCCGGGAGACCAATGCCCTTCCTGACAGCTGTGGCCGGCTCTGCCCGCCCCTGACGACATGTGTGTCGCGGTGCATAGCCGACGATGCCATCAACATAGGAGCCCTCCAGAGCTTCGCCCTTGAAGAGGAGAGGAAGGCTGGATACAGGGTTTCACCCGTTGAGGCCACTGGTCCCAGGGTGGCCGTCGTCGGTGGCGGTCCCGCTGGCCTAGCCTGTGCAGCTCGTTTGGCCGAGAGGGGTTATCTGGTCACGATACACGAAGCCTCGTCCATGCTCGGAGGTATCGTAACCACGGAGGTTCCTCGCTACAAGATAACCGCTGAAAAGGCCCTTGAGGAGGTGCAGTCCATCCTCGACCTTGGCGTGGAGTACAGATATGAGACCGCCCTTGGCCGGGATGTGTCCCTGGAAGAGTTGGAAAGGGAGTATGAGGCCGTCTTCCTGGGCTTCGGGGCTGACGAGCCCATCATCCCGAACATCCCCGGGAGGGAGCTTCAGGGGGTCTACAACGCCCTAGACCTTCTCAAGGCCTCCAACCTGGACCTGGAGTCCATGCCAGACGTGGGAAAGAGAGTGGTCATAGTGGGAGGGGGGAACACATCCTCGGACATCGCCAGGACCTGCGTTCGCCTGGATACAGACAGAGTAACCCTCCTGTACCGCCGCTCATTTCGCGAGATGCCCATGTGGGAGGACGAGAGGGAGGCCTGCACGGAGGAGGGAGTGGAGTTCATGCTTCTGACCGCTCCCGTAGAAATCCTCGCGGATGAAGACGGCCGTGTAAGGTCCGTCCGCTGCATCCAGATGCGACTTGGGGACCCGGACGAGTCCGGGCGGCGACGGCCCGTGCCGATTGAGGGGAGTGAGTTCGAGATCCCTTGCGACTCTGTAGTCTTCGCGATAGGTCAGAGATCCTATGGCTTCGCTGCCGGGCTCGGATTGGAGATGAAGGACGGCTTCGTCCGGGTGGACCCCCATACGTTCCTAACCTCCCGGCCGATGGTCTTCGCCGGGGGCGACATGATAGGGAGCGAGGCCACCGTGGTCCAGGCCGTGGCCGACGGACAGAACGCGGCCCTCGCCATTCACAATCAGCTTTCTGCAAAAGCTATGGGAGGTTGAGGATGGGCTACTACGTCGAAGATTATGACTTCGGAGCGGATTTGAGCCTGAAGTTCTGCGGGATGAAACTGGAGAACCCCTTCCTGCTGGCCTCAGCGCCGCCTGCAGGAACGGGGGAGATGATCCAGAGGGCCTTCAAGGCCGGCTGGGCAGGGGCCGTAACCAAGACCGTGGCCTTGCCCAAGGATGTCCCCGAGGACGTCCAGCCACGGTTCGCGGCCTTCCACACCCCTATGGAAAGGATGGTGGGCTTCGAGAACATCGAACTCATCACCACCAGGCAGACGGACATCTGGCTCAAAGAGGTCCGCGATATCAAGGAAAACTGGCCCGATAAGGCTCTTATCGTCAGTACGATGGCCGCTGGAGGCTCAGAAGACGATTGGCGGGAGCTGACCAAGCTCTTCGTGGATGCTGGCGCCGACGCAATAGAGTGCAACCTCGGCTGCCCTCACGGCATGCCCGAAAGGGGAATGGGGGCGATATGTGGCCAGGATCCAAACATCGCTCGGGATATCGCCCGATGGACCAAGACGGAGGCTGGGAAAATCCCCGTCTTGATGAAGCTCACCCCCAACGTGACGGACCCCGTTATGATCGCCAAGGCCGTGAGGGACGGAGGCGCCGACGGCATATCAGCCATCAACACCGTCCTCTGCTTGATGGGCGTCGATGTTGAGACCTTCGAGCCTCAGCCCAGCGTCGACGGCAAGTCGTCCTACGGCGGGTACTCCGGTCCAGCGGTGAAGCCCATCGGCCTGCGCATGACGTCCCAGATCGCCCAGATGGACGGCGAGGGCAGGATCGCTATGCCCATCTCGGGGATTGGTGGGATCACCACCTGGCGGGATGCCGTGGAGTACATGACCCTGGGCGCAGGCACCGTACAGCTGTGCACGTCCGTCATGCAGTACGGCTACTCCATCATAGACGACCTCTGCCAGGGCCTGGCTAACTACATGACAAGGAAGAACTTCGAGTCAGTTCACGAGATCGTCGGGAGGGCACTACCGAACGTATGGATGCACAGCCATCTTGACCTGGGGTACACGGTGAAGGCGCGTATCGACGAGGAGACGTGCATCAAGTGCGGCCGATGTGTCGTTGCTTGCGACGAAGCGGCCTTCCAGGCCATCGAATGGGGGGCTGAGTTCCCGGTAGTTCTGGAGGACAAGTGTACGGGCTGCTCCCTCTGCATGCACGTGTGTCCGGTGCTAAATTGCATCAGCATGAAGAAGGTCCGTGGGAAAGAGGTCACCATACCGGCATGATGTCAGCCAGCGGCCTCCTTGTCAGTGGCCTCGAGGGCTCCGTCTAGGGCCTCCACGCCTTCGTCGATCTGCTCCTCATCGATGCTCAGCGGCGGAGCAATGAGCAGGACGGAGAGCATGTTGAGGACGTAGACACCAGCCTTCATGGAGCTGGCCACCACCTGGTCCACGGCTGAGCCCGTCCCCGTCAACTTGTCTGCCCGCTGCACGAAGGGGACCTTGGTCTCCCTGTCCTTTACCAGCTCGACGCCCCAGAAGAGGCCCAGTCCACGAACATCACCGATGGAGGGGTGGGATTCCTTCAGTTCCTCTAACCTCTTGCCCAAGTAAGGGCCCAATCGGCGAGCGTTCTCCACGAGCCTCTTCTCCTTGTACTCCTTGATGGCTGCCAGCGCAGCCGCGGCTCCGACGGAGTGGCCGGTGAAGGTGTGGCCGTGGAAAAAGGGCTCATCCTCAAAGTGCTCTGCAATCTTCTTTGAGACGGTGGTGGCCGCGAAGGGGACGTAAGACCCGGTCAGCCCCTTGGCCATCGTGATGATGTCGGGCTCCACTTTCCAATGGTTAACGGCGAACCATTCTCCCGTCCTACCGAACCCCGTCATCACCTCGTCCGCGATGAGGAGAGTCCCCGTCTCTTCCGTAATCTCCCGGAGCATTGGCAGATACTCATCGGGCGGGACGATTACCCCGTTGGAGCCTACCACGGGTTCCACGATGACAGCGGCAACCTTGTCCTGGTGCTCCATCTCTATCATGTAGCGTATGTACTCCGCACAAGCAATTCCACAGTCAGGATACTCGTGAAGCAGGGGGCAGCGGTAGCAGTAGGCGTCTGGACCGTGGTGGACTCCCGGAACCCTGCCCTCGGGCTCGACCCAGTGCCTCCTGGGATCTCCCGTCATCGACATGGAGGCTGCTGTGGAGCCGTGGTAGGACCGGTACCTCGAGATGATCTTGTGTCCTCCCGTGTAGGCTCGGGCAATCTTCACCGCCGCCTCATTCGCCTCCGTCCCGCTGGTGGAGAAGAAGCTCCTCTCCAGGGTGCCAGGGGTAATCTCCGCTAGCAGTTTTCCCAGCTCTGCCTTCGGGGGCGTTGTGAACCCCGGGGATATGTACTGCAGCCTCTCTATCTCCTTCTGAACGGCCCGGATCACGTTGGGGTTCCCATGACCGAGGTTAGCGGCTATGAGCTGTGATGAGAAGTCTAGGTACCTATTCCCTTCGACATCGGTGAAATAGACGCCCTCAGCATCCACCACAGTCTTGGGCCTATGAGCCTTCTGCGGTTTCCAAGTGCCGAACACGTGACGGTGTTCCACTTCCGCGTAGTCCTTCGATGACATAAGCACACCGGTGAGGGGAGCTAGGCCAGGATATATAAAGTGAGACCAAAATAGCCCAGGGGCTCCCGGACGGAAGCTGACAAAGGTTTATACTTTTGGACCAGTTCTTTTCGCCTAACCTTGGTGATGGCATGGTGAGGGTCGGACTCATCCAGCAGAGGAACGTCATGGAGAAGGAGAAGAACGTTAGGAAGGCTGAGGACCTCATCGAGGAGGCCATCAAGCGGGATGCCGCCATCATCTGCCTGCAGGAACTCTTCACGGGCATCTACTTTCCCCAGTACCAAGAGAGGAAGTTCATAGAGATGTACGCCGAGCCCATTCCGGGGCCCACCCATGACCGCATGTCCGACATCGCGCAGGAGCGAGGCATCGTCCTCGTAGCTCCCATCTACGAAGCGGCTCAGGCGGGGGCCTACTACAACACCGCCATGGTCTTCGACGCCGACGGCTCCTACCTCGGCAAGTACAGGAAGACCCACCTCCCCCACCTTCCCCTGTTCTGGGAGAAGTACTATTTCACCCCCGGGGACCTGGGATATCCCGTCTTCGATACCAGGTACGGCAAGGTGGGCGTGGCCATCTGCTACGACCGACACTTTCCCGAGCCCTTTCGCATCCTCGCCCTCAAAGGGGCTGAAGTGGTGATGGTGCCTACCGCCACCGCTGGATGGACCAGGTACCTTTGGGACCTGGAGATAAAAGGTCACGCGGTGGCAAACATGTACTACGTATGTGGCCTCAACCGCGTGGGGCCAGAGGACGAGATGAACTTCTACGGCTCAAGCTACATAGCGAACCCCAGGGGAGAGGTGGTCAACGACCGCCACGCCAGCGACGAGGACGACGACGTGCTCGTTGAGGACGTGGACTACTCCATGATCAAGGAGGTCAGGGACACCTGGCACTTCTTCCGTGACCGCCGACCTTCCCAATACGCGGAGCTGGCGAAGTACCCCATGTACCCCTGAACCTAGAGCACATCCCCCTCTCGCAGCTGGAGGATCTCCTCCTCCGACAGGCCAAGAAACTCCTCCAGAACGTATTGTGTGTGTTCGCCCAGGAGGGGGGGTCTGCCCCTTATCTTGCCTTCGGCAAGTTCCAGACGAAGGGGCGAGTTGACGATTCGAACTCTTCCCTCAGTTGGGTGCTCCACCTCCATCACCATCTGCCGGACCTTCGTCTGCTCGCACTCAGCGGCGGTGTCAACGGTGTTGACCTCACCGCTGGGCACGCCCGCGGAGAGCATCCTTTCCACCACATCCACTTTTGAGAGCTGGGAGGTCCATTCCTGGATGATCTCCTTCAGCTCACCGTAGTTCGCGTTTCTTGCCTCATTGTCCTTGAACCTCCCGTCCTGAATCAGGTCCCCGCGTCCCATTACCCCGCAGAAGCGCTCCCAGAGGCCGTCGCTCACGACGCCAATGGCCACGTAACCGTCCGTCGCCCGAAAGACATCGAAAGGGGCGATGGAGGGGTGCCTGCTTCCATACCTCGGGGGCACCTCCCCGGTGGATGTGTACCGAACGACGGCGTTCTCCAGCAGGGAGAGCAGGCAATCGAACATGGATATGTCTATGCGCTGACCCTCACCGGTCTTCTCCCTGTGGATGAGGGCCGCTAGGATGGCGAGAGCTGCCATAATCCCTGGGACGATGTCTCCTACGGAGAAACCCGTCCTCACAGGGGGACCCTCGGTCTCGCCAGTGATGCTCATGGAGCCTGACAGAGCCTGCACGATTACGTCCAGGGCCGGCCTGTCCTTCCACGGACCCGACTGGCCGAAACCCGTCACGGAGGCCACTACCATGCCCGGGTTGATCGTCCGTATCCTGTCATATCCCAGGCCCAGCCTCTCCAGGGTTCCAGGTCTGAAGTTCTCCACCAGTATGTCGCACCTCTTCACCAGCCCCTCCACGATTTCCAGACCCCTTCGGGACTTCAGGTTCAGCGTGATGCTCTTCTTGCCCCTGTTGAGGCTCATGAAGTAGGCGCTCTGACCCCTGAGAAAGGGACCGTAGCCCCGGGCCGGGTCGCCACTTCCTGGCCTCTCCACCTTGATGACCTCAGCTCCGAGGTCTGCTAGAATCATTGTGCAGTAGGGTCCAGCCAGGATGTGACTCAGGTCCAGTACCCTCGATCCAGCTAGGGGGCCATCCGGCCGGGATTCGGAGTTCATGGGCTCAGTACCGCTGCCTACTAGATAGCTTCGTTTGCCTCGCGGCGAGCCGAAGGCTCGAACGCCACCCGTTAGTGATTGACCAAAGGCTTATGACGAACAGGGACGACTGTACGGTTGCCGCATGGAGACCGATTGCCCTCTGTGTCACTTCATACTGACCCGCCTCGGTGAGCTTCACGTTCGCCATCCGTCGGAACCTGGCTTCAGTGCCTACACAATCTTGAACGACACCATTAGCTCCGATGTTCTCGGAGCGCCGGCATCAACTACCCGAGAGCTGGATGTTCACGTCGGAAGGCACCTGAGGGATGAGGTTCTCGTAGTCCAGACCTGTTGCACGGCTCGCAATTATCGCTTGGCGACGATGGGGCCGGCGCCGGACGCTTGCCCGGGGTAGCTGTTAGTAGATGTCAGGCCTCTTCTGGGCGGCAGAGTAATCGAGGAACACCGTCTTCCACTCGGTGAAGAAGTCGATGGCCGCCTTCGCCATCTCGCGGTGTCCTATTCCGCTGTCCTTGATCCCCCCAAAGGGCACTTGGGGCTCCCCGCCAAGGGTGGGAGCGTTTATGTGCACCATCCCGGCCTCCATCCTATCGATGAACTCCATGATGCGGTAGACGTCCTTCGTGTACAGGGCGGACGAGAGGCCATACGTGGACATGTTGGCCCACTCCAGCGCCTGCTTGAAGTCCTTCACCCTCATGACGCTGAGAACCGGGCCGAATATTTCCTCCTGGGCTATCCTCATCTCCGGCTTGACGCGGTCGAAGATCGTGGGGGCGATGAAACTGCCATTGGCAAGACTGCCTTCGGCCACCTGGTGGCCACCGGTTAGAAGCTTCGCCCCCTCTTGCTTACCCAGCTCGATGTAGTCGAGTATGGTCTTCATCTGGGAGCCGCTGACGACGGGACCGACATCCGTCTTGGGGTCCGTGCCAGGTCCGATGATCAAAGCCTCAGTCTTTCGAACAAGGATGCCTAGGAACTCATTGGCCACCGAGTCGATTACTATGCAACGGCTGGTGGCGGTGCACCGCTGGCCAGCGTTTCCAAAGGCGCCTTTGATGATACCCTCCGCAGCCAGCTCGAAGTCCGCATCCTCCAGGACGAGGCACGGGTTCTTGCTGCCCATCTCGCACTGGACCTTCTTTCCTCCAGACTGCATTCCCGCCTTGGCCACCCCCTTGCCAACCTCTGTGGAGCCTGTGAAGGAGACCGCCCTCACCCGATCATCTTCCACCAAAGCGTCGCCAACATCCCCTCCGGGACCTGTGAGGAAGTTCAGGACCCCTGGAGGAAGCCCAGCGTCCTCAAAGATCTTCGTGAGGTAGTAGCCCATGAGGGGGGTGTAGCTCGAGGGCTTGTAGACAACGGCGTTTCCGGCCACGAGGGCGGGGGCCAGCTTCCAACACGGCACCGCCCAGGGAAAGTTCCACGGCGTTATGAGGGCGACCACTCCCACAGGCTGTCGGACAGTGTAGAGGAGATTGCCCTTGAGCTCCGACGTAGCCGTCTCCCCGTAAAGCCGGAGGCCCTCGCCCGCGTAGAACTCCAGGATGTTATTCCCCTTCACCATCTCCCCCTTGGCCTCCGCCAAGGGCTTCCCGACCTCGAAGGTCATAGTCTTAGCCAGGCTGTCTATCTGCTCCTGTGCGATGTTCCACGCTCGGTTGATGATCCTTCCGCGGGCGGGCGCAGGGGTTCGGCTCCACTCTACAAAGGCACCTGCCGCCGCGTCCACCGCTCGTTTGGCATCCTCCCTCCCCGCCTTGGGGAAGCGCGCCAAAATCTGTTCCGAGCTTGCGGGATTTCTCACTTCAAAATGCTCTCCGGTGGAGGCGTCCACCCACTCTCCGCCGATACACATCTGATAGCTGTCCACCACTGGAATGGTCCCCCTGGGAGTGATTCAGGGCCTACACTACTTAAAGCTATTGAAGCTTAGGGCGTGAGCCACGGACGTGGTGCGTCCTTCAAGAGTGGTTTCCTCCTGAGGAACTCACCACGTCCCCTCTTGCCAGTGAATTCCCCGTTCTCCGCGACCACCTCTCCCCTCGAGACCGTCACAACCGGGTATCCCTTGGCCGTGTAGTCCTCGTAGATGGAGTAGTCGATGTTGCTGTGGAGGTTGTCCATGTTGAGCCTGACCTCCTTCTTAGGGTCCAGGATGACCATGTCCGCGTCGCTTCCCTCGGCAACGGCTCCCTTTCTCGGATACAAGCCAAAGATGTGGGCGGGGTTGTACGATGTGACTTCTACGACCTTGGTTATCGGCAACAGGTCCCGAGCAACCCCCTCTGAGTAGAGGATCGGGATGATAACCTCGGTCCCGGGGACACCGTTGGGTATCTTCGTGAAGTTGTCTTTGCCCAGCAGCTTCTGCTCCCACGTGAAACAGCAGTGATCGCTCGCCACGGTTTTGATGTCCCCCGTGGCCAGGCCCCTCCAAAGGGCCTCCCTGTCCTTCTCAAACTTGACGGGAGGTGACATGACCCATTTGTGGCCGTCCTCCCGCTTGTAGACGTCGTCCGTGAAAACAAGGTAGTGGGGGCACGTCTCACTCCAGAAAGGGGCTCCCCTCTCCTCTCCTTGCCGCACGAGCTCGCGGGCGGCGCCCGTGGACATGTGGACGACATAGGAGCTGCAGCCCGAGGACTCGGCGAAAAGCCTCGCCCTGGCCGCCGCCTCTTCTTCCACGATAGGTGGCTTGGCCTTGGCGTGGAACTCAGGCGTGGTCCTGCCCTCGTCCACAAACCTGTTCACCAGGTAGCTTATGATGTCGTTGTTCTCGCAGTGTAACCCCACGACGCCGCCGTACTTCGCGGCCTCCTGCATCACCGCGTAGATGGACCCGTCGTCCAGGCGTAGCCCGGGATAGGTCATGAAGCATTTGAAGCTGGGTATCCCGTACTCTATGATCTTCCTGATCTCGCCATGGGTCGTTTCGTTGAGGTCCGTAATGATCATGTGGAAGCCGTAGTCCACGACGGCCTTCGGATCCGCCTTCCTGTGCCACTCCTCCACGGTGTCGAAGAGGGTCTGCCCCGCCCCCTGCCGCTGGAGCGCAAAGTCTATGATGGTGGTGGTCCCGCCGCAGGCCGCTGCAACGGTTCCGTGATAGAAGTCGTCAGCGGAAGTGGTCCCCATGAAGGGGAACTCCATGTGAGTGTGGGCGTCAATGGCTCCTGGGAGCACGTATTTCCCCTTGGCGTCGATGACCCGATCAGCCTCCTGCGAGAGGTCCTTGGCCACCCTGACGATTTTCCCTTCATCAACCCCAACATCCGCCTCGAAGACCTCCGAAGGGGTTACGACTCTCCCACCCTTAACCAAAAGATCCAGCACAAATACCCTCCAGCCAGAACCATCTCGACCTGCGCTATTTAACCGTTGTGATGGCACGCTACCTCGGGCAGAAAGGCGTGCCATCAGTTGTCAATAGAACTGAAGAGGAGGTGGGAGAGGGAACGCGCAACGTGAACGATTTCTGGGATAGAAAAAGAAGAGGGGGCCTTGAGGCCCCAAGGTCATCTTGGACTACGAACCGCCTTGAGCGGCCCTGTCCCAGGCCACCAATCCTCTCTCAGCCCTCGTCCCTGGAATGAGGTTGTCTAGTATGATGCCTAGAATGGCGGCCACGGCCATGCCCGTCGAACCGATCGTGACCAGGATGTCAGCCATCCATTGGGCGGGCTCGAATACGATAGCGTTGGCTGGATCCGTGAAGTAGGCCGGAACGCTGAGACCTGCGAAGAATATGAAACCGATGATGAACAGGTTTCGCGGCGAGGTCATGTCGCAAAGCATCAGGTTCGAGAGGCCTACGGAGGCTATGAGGCCGAAGAGGGCCATGTACATCGCCCCTATGATGGGCACTGGCATGGTGGCGAAGAATCCTCCCACCTTGCCGAAGATCGAGATGACGATCATCGCTATAGCACCGATCTGGACGACGTAGCGACTGGCAACCCGGGTCAGGCCTATGGCTCCTATATTCTCCGAGTAGGTGGTGCTGCCGTTGGCGGACTGGAAGATGCTGGCGATGAGGCATCCTACGCCCTCCGTCCCCAGACCCCTGCTGATCTTGCTCTCCGTGGGTATCGGAGCCTCGCTGATCCTTGAGACGGCGTAGTAGTCTCCGATGGACTCAATCATCGAAGCGAGGTATGCCGCTATCATCCCCAAGATGAAGCCCGCTGATTGGGTCATCCAACCGGGAACTCCCCATCTGAAGGGAATCGGGGCGACGATCCAAGGCGCCTCCTCTATTCTAGCAGGGTCGACGTAAGCGGCCGCGCCAGGCCCGAAGTAGCCAACCGCTGACAGGGCCGCAGCGAAGATCCAACCCGTCAGTATCGCGAGCAAGATGGGGAACAGCATGAACAGCTTGCTCCTGCGGCTGAATATCTGGCTGTAGAGGATGATGGCTATGATGACAATGAGAGCGACCCCCCAATTCTGGCCGGCGAGAGGTGCCCCCACGCCGAAAAGCGCGAGGCCAATGAGAGCGATGGTCGGACCTATCGTTACGGGACCGATGTATCGCCTGAGCTTGCCCATGATCCCCGTGTATCCCAGAACGATTTCGAAGGGCGACGCCACCATTATGGCTAGCGTGATCTGCTGTATCGCTATCTCGAAGCCCAATCCCTCACCGACGGTAGCGCCTATGATGACGAACGACGGTGGAAGGAACGAGAAGGATCCGCCTTGCACGACGGGCAGCCTGTTGCCCACGGTGGTCTGGAGCAGGGTAGCGACCCCGGATACGAAGAAGATCGTGGAGATCAGCAGAGCTGTGTCCCTTGCCGGCATTCCCATAGCGGCTGCCAAGAGCAGAGGAATTGAGACGGTGGCACCGAACATGGTTAGGTAGTGCTGTATGCCCAGGAAGACAGACTCCTGGATGGGCGGCTTGTCCTCGATGGTGTAGATAACTTTCCTTTCTTTTGCTCCCTCTGGAGCGGGTATCTCACCCATGTTTCTCCCCCTACCTTTTCCCAGCGGAGTTAGATCGTCGAAAACGCCACGCCTAAGAATTCCGCAGCTATCATCAACACTCCCCCTCCACTCGGTTGGCGGGTATCTAAAGGTGGTTATAAAAGCTTTTCCCGGGGGCGTACTGTGTTGCACAAT
>JABAOH010006533.1_pt1 | contig 12277 bp, 8 predicted proteins | sample 7062181 | NCBI WGS metagenome assembly JABAOH01 (sample SAMN14538630, study PRJNA623070) | marine sediment metagenome | biome: marine biome [ENVO:00000428]; feature: marine pelagic biome [ENVO:01000023]; material: deep marine sediment [ENVO:00002113]; isolation source: pool of 5 deep marine... | reverse complement strand
TGCGGATCCGGGATACTCGACCTACTCGGTGAGCTCTACCGAACCGGGATCGTCGATAAGACCGGTGCCTTTAAACGAGATTTGAACACCCCGAGGCTCCGTGGCAACGGCGGCGGGAGCCCAGAATTTGTTATTGCCTGGAGCGAGGAGACCTCTATCGGAAAAGACATTGTCGTCACTCAGCGAGACATTCGGCAGATCCAGCTTGCAAAGGCGGCCATTTATGCGGGCGCCAAGCTGATGATGCGTCATTTGGGCATCGATCGGGTAGACCGCGTGCTGATCGCTGGGGCCTTTGGCAGTTATATTGACAGAGAAGTGGCCTTGACTATCGGGATGCTGCCTGACATCGCTCCTGACCGTATCATCTCTGTGGGAAATGCCGCGGGGGATGGGGCAAGGATTGCTCTGTTGGATCGAGAAAAGAGGGAAGAGGCGAACTGGATTGCCCGGCAAGTTCAATACATGGAACTGACCGTGAATGAGGGATTTCAGGACGAATTTGTTGCAGCTTTGCACATTCCCCACGCTCGGGACGCGTTCCCTCACCTAAAGGGCATTGTTCCCGAAGAGATTCTTAACCAGTGAGTCTCCAAATTCAGAGAAAATTGATGTTCAGGGGTTTCCTCGGCTCCCTACCAAAAGAGATCTGAACCGTGGTAGATTGAGGGTTTAGAAGCACTTCATTCGCCAAACAACTTATGAAAGGGGGATTTCATGGAACAAGGGGCTGTGATTCATGTGACCGATCAGGAATTTGAGGGGGAAATTCTCAAGTCTGAAACTCCTGCTCTTGTTGACTTCTGGGCTCCCTGGTGTGGCCCGTGCAACGTCATTGCTCCCGCGGTGGAGGAGGTGGCCAAGAAGTTTAGTGGTAAGATAAAAGTCGCCAAGATGAATGTCGATGATAACCGTGCGACGCCGGGAAGTTATGGCATCATGAGTATTCCTACCCTGATCCTTTTCAAAAACGGCGAGATCGTTGATCGTATCACGGGAGCCGTCCCCCAATCACGATTAGAGGAAGCCGTAGAGAAGGTTTTGCAGTCGTAGGATGGTGTTAGATGTGGATCTCATGTCGTGAGCGAGAGGCGGGAAGAGAATTCCAGTGGCCAACTGTATTCGTGCGTTTCCGTCCCCTCAGTTCTTTTTGGATTCCATCCCATAAAGCATGAACCATCAAGCGCCTCTTCGAGAGTATCTGCGAAAATACCGGAAGGATGCATCCGCAACGAGTGCAGTCAGCCTCTGGTCCCACCGCACATGGGAGTTTCCGCCGCCCCATTGGGTCGAAGCTGGCACCGATGTGGTAAAAGGGACAATCATCGACGATGGCCCGAAATTTCGCTGCCTTCATGAGTATCAATTCCTGGCGCGTGTTGGCTATGAAATCCCCGTAGATCTTTTTGAGCTCCAAAAGTTGAGAAATGATGAGGTCACGACTCTTCCAATCTACCCACAGTTGTAAGTTGTCTCCGTATCTTGGCGTATAGAATTCAAAATAGACACCCTTGACTGCAGTTTTTTCCCACTCCTTCGGGACTTCAGGAACGCGATTCACCATAGGGCGGGTAATACAGAAGGATATGAGAACCTGTAGGTCTTTTCGATCGGCGTGGGCCTTCACCTTATCGAAGGTTTTGGCATCTGCCCCTGTTATGGAGGTGTACTGAGTCCGTAAAGCTGGGACAGAGACGACATAGGTGCAGTCTGGCCATGGGCCAAGCTCAAGCGTTCCATTGGTGAAAATGACATTGGACTTGAAATAGCCCAGGCCCTTCTCGAGCAACTCTCGCCGGAGAAGGGGTTCGCCCCCCAGCCAGCCACAGATGAGAAAAGGATATCCGTGGGCCCGCCTGTTCTCTAGCCAAGACAACCACTGATCAATCGTGAGCTCGGTGTCGTATCTCTGGTATCGGAAGTAGCAGTGAGTGCAAGAGAGATTGCATCGGTAGGTCACATCGATAGAGATCATGCCTTGCTCGGGAAACCCCCCTAAACCGATGCGAAGAAAGTCCTTAAGTTTCCATCGGTTTTGTTTTTGGCCCGAATCCTTCACCTTCGAGTTTTCCCCGTTACGCGCGGCTTCTAACCCTGACCTAAAGGTCTTTCAAAGGCCTCTGAGCAGAGGCGACAAGTCAGGCTCTCCCATAGATTTCTGTCATTTCACGGAGCTTCTGGGCCAGATCTGGGGTCAGTTGATCAGGCGAAAGCCGCCAGCTCCAGTTGCCTTTCAGGGTGGCAGGCCGATTCATTCTGGCCCCTTCACCTAATCCCAGCAGGTCCTGCATGGGGATGATCACCGTGTCGGCAACCGACATCATGACCAGTCTGATGAGCTCCCAGGGAAGTTCCTCGGTTCGGACTTTCCGTCCGAGGTAGCGGAAGAGTCTTTTCCTGTCTTCCGGTGCCAACTCCTTTTCAAACCAACCCTTGACGGTATTGTTGTCATGAGTCCCCGTATAGGCCACGGAGTTTTTTGGAATGTTATGCGGTATGTATGGATTGGTCGGTAAGTCATCACCAAAGGCAAAGAGCAGTAATTTCATTCCAGGGAGGTCGAAATGGTGCATGATCTCCCGAACGTCTGGTGTGATGACGCCGAGGTCCTCGGCGATTATGGGCAAGTACGAGAATCTCTTGGCGAGATGAGTGAGAAAGTCCATGGCAGGAGCTTCAACCCATTCACCGTGAATGGCCGTGTTTTCGGTGGCCGGCACTTCCCAATAGGCCACCAATCCTCGGAAGTGGTCAATTCTCACGAAATCGTATAGTTTGATGGTTTGTGCGATCCGTTGGACCCACCAGTCGTACCCGTCCTGCTTCAAACTGTCCCACCGGTAGATCGGATTGCCCCAGAGCTGTCCGGTTTCACTGAAATAGTCGGGCGGAACACCAGCCACCACATAAGGCCTCTTTTCATCGTCAAGCTTGAAATACTCCGGATGGGCCCATACGTCCACACTGTCGTAGTTCACGTAAATCGGGATGTCCCCGATGACTTGGATGCCCTGCTCGTTGCAGGCCTTTCTGAGTGAATGCCACTGCCTGAAGAAAAGGTACTGAAGAAACTCTGCCTTCCCCACCCATTCGTGGAGCTCCGCTTCGGCCGATCGCAAGGTCCCAGGCTCCCTATCGCGTATATCCTGAGGCCACTCGATCCACGCCTTTCCCCCGAAATGAGATTTGAGAGCGACAAATAGGGCAAAATCGTCAAGCCAGTAGGTGTTTTCTGAACAGAATCTCTCGTAATCATGATCCTTTGTCTTCTCCTGAAAACGCACATAGGCCTGGCCGGAAAGGGCTTCTTTATAATCGATCACGGCCCGAAAATCGACCCGGTCACTTGGGAAGTCGCGCGACGGCTGAAGGTCTTTTTTGAGCAGTAGACCCTCCTCGAACAGAATCTCGGGACTGATGAGTAGGGGATTGCATGCAAAGGCAGAGATGCTGTGATAGGGGGAGTTGTAATGGACTGGATCTGTCGGATTCAGGGGAAGGATTTGCCAGAAAGTCTGGCTGGTGCTAGCAAGAAAATCGGCAAACCGATAAGCCGAGGGTCCCATGTCCCCGATACCGAAGGGTGAGGGAAGGGACGTGAGATGGAGTAGGATACCGCTTCCTCGTCTTTTCACCTCTTCTCCTGGCTCATGAGCAAGGCAACCGGAAAACGCTTCAGTACATCACCGATAGCCAGCTTATCGTCCGCGTCAATGGTTTGGTCTGTGATCACGTTTTTCCACCCATGGGGAGCGCTCTCTGGAAGAGGGATACAGGTATCTGCCCAGATCTTGTCTCCTAGAGGATTCTCTCCCTCATGGATAAGGCCCGTCAAATGTCGGGGGGCGATTGTTACTGCCCAGTTTTTCTCGTATTCCCTCGCAAAGGCCACAATATGATCGCTGAATTCTCCGGCCACTTCAAGAGGGATATATGTCCCTTTCTGAAAAACCTCCGGATTTTCCTGTCTTCCCCTGAGGGCCTTGTATATGAGAAAGAACTTTATTCTCCCATCTTCTTTGGTGTGAAGCAACTCACGGATCAACTTTAGGCCGTCTGACTTACTCTGCTTTTGGATTTCTCGAAGAACGGCTGCCCTCCTCTTGAAGTCGACTGGACGCCGGTTGTCAGGATCCACAAGATTCAGATCCCATAGATCGGTCCCCTGATAAAAGTCGGGTATACCGGGAGAGGCGATCTTGATCAGGGTCTGGGTGAGAGAGTTGAATATCCCGTAGTGAGAAACCTTTCTCTGGAATGGCAGAAATTCTCGCAGAAATGAATTGTTCTCTGTTGGTTCCAGGATTGTTTCGACGAAAGAAATGAAGGCATCTTCGTATTCGGTATCGGGCTTGAGCCACGCCGTGTGAACTTTGGCCTCCCGAACCGCCTTGACAATGTATGCTTTCACCCTTTCCACGAATCGTGGATAGTCGCTCTCATAAAAGGGGAAGGCGCCGACTAGCGTTTGATACAGAAAATATTCGTCGTTCCTGTCCGGCACAGATATGCCGCCGATCTTTCTCACCTTCTTACGGTTCAGCTGACTCCAGGTGCTGATTTTTCGTTCCCACTCCCTCGGGATCTCGGAGAGAACATTCATCCGAGCCCTGACGTCTTCTCCTCGCTTCGTGTCATGGGTTGCGGTTGCGTTCAAGGAGTGTGGCCAGCGATTCGCTCGGGTTTCACTGAAGCGATGGAAATCGCCGATAGAACTCCCGAATTTGCTAGGATCTCCTCCGACTTCATTGAGTGAGAGAAGTCGATTATAGACATACAGGGTTGTGTCCTCAAATCCTTTTGCCATGAGTGGACCTGTGAATTGCTGAAACCGCATCACGAAAGAGAGTGCTCGGTCTTTTTCTTCCCCTGGAGGATAATCTCCGAACCCCAGGAGGAAAACCCTCTCGATGAAGCGGAGTTCCTTGGAAAGACCCGGATTGCTCTGGACTGCCTTGTCCACAGCCTTCTTGATGTAGAGCCGATCCGTTTCACGAGAAATCTGATGACTGATGTAGGTTCGATAAACCGGGAATTGAGTCATCACCTCCACCATTGCTCTCTTGAGGCCGTAGATGGTGATATCGCTCCCATGCCTGTCTGCCCTTGTCGTGAACTTTAAAAGATGAGCCAAATTGTCGATGTCACCGGCCATGTGTTTTCCCATGATGAGCCTTTTCTTCTCGGACACGAGCTCCCCATAGGCCGTTCCAAAATGCGTGAACTTATTGTAAATCCGAGTGAATTCTTTTTGGTTTTCTCTTTTACATAGAATTCCATTGACGTGGTTTATAAAGTCGTAACCCGTTGTTCCCTGTATGGCCCAGAAAGAGGGCAGCTCTTCTTCCATGTCCAGAATCTTTTCAACGACAATATATGAGTCTTCAGCTTCCTCTCTGATTCTCGTCAGGTATTCGGTCGGGTCGTAAAGCCCATCAATATGGTCGATTCGCAGGCCGGTTATCTTTCCTTCGTGAATCAGTCTATGAATCAGAGCATGAGTATGATCAAAGACTTTTTTGTCCTCGGCCCTCAGTGATATGAGTTCATTGATATTGAAGAACCTTCGGTAGTTGATCTCCTCTGTTGCCACCTTCCAGAAGGACAGCCTGAATAACTGTTCCGAAATGAGATCGTCAAGAAGATTGAAACTTTCGGGGTTTCCCTTTTCGCCGTTGAAAAATCTTATGGTTGCGTCGATGAACCGTTTGATGTCCTTATTCTGAGTGTAGAGCTCCCAAAGTGTTGCCTTAACGAGTTTTGTCTGCTCAAATCGCTCCAAAACTGCTTCCCCAGAGGGGAGTGTCCTCAGAGAATCAAGAATCCCGAGAAAGGCGACGAAATCCGGGTGCTCTCCACCGAGCCTCTTTTTGAGGATGCCCAAGTTTTGGGTGAGTAGACGGAGGTATGATTCTATCTTCAAAGAAAAAACGAGATCGTAATAACTGAGCGCAAACCCGGTGTCATCATAGGTCAGTTTGATCTCTCCCTCCTCTAAAGCCTCACGATAGAAACGACCGAGGAATGGGGCGAGGAGTCTACCTTTCATGCCTTCGGATGGGTGGTTCCAATCGATGTCGAAGAAATGGAAATACTCAGAATTCTCGCCGTCTTCCAAAACTTCCATGAGCATCTGATTCTCTTGATCAAAGGCCATGTGGTTGGGAACAACATCTTGAAGCCATCCCATCCCAAGATTCCTAATTTCCTCTGACAGTTCCTCAAAGTCGGAAACCTTACCGAGCCCAGGATTTAACTGGGTGGGATCAACCACATCGTAGCCGTGGGCGCTGCCTCTTCTGGCCTTGAAAATCGGCGAAGCATATAGGTCTGAAATGCCGAGTGCAGCCAAGTACGGGGCAATATCTTTCGCCTCCTTGAAACCAAAAGATGGGTTAAACTGAATTCGGTAAGTCGCCCTTGGGATTCGCATGTATGTTCCAGAAAAGAGACTTAGAGCTAAGTTCCAAGGAAGAAAGGTCTCACAGTGTTTGAGCAGATAGGCCCATGTGGCAAATGGGTTTGAGATCTATTCAATACGGATCGAGAGATTGCCGAGGAGATTTCTGAAACCGTTCAACCATTCACGGGCTTTCTTGTCACCTTGCTCGGCGCTTCTTTGTAAATTGCGATAAACTTCTCCCAGCAAATCGTAGCAGATGTTCTGAACCTTCCAGAGGTTTACCTCAAAGGGAAGAGAGCCTAGGACGCTCAAAGCGGCTTCCAGGCGCTGAAGTAAACCGAGTTCGGTAGGGCTAGCCAGGAGTCGATCGGCCATCCGCTCGATGCTCTTTCTGAAGGCAAATTCGAGGGTATCCGTATCCAGGGAAATCCCTGCCAGCGTGACTTCTTCGAGCAGCGGATTGATGAGGTCAGGGTCGAACTCCTCGTTTTCAAAAGCCCTTCGGAGGGTCCCATTCAAAACCATTTCGGCAGCCGCACAAAGGGCTTTGGGCGGGGGACTTCCGGAATCTCTCAGAAACCGCATGAGGGGAACATAATTATCGTAGAGCTGACGGTAAATCGCCTCGGCATCTGCGAGAGTCGATTCGAGAACAATGTCGAGAATTCTTCGCTGCTCGTCCCGAAAAAGTGATTTGATTGCGTATATGGAGGCGCCAAAGTGATTGTCGAGAAGCCGAAGGGTCTCGGCAAAGTCGCCCCCGGAAAAAGCCTTGGTAACTTCTTTGATCAGTATGTCGTAAGCCTCTTGCCCATCATACTGTTTCACCCCGCAACTGAGATTGTGATCCCCCATGTGCAAAACACCGAAACAAAGTTCCGCAGATTCGCCCGTAATTTCTGACATTGCTCTTGCCTGTCCCACTGCGAGTTTCGCCCTTCCAGCCTCGGAAATCTGATAATCCTCTTGGTCGACCGTGTAGCAATAGATCGATGTCCGCTGGGCATAATCCTCAAAGAGAGAGCTCATGGCGTAATGGGCACCAACCTTCTCCAGATCGATCATGGCAGGTCGGACGAAGTTCTCATAGATACGGCGGCCGTTCCCGTGCTGAGAGACATTGCTCTTGGCTTTTTCAAGCAGTTTGAGAAAACGAGACTCCAAATTGTCACCAAAGAGTTCCTCGGCCAACTGGACGGTGCGTCCCGCGTATTGCATCACCTGGACGGTCTCGATACCGGAAAGGTCGTCGAAAAACCAACCGCAACTGGTGTACATGAGCATGGCGTGGCGTTGCAGTTCCAGGAGTTTAAGGACCGTGGTCACCTCGGCGGCCTCCAAGGGGCGGACGGTGTGCTGACTCAGGAAGGTTTCAATACTCTCCTTCGACCGATCAAGGATCACTTGGATGTAATCGTCTCGTGCTCCCCAGGGGTCCTTCAAAAATCTTGCCGCTTCCTCCTCGTACAAGGGCTCGAGTCTATCTCGCAACAAGTCGAAGGCCTCCCGGAGGGGCGCACGCCATCCCTGATGCCATTCTGGATGTCCCCCGGAGTTGCAACCGCAGTCACCCCGCCACCGCTCAACACCGTGACTGCAACTCCATGAGGTATTCTCGACAATCGCGACCTCATAGGTGGGGGGGTGTCGTTCCAGATACTCGCCGTAGTTGGTGATAAGTGCGAGGTTTTGAGACTCGATATAACTCAGGGCATACGCCAGAGCCATGTCCCCAAATCGATGGTGATGGCCATAGGTCTCACCATCGGTAGCGATATGGACAATTTGAGACCAGTCACGGTTTTCGGAGAATGTCCCGACCAGCCTCTGAGCGAAGGACTCACCACTTCTCAAGAGCCTCTCAAATGCCACAGACCGAGAAATTGGGGCATCGTAAAAGAAAAGCGTGATTTTCCTTCCCGATGGCAGAGTCAGTTCATAGGCCATGGTCGGATCAATCTTTCCACCGCCGACATCTTGCCAATGATCAGCTCCCATGGGCCGGACCTGGGCCGCCTGGTGGGGAGCGAGGATGGTGAAGCTCATTCCTTGTTCTGCCAATATATCGAGCGTTTTCAGGTCCGCAGCGGTCTCAGGTAGCCACATTCCCTCCGGCTTGTGCCCGAAACGATGTTCAAAGTCCCGGATTCCCCATGTGACCTGGGTGTATTTGTCTCGATGGGTGGCGAGTGGGAGGATCATATGGCTGTAAGCCTGGGCCAGGGCGGAACCGTGCCCCGAAAAGGTCTTCTGACTTTCGCGGTCAGCCTCTAAAACCGCTCCATAGACATCTGGCGCGTTTTCCTGGAGCCAGGCCAGGAGCGTGGGACCGAAGTTGAAGCTCATCTTAGCGTAGTTGTTAACCATTTTGACAATCAGCTCTTTTTTGTCCAGGATGCGGGATTTTGCATTGGTCGCGTAGCACTCGGCGGTAATCTTTTCGTTCCAGTCATGGTAGGGCTGGGCAGTGTCCTGGACTTCGACCGTCTCGAGCCAGGGACTCTCACGAGGTGGTTGGTAGAAATGGCCATGAATACAGATGTACCGTTCCATTTGCTCAGATCTCCTTTTCTCTTCTCAAAAGGACGAACGCATAGCGAGGCAGGGTGACAGCCAGTGTACCATTTGAAACCAATCGATCAGAAACAGAACTTCCAGGACCCTCCCAGTCTTTATCAGCCGAATCCAGGTGCTTTCTCCAATGACCTGGAGGCAGGGAAAGGGTAAGGGATTGCTCGTCCTCGCCGAAATGGAAGATTGCCATAGCCTCATCGGCACCGTTCCAACGTCGGAGGCTAAAGACTTTCTCCTTTCTGTAACTCCGGATCTCCGTATCCTCCTTGTTCAGGTGGGCGAGGGCTGGGATTGTCTTCCGAAGCCGAATGAGCTCTCTGTAGAAATCAGCAAGAATGCGGTGGTGCCCTTCTCTCCGTAAATGGTGGTTGAGCTTGGCACTCAGAAACGTGGCCTCCCCCTGCGGATCGGACGGCTCCTCGTTCCAATCAAAGGCCGCAAATTCTTTACGCCGTCCTTCCCGAATCGCCTCAATGAGGGCTGGATCAGAATGACTCACAAAATAGGGAAAAGGCGCTGTCTCGCCGTATTCCTCGCCCATGAACAAGAGAGGGATAAAGGGGGAGAGCAGCACAACAGCAGCGGCGAGCTTCAATCCCTCGAAAGAAACCAGATCGCTCAGGCGCTCTCCACGCATGCGGTTACCTACCTGGTCATGGTTTTGCGCGAAAATGACGAACTGGCTTGCTGGAATGCGCCTCGATGAATTGCCATGTCGACGTCTGCGATAGGGGGAATACTCGCCAGAATAAACGAAACCCTCTTCAAATGCTTTGGTGAGGTCTTCAAGACGGCCAAAATCCTGGTAGTATCCTAATCGTTCACCGGTCAGGAGGGAGTGGAGGGCATGGTGGAAATCGTCGTTCCATTGGGCATCGAGGCCGTATCCTCCAAGCTCTGGGGATCGGATCACGCGTGTATCGTTAAGGGCACTTTCAGCAATGATGTGGACCTGCCGGTTGAGTCGCTTCCCCCTCTCGTGTGCGGCCGCGGCGAGCTCCGCGAGGAACGGACGGGCCGAAAAGTCCAAAATAGCGTGAACGGCATCGATTCGCAGGGCATCGATGTGAAATTCGGTTACCCAGTACAGGGCATTTTCAATGAAATAACGCCGAACTTCGTCACTGTAGGGCCCATCGAGATTAATCGAAGGCCCCCAAGGGGTTTTGTACTGGTCTGTGAAATAGGGTCCGAAATCCCCAAGATAATTCCCCTCCGGTCCGAGGTGGTTATAGACCACATCCAGGACGAGGGCAAGACCCCTTTGGTGGCAGGCATTGACGAGTTGTTTCAGCCCCTTCGGACCGCCGTAGGAGTTCTGCACCGCGAAAGGATAAGTCCCGTCATAGCCCCAGTTACGATCGCCAGGGAACTGGGCCACGGGCATGAGCTCAAGGGCTGTGATCCCAAGCTTCCTCAATTCATCCAAATAGGGGATGATGGCCTCAAAAGTCCCTTCTGGGGTGAAGCTTCCCACATGGAGTTCATAGAGGATGTAGTCTCGGAGCGGAAGACCGTCCCACCCCTCATCGTCCCAAGGAAAATAAGAGTCAAGGACCTGTGAGGGACCGTGGACGCCCTGAGGTTGAAACCGAGAGGCCGGATCAGGACGCTCCTTCTCTCCCTCCAGACGGTACAGATAGAGGCTTCCCGGTTCGATGTGCTCCAGGGTTCCGCGATGGTATCCCCGTTCATCTCTCTCCAGAGTGAAAATCTGCTCCATCGGGGGAAGGATGTGAACGTCCACCTTATGCCTAAAAGGTGACCACATCCGAAATCGACATTGACCATTCCCGAGATATGTGCTTCCGAGGCTCGTCTCAGAGACAGGCGTTGTGTTTTTTGCCAAATCTTCGTTTCCCTTTTCTTCCTTCAGGCTGCTTGCCCTCCCTTTTCACGGCCCCGCGTTTCCAGATGACCCGAAGTCGTCCCTAGATCCGTTGCTGGCCGAGCGCACTCGGGCCCCACATCGAGAGGCGTTAGAAGTTCAAACACTTTCTGACAAATGATTCCAACCTGGAATTGTCAATTATCTTTTCGCCGAGTGATTCGAGAGGGACCTCCGCCCTGGCTGCTCCTCGATGCCCGCCTGCCGACCCAAATGCGCCGAAGCCGCGAACTGCAAGTTTTCCAGCGTCTTTCCTGTACCCGTCGCTTCGAAGGATAATAATGAGCTTTCCTCGGTTCACGCCTGAGACAAAGCTCCAGCCTATCCCGTAAACCCGCATGAAAAAATCAGCGACCTGAACGCAAATGTCTGGATTGGGAACCTCACCCAGGTGAGTGTAAAGACCCTTCCTGCGAATTATCCGATTTTCCAGGGCGGTCTGGAAGTATTGGAGGTCCCTGGGTCTCAATTCCGACTTCTCGATTTTTCGCAGCCAGTTCATGTTGGCATACTGAAAAACGTACCGGAATTGCTTCACGTCATCTTCGGTGGCATCCCTCTCAAAGTCGGCCGTGTCGGTCTTGATAGCGTAAAGAAGGGCCGTGGCAAGTCTCACGGAGGGCTTGATTCCTGCTCCCCGGAGGTACTCGATGAGGATCGTTGCCGTCGCTCCGTATTCAGGGCGAATGTCGCTATACGGTACTTTCCACTGCTTTACCCTCGGATGGTGATCGATGATCGCATCGTAGTCGAATTGTTCCAAAGACTCTGAATGATCGGGTTGGGAATCGACCAAAACCCGCCGACTGTAATCCTCCGGGACCACCTTGTTGACCTTGACCATCGGGATCTTTAATAACTCCATCATGGCCTGATTCTGTAACCGCTGAATCTCCCCTATGTAAGCGATCGAGGTCCTCCGCACACGTTTCCACAGCAACCGTTTCAGAGCCATTGCACTGGCCATCGAATCCGGATCGGGGTTGATCATGATCACCACATCGTTGTCCCGGTCGAAAAGCCTCAAGAATCTTCGCACTCTCTCCCGCGGGGATTCATCTCGGCCTTTGACTGACTTGAGAGGCTTTTCCCGGCCAGTTGTCATGGTTTCCACTTGAACCTAGATCCCACCATAAACAAAAAAGCCCGCAACAGTTCGGTCTCGCTGTCGGGGGTCATGGAGAATCGGCACTGGACCCTTGTGTTTCCTCTGCTGGCTCTCAATATTTCAGGGTCTGCAGGACCTCCTCAGATTCCGTTTTTTCTAACTGTTCGAGGCGCTTGGCGGTGTATGGGCGAAGAGCGGTTTCGTATGTCATCGACTTCTACGGAGATCACATTCGGCTATGAATTCTACGGAAATCTTATCCCGACGTGGTCAACCGGAGCAGGTATTGCAAAATCAACCTATC
>JABAOH010027400.1_pt7 | contig 12280 bp, 11 predicted proteins | sample 7062181 | NCBI WGS metagenome assembly JABAOH01 (sample SAMN14538630, study PRJNA623070) | marine sediment metagenome | biome: marine biome [ENVO:00000428]; feature: marine pelagic biome [ENVO:01000023]; material: deep marine sediment [ENVO:00002113]; isolation source: pool of 5 deep marine... | reverse complement strand
TTCGCGCCGCTCATACCGTGGATGTGGACTCCTCTTTCGTCTGCTTCAGCCACGATTGGGCGTAGAGGCCGCCCAACTCGACGAGCTCGTCGTGGGAGCCCGACTCAACGACCCGGCCGCCGTCCATGACATGGATCAGGTCGGCGTAACGTGCGGTGACGAAGCGATGCGTGATCAAGATCGCCGTGCGGCCGTCGGCAAGTTCGCGGAAGCGGTTGAACCAATCGATCTCAGCCCACGAATCGAGGTAGCTGGTCGGTTCGTCCAGGATCATGATTGGGGCCTCGCGCAGGAACGATCGCGCCAGGGCGAGCCGCTGCCATTCGCCGCCGCTGAGCTGAACGCCGTGCGGGAACCATTTGCCTAGGAGCGTATCGTAACCCTGCGGCAAGCGCGTGATGAACTGATGGGCACCGGCCTGACGGGCCGCCGCCTCGACCGCGGCCGCGCTGTGTGTGTCCGCCGGGTCTCCCAGCGTGATGTTCTCTCTTACGGTCGCGAGATAGGGCACTGGGAACTGGAAGAGCCCCGTGATCATCCGGCGGAGCTCTGCGAGCGAGAGGCTTCTCAGGTCGAGGCCGTCGAACTCGATCGATCCCTTCTCGGGGTCATAGAAGCGGCAGATCAGCTTCATCAAAGTCGTCTTGCCCGCCCCGTTCGGGCCCACGATCGCCACGATCTTTCCCGCGGGTATGTGGAAGTCGAATTCGTCGAAGACCAGACGCTCGCTGCCCGGATAGCGAAACGTGACTGACCGGAAGCTGATACCTTCCCGCAGTCGAGGTGGGGCGGGTATCGGTTTCGGGGGCTGAAGGATCTTCGGCTCGAGAGCGAAGAAGTCGAAGAGATTGCTGAGGAAGATGGTGCTGCTGTAAATGCGTCCCAGGTTTCCCAGCAGCGAGCTTATCAGGCTCTGGCCCTTGTTGAGCGCCTGGTAGAGCAAGGCGATGTCGCCGAGCGTAACCTGTCCCAGCAAAGCCTTCCATACCATCCACGCCATGGCCGCGCCGGTGACCAGGAGGGCGCCGGCGCCCGCCCCGAGTCGCGCGAGGTTCTGCTGCCGGGTCAGCTTCAGGTGCTCGGTGCGAATGCGCTCACGCAGGTCCTGGTAGCGGCGGTGGAAGTGCGGGCCGAGGTCGAACAGTCGAATCTCGGCGGCGGTGGCATCGAGGGTCAGCAGCGTGTCGTAGTACTGGGCCCAACGCCGATCGATCGTGCTCGCCTTCCACCATTCGTGGTAACGCAGGTTGTGGCGAACCACCACGAGCAGAACTGGAATCGTGCCCAGCAGCAGCAGCAACGGTAGCCAGAGGCCATAACTCAAGAGGATCGCGCCCATGGCGACCAGGGTGACGCCGCTCTGTGCCAGATCGCCGATGTTCTCGAGTAGGGTCAGTGGGCGCTCACGAAGATCGCCGCGCGCCCGCTCCAGCAGATCGTGGTATTCCGGCAGCTCGTAGAAGGCGAGGTCGAGGGAGGTGGCCTTTTGATGGACGAGCGCCGTGAGGTGGTCCCGCGTCAGCTCCGCCTGAGCCGCACGCAGCCAGCCGAGCGCGCTTTGCACCGCCAACGTCGCCACGATCGTCGCGGCCATCAGCGTGGCGTAAAGCAAGACCGGCTGCACGTTGGTCCAGGTCAGCCCCATGCCCAGGGCGTCCACCACACTGTTGACCAACAGCCGGATCAAGAAGAGCTCGGCCGCGGGCAGCAGCCCCTGGATCACCAGCAGCGCCGCCCAGGCGGCGGTGTAGCCGCGGGCGGCCGTCCAGATCAGGCGCAGCGTCGCCGGGACGTAAGCTAGATGCTCACGAAGCTCGGCTAATTTGGCTCTCGGGCTCTTCTTCACTCGTGGTAGCGGTTCGATGCGTCGTGGCGGGCTCGACCCCTACACTCTGCTCTACCGCCGTCGCCACCGCCGGCATGTCCGCAAGCGATTGAGGGCGTCCCAGACGGTAAAACCGTACACGGTTGACCAGCTCTGCGGACCCGAGAAAGTGCGACGAGATTCCCAGCGACTCCAGCGTCTCGTAGCTGAATCTCGCGCAGTACCAGTGGCCGATGAGCTCCGCAAGGGCGGCCCGCGAGTCCAGCGCATCGACGCTAGGCGCCTTAGCGGGACCCAGCACGTACACGCTGCGAAGCGGCGTTGCTTCGCGGGCGAACCGCGCCGCGATGCGATAATCACGCTTTTCGAGCTCGGGGTGCAGGCGCGGCACGTCAGCGCTGTCTTTCCCGACCACCTCCAGGGTGTCGGGCCACAGCTTCATCTGCGGAAAGCCCGACCTCACGAGGGGCGTGGGCGCCGACAGGTCGATCGCCAGAACGTCATCCGTGATCAGCTTGTATCCCCTCGCGTGTAAGATCGCCGCCATGGTCGACTTGCCCCACCACTTGGCACCGAGGAACGCAACCGCTCCGCCGTCGACCTCCACCGCACTGCCGTGCAGAACCAGAAGTCCGCGCTGGTGCAAGAGGACGCCGAACGCCGCGCCGAGGAGAAACAAACGGAGACGCTCGGGCGTGACCGCCGGATCCGGTTCCACCGCGATCTCGCGCCCGCCGCTCACCCGAAACGTGCCCACGCCATCCCAGCCGAGGAACGTTCCATCCTCGCACACCCGCGACCACTCCAGGCCGGCGGGAGCATCGAAAGCGAGGTCGGCCAGGCGGATGTCGATGTCGGACGCGACCGTCCCTCTTCGCAGCTCTGGGATCGAAAGCTCCGACCGGATGCCCAGACCGAAAGCCTCGTAACGGTAGGTGCTACGCTGCGCCGGCGCCCTCATCGCAGCGAATCCTCTTCCCGGCCCTCGCCCGCGCCTCTATCCCCGGCGCGGGTCGCCTCGCTGGAATGCAGCCGAACCAGTCTCAAACCGACCAGGTCGGTCAGAAGCTCGTTCACTTCTCTCGAACAACGCTCCGGGTCCACCCGAAACTCTTCGACCAGCCTCGCCTGAACCTCTCGGACCGTTAGCGGCTCCTCGATCAGCGCCCAGACGCGGGCGCCGACAGCGTTGAGGCCGTAGTACATCCCGTCCTCGAGGCTCAGGACCACCAGCTCTCCATCCGCCAGCTTGGTGGAGATCAGCCGATCAGCCCGGGCGACCCACGCATCCCCTGGCAAGGCGTAGCGTGCTTCCAATCGGACCTCCGATCGTGATATGATCTGCCGCCGGGTCCGATGCCCTCGGATAGGCGCCCATCGGTGGCCAAGACCCAGGGCGGACGGCCGGCGGGGAGCGTCCGCAGCTTCTCTTTGGATGGGGTTGGAAAGAGGCGTGCCAGAACGATCGTGACTGCGGTCGATCAGCCTCTAATCTCCCCCTAGAGAGGCGGGACGGCGCTCCGTACTTGTCCGTGATACGGTGATGCTGTGGCGGGAAAAGCCCAACAGCCCTACACCGGTGCCTTGGCGCGGGCTGCTTGGTCTAGATCTGTGAGACTTGGCGGTTCCGGCTCAACTGCCAGCGTTCGTCAGTAACTGCTGGCTGTCGATCACGACGTCGTCGCCGCCGCCCCACGTCTTGTTCTTGATCTGCTGGGTGATCTCCTTGACAGAGCCGTAGCGAATTGCCTTCGGAGTGACCCACTGTCTTTTCTGGTGACCAGTCATGAAATGCTCCTCCCAGCAGATGATTTGAGCTACAGCACCGTAATTCAGCAAACAGTTTTCGTTCGCCGATCAAGTCGGCGCAGCTGAGTTGCAAGGCAAAGGAGCAAGATCCGGACCGCGCTCTGCCCTCTAGATCGGCTTTGCCCACCGGTTCGTTTCGCGGTTGTCGAGCCGCGTCAGTGTTGCGTGACATTATGGCAGCTAGGCGACAAGAACCGCGCCGCTATATCCTTTTCACGCTGGCGGGGCGCACCAAACGCCTCGGGCCTCAACTTCCGACATCCCCCAGAATCGTCGGATCGGCGACTGGGAGGTGGTCACCCGGACCGGAGGTGCTCTCGGTTGAGGAAAAGGTCATCGTCAGATATTCGATTCCACCGCCGAGCTTGGGCCGCCAGCGGTGCGGGTCCAGAAATTGCCACCTGGAATTGAGTTGGATTTTGCGGAGGGGACGGGGAACTGCGGGGAGCACAATAGTCCGGAAGAGCGAGCGCGAGACGGCGAGTGACCTCAGCGCGTCCATACCACCCAACCCGCCACATTTCGAGCATCGAGGAGCGGTTGCTGCTGAAGCTCGCACGCCGCGCTCCGGGGCCGTCGTTGTGCGCTCGGGAAATCGAGATACTCAGCGCGAGCGTTCTGCAGGAGCGTTTCTTCGCTCTCGCGGCCCGACATGGAGTCCAGGGGTTGATCCTTGCGACGCTGGCCGATCCGCAGCGGGCTGCGCTCGTACCGACGAAGCTGGCGGACCGGGTCGGGGTCTCGCTGCGAGCCCTGCAACTCAGGGCGTTGTTGTGGGATCTGGAGCGGGACCGCCTCGTAGCGTGCTTGAATGCGGCTGGCCTCGGTCCCGTGGTTCTAAAGGGTGCGGCGCTCCGGCAAGCGGTGTACACGCAGTCGGCGCAGCGGCCGCTTGCCGACGTCGATTTGCTGCTCCCCGAGAAGCAGCTAGAAGACGCCATCGAGGCCTTGAAGGGTATCGGCTATCAGAGCCCCTCACCCGAGCAGACGCTCAAGGGCTACCGAGAACACCACTTCCACATCCGGCTGGCCAACGCGAACGGGTTTATCGTCGAGTTGCACTGGGGTTTGGTCCGACCCGACCGGCCGTTCAGGCTGGACGCCGGCGCTTTTATTCGGCGCTCGATCCTCTCGCGGCGCGCGACGGGTCCCGATCTCCGGGTCCCCTCCCCCGAGGACATGGTTCTCCATATGACGAGCCAGAACCTGGGAACGTTCTGCCTGGGTCGGCTTGTCGACATCGATCGGGTGGTGGCCGGCTCGGCCGGTCTGGATTGGGGTTACGTGAGGCATGCCGCTGAAGCGGGAGGGCTCGAGGTGGCGCTGGCGGTCACGCTGCAGCTGTGTCGGTCGCTGCTGGACACCCCGGTTCGCGAGGGCCTGGTGGAACGCCTGAGCGGTCCCTACGCGGCCCGTTTCCACCTGGCGTTGATGCGGCCGGCGCGCTGGCCGTTCGCGGAGGGGCCGGGTCGAGTGGCGGCGAATCAGCTGAGACTGCTCTGGTGTGTCAGCGGCTGGCGTGTGCGGCTGAACGTGATCCGAGAGGTTCTGGAGGGAAGGGGCGATCCACTCAGGTGGTTGTGGGAAGGCCGCCCCTATCCGAAGACGCAAGCGCCGGCTCCGTTGAAGGGCGTGGCATCGTGCATCAAGCTGGCCGGCTACCAGCTCTGGCTGTACGCGGCCGCAGCGATCGCCTCGCTGACGCCGCGGGGCCGCAGCGAGTTGCGCTTCTGGAATCGAGGGCGGCGGCTCGGATCAACGTCGGAGGTGAGGCGCTGCGATCCGCCCGTCCCCACCGCCCGGATCGGCAGCTCGGCTTCCTACTCGATCCGCTCCAGCCGGTCGAGTTCCCGTTCGTAATCCGCCAGCGATAGACGCCCCTCTATGAACTTCTGCTGCAGTTCCTCCAGGGGGCTTTTGCGTCGCCGCTTCAACAGCGCAGGCTCCCGCGCTTCCCCCTTTCCGGCCGTGTGCATGGCGGGGCTCGCCAGGCGCTCGCGGGCACGGTCGCGGTCACCCAACCGTCGGATTCGGGATTCGAGATCGACCAGACGACGTTGCCTGTCATCGTCTTCGCTGCCGGGCTCGCAGCACCGGTTCCGGTACCTGCGCACGCCCCAGCCGCACATGCGTCCAACCCCAAGAAAAATCACGAAGAACAGGATCAGAGTTCCAAAGCCAATGTCGATCATCCTGCTGCCTCCGCGCTAAGCGTCGCTCGTCGCTGCGCTCGGCCTGATACCCTCGATGTCTCGTGTGGCCCGATCGAGAATCTCTTTGACGCGCTCCAGCTCCTCGGGGTGCTCCGACCAGCGGACGCCCCGCTCAAAGGTAACCTGTGCCAGCCTGCGGAACGAGCGGGTCAGATCGCGCATCTCGGTCCGGAAGAAGCGGTCGGTGAACTCGCTCACCCGGTCCAGGATGTCGTCCACCAGGTCGCCGTTCTCGCGCAAGAACTCGCGTCCTTCCTCGGTGATGCTGTAGACCTTCTTCCCCTCCTTCTCCTCGCCGACGATGTAGCCCTGGTCCTCGAGCATCTGCAAGGTGGGGTAAACGGAGCCGGGGCTGGCCGAATAGCAGCCGCCGGACTCCTCCTCTAGGGCCCGCATCACCTCGTAGCCGTGCATCGGTTTATCGGAGAGCAGCCGCAGGATGACGTACTTGAGATCGCCGCGGTCGAAGACACGGAAGCGAAAGCCGCGGCGGCCGCTGCCGAAGGCCAGGCCCATGGGCCCGAAGCAGGCGGCGAAGCCGTCGAAGCCGAATCCGCGAGAGCGCCGAGTCATACTTCACACTCACAATCCGGAGGTGCAACGCGTCGGGGTCACCGGACCCGACCCGGCCTACGTTTGGGTCGCAGAGCGACTCGCAAGCCGAGTGAAAGGATGAGAGACCGGCACGCACCGATATATCGATGATATATCTACCGATATATCGGGAAAGACGCAAGAGAGATAGCTCACACTTTACCTCGCACGCATCCACACCCCCGGCCCGTCTCTCTTGACGGACCGAAAGCCTGCGGCCCTTCCAACATTACGATGCGGGAAGGGCCGCAAAACGTTGCACGAGGGATCGCCACAGTCGGCTTACTCACCCCTCCGGATCCATCATCAGGCCCAGGAAAAGCAGCGTCCCCGAGAAGCGCTCGCGGATCGCGAACAGGAAGGGGCGGTCGATCACGAGGGTGGGCGGGAGGCTGACCACTCTGACTTCCACCGACGTTACCGCCGCCGCCTCGGTGCCCTCCTCGTTCACGTCCACGAAGCTCTTGTGCTTCACCTTGCTGAGGTAGAGCAGCTCGGGGGTCGGGTTGATCCGGGTGAAGTCGGCCTCGACGGGCTGGAAGGCGATCCCCATTCCCAGCGCCGAGAGCACCTCTTTCATCTCCAGCTCGTACTCGAGCGTGAACTTCGGCATCACCACCACGTACCCGGCCTTGGAGAGGCCGCCGATCCATGTCCGCCAGCGCTGATCGTTCAGCGACGCCACCAGCGCGCCGATGTCACCGGTACCGGTCGGAACGACGATCGTCATGCTGTACGCTTTGCCGCCGTACGGCAGGTCGAGCACCGTGACGTCCGAACCGAAATAAACCTTGACCGCGATCTCTTCGCCGGTGGACATCATCTCGACGTTCTTCTGGCTGCCGTCGGCCAGCGTGAACGGCGCTCGGGTCGTGAGATCCTTGTCGAATTGGGACGTCCAGCTTCCCTTGAAGTAGATGGCGTTGATCAGGTACATGACGACGTCGGTGGGGATCGGAGCCTCGACGATCTCCTTGATCCGTCCGCGCGTCTTCTGATCCACCCAACCGTTGATGGTCGGTGCGGCGTTCGGGCTGGCGAAGTCGAGAGGCCTCACCTCGGCGTCGAAGTAAGTCCGGTTCAGGTCGAGAAAGTCCGCCTCCACCGGAAAGCCCTGCCGGTACCAGATGGAATTGGCCAACAAGAACTCGACGGAGGGGTCGAGATCGGCCAGCAGATCGATGACGCCACGGTATGATTCGTTGACCTCCTGGAGGCTGAGGTTCTGCAGTTCCAGTGTCGCCTGCATCGCCTCCTGAGTCGTGCCCGCCGCCCCGTTGTACGTCATCCCCAGCGCCATCGCGACGCTGAGCGGCGAGATGAAGATGTTGTCGCCGGCCGGCTCGGCATCGCGGATCGCGCGGAACAGCTTCAAGCCGAAGGTGTTGTCGGCCGCGATCAGCGCCTGTTCGGCCACGCTGAGATCGCGCGGCAACCCGGTGATCTCGGAGGGCGGCCCCATGACATCGTCTCCGCACCCGACCGCCAGCAAACCCAGCAACACCGTGCAAGCCCAACGCGGCATCGTGCTCATCTTGTTTACCTGACCGTTCGTCCTTCGAGGTGGTTGGAGGCCATCGCTTCCCCTGTGAGCGACTTGTCTCAGAGCAACCTCTGTGCCCCGCCGGCCGGGCCGGGCACCTGGGCGCTAACCAATTGCTCTGTCTAGAGTTGCGCGGCCGGCTCGGTCGGCGCGCACGAGCCCATGCCGCACTTTCTTTCCGCTTTTCGTCGGCGGCCCGATCAGAATCTTGTCGGTGGAGCCCGCGGCGGGGCTACTCTCGCCGCTAGAAGAAGAAGAAGGCGGCGGACAGGATGCCCGCTTCCTAAGCCCCGATGGACAAGTTCCAATGCACCTGTGGTCAGCAGTGGGCAGGAGGGCCGATCTGTTCAAGCTGCGGACGACACCAACCGTTCTTACGCCCAGGAAGCGTTGACGGCTACCACTACACAAAGAAGGTCGAGCAGGTGAAGGAAAAGAAGCGACAGGGTAGGCTTGATGAGGCCGAGCGCCTGCTGCTTCGCGTGATCGACGCCGTAGAGGCCGAGGCGAAGGCCAACCCGGGCTGCGGTGTCGCTCCTTGGTGCTACGAACAGTTGGCCATCGTCTACAGAAAGCGGAGGAATCTCGACGCCGAACGGGCCCAAACTCGAACGCTTCGCGCGCCAGCCGCACGCTGCCGGGGCCCGTACGCCGAAGCTACTCGAAAGGCTGGACAAGGTCCGCGCAAAGCTCGAAAAGCAGAGGAAGGCGAGCCGAGGGTGTCTCCGGCGCTCGGTGTTGACGATTTGATGATAGCGCCCTCGTAGCTTTCCTGTTGAGCTTGGTCAACGGGCAGCGGTCCAAATTCGCCGAAGTATGGGGGGCACCCTGGGGCCGCTTGCCCGACTTTGCCCGCACTTAGCCCGTCACCTGTTCCAGCAGCTTGTCGAAACCCCGTACTTCGTGAGGTGTTGCGCTGCCTATTGTCGGCGCGGCCACCGGCCCGCAACGGCGCTCAAAGCCACTCAGCCGCGGCCGTTCGGCTTGCGGTTCGGCGACGGGTTGGCTCCTCCTGCCAACACGAGATCATTGGGAAGTCAAGCACCGCACGCTTCTCACCGCTGGTACGGCGAGTGACTCTCCTTAGCGTTTGCGCTGTCCAGAACGAGACGGTAATAATGGCATTGTTACAGCTCAACAGTTGACGACGTGAAGGGCTGAGGATGTTGCGGAGTCAGTCTCGCCGGTCCGGGAGACCTCAGCCGTGGGTGTTCCAAGAACCTCGCCTGCCTGCTGCTCTGGCCTGCTGTCGCAGCCAGAACCTATAGGTACGCCCACCCTTCGAAGAGCACGAAGCTTCCTGAGGCCGGAACTCGACAGGCCGGAACTCGACCGAGCAGTCGCAAATTATTGTGGAGATCGCCGGCGGAGCCCACACACCTCCACGAACTAGCTCGCTCCCCACGATGCGCCCCCTCTGGAGCCGATCTCACCTCGATGGGGCGCGCGTTACTCGTAACGAGGAGGTCCTCATGCGAAACGCGCTCATTTTCGCTCCAATCCTCGTCATCGGCATGGCCCTCGGCTGTAGCGACCCGGACGCACCGACCGGGCCAGCCCGAGATGCCGTGCGAACCCCAGAATTCAATTTCAGCAACAACCCTGACGCCGGTCCGATTATCATCCGCACCGAGGTCGTCTTCGCCATCTTTCACGTGGACCTGAACAAGGGGATTAGTGCAATCCACGGAGGGGACATCGTCGAGTTCTGTCAGGGGAACCTTGTCTTCGATCTGTCGCAGCTCCAGAGGCACTTCCCGCCGGGGGACGCAACCCGGTACATGGACCTGCTGCACGGCGGCGACCTGACGACTTCAGTCTGGCCGTTTACGAACTTCGATTGCGTCGCCTTCACCTCAACAGAGCCGCTGGCTACGGGGACCGTCGATCTGGTAAACACCGACAACGATCTGCTGGTCTTCCTCGATCCCGATAACATCAACGCGAATGCGTTTGGCTGGAACGCGCACGGTCCTCTGACCGATTCGAACGGAGACAAGAAGCAGTACAGCGCGCACTCGAGATGTGTTTGGGACGGGAACGACGTTGACACGCTCAAGTGCACCGATAAGATCAATCTGCAGAAATAAGCTCCTGCGAGGGCTCCGCCGGTTACACTCGCAGGATTACCACGCCATCAACACGGCTCGTTCGTACGCTGAAAATACAGCCTGGGTTTTCCGGGCTGCCTGGGGAACGAGGCCCGGACCGAAGCAAGATACAAGCCGGGCTCCGGGGTCTGCCGGGGGAATGAGCTGGCTGGGGGCGCGTGGGATTCTTTTACCCTTGACCGGCACGTGCGCGGAACTCGGCCCGCCGCCTCGCCTGTGCAGCTATAGCTTCCCCTGCAACTTGTCGGCCTTAGCCCGGGCCGGACCGATGACTCTTTCCGGTAACGACGCTAGGAGCCTCTCCGTATCCTCATACTGGTACACCGGCAGAACCCACGGATATCGCCCCTTCCTAGGCCGCGGCGTCCGGCTTGCGCGAAGGGCCTGAGGCGTCGCGGGCGGGATCGCCGAAGTTCGTTAGGCACCCGCCGGGTCCATAATCAGGCCCAGGAAGAGCACCGTCCCCGAGAAGCGCTCGCGGATCGCGAACAGGAAGGGCCGGTCGATGTAGAGGGTCGGCGGGATGCTGACCTGTCTCACCTCGACCGAAGTCACACCCGCCGCCTCCGTACCCTCCTCGTTCACGTCGACAAACGTCTTGTGCTTCACCTTGCTGATGTAGAGCAGACCCGGGGTGGGATTGATCCGGGTGAAGTCGGCTTGGATCGGCGCGAACGCGATGCCCATCCCCAGTCCCGAGAGCACGTCCTTCATCTCCAGCTCGTACTGCAGCGTGAACTTCGGCATCACTACCACATAGCTGCCCTCGGAGAGGCGGTCGATCCACGTCTGCCAGCGCGCGTCGTCCAGCGACGCCACGAGGTCGCCGATCCCGACGCCGGCGTTGGGAAGCACGATCGTCATGCTGTACGCTTTGCCGCCGTACGGCAGGTCGAGGACCGTAACGTCAGAGTCCAGATAGGCGTTGACCGCGATCTCCACGCCCGTGGACATCATCTCGACGCTCTTCTGGCTGCCGTCGGCCAGCGTGAACGGCGCCCGGGTCGTGAGGTCCTTGTCGAACTTGGACGTCCAGCTCCCCTTGAAGTAGATGGCGTTGATCAGGTACATGACGACGTCGGTCGGGATCGGAGGTTCGACGATCTTGTCGATCCGTCCGCGCGTCTTCTGATCCACCCAGCTGTTGATGGTAGGCGCGGCGTTCGCGCTGGCGAAGTCGAGGGCGCTGAGCTCGGCGTCGAAGTAGGTGCGGTTCACGTCGAGGAAGCTCGCCTCGACCTGAAAGCCCTGGCGGTACCAGATCGAGTTGGCCAGCAGGAACTCGACCGACGGATCGAGATCGGCCAGCAGGTCGATGACGCCGCGGTACGACTCGTTGACGTCATCGATGCTCAGGCCTCGCAGCTCCAGCGCCTTCTGCATCGCCTCCTGGGTCGTGCCGGCGGCGCCGTTGTACGTCATCCCCAGCGCCATGGCGACGCTGAGCGGCGAGATGAAGAGGTTGTCGCTAGCCGGCTCGGCGGCCCGGATCGCGCGGAACAGTTTCAGGCCGAAGGTGTTGTCCGCTGCGATCAACGCCTGTTCGGCCACGGTCAGATCGCGCGGCAACCCGGTGATCTCGGCGGGCGGCCCCATGACATCGTCTCCGCAACCGACCGCCAGCACACCCAGCAACACCGTGAAAGCCCAACGCGGCATCGTGCCCATGTCGTTCACCTGATCAATCGTCTCTTCGAGGTGGTTGGAGGCTAACGCTTCTCCTGTGAGCGCCCTGTTCTCAGGGCAACCTCTGTGCCCCGGCGACGTCGCCGGGCCCTCAGACGCTAACCGCTTGATCTATCGACAGTTGCGCGGTCAGCTCGGCCGGCGCGGTCGAGGCTGGGGCCGCACTTTCTTTCCGCTTTTCGACGGCGGCCCGCTCGAAATCCTGTGGGTGGGGCCCACGACCCCGGTCGGCGACCTAGAAGAAGAAGAATGCGGCGGCCAGGATGCCGTAGACGGCCAGGAGCTGCGCCCCCTCCAGCCAGTTCGATTCTCCGTCCAGCGAGATCACCGTCACCACCCCCACCGCCAGCGCCACCGCCGTCACCTCGAAGGCGGTGAAGGCCAGGTCCATCGGGTTGCCGAGGGCGAGCGAGATGAAGACCAGCAGCGGGGCGACGAACAGCGCCACCTGGGTGCTCGAGCCCACCGCGATGGCGAACGACAGGTCCATCTTGTTCTT
>JABAOH010112148.1_pt1 | contig 12282 bp, 14 predicted proteins | sample 7062181 | NCBI WGS metagenome assembly JABAOH01 (sample SAMN14538630, study PRJNA623070) | marine sediment metagenome | biome: marine biome [ENVO:00000428]; feature: marine pelagic biome [ENVO:01000023]; material: deep marine sediment [ENVO:00002113]; isolation source: pool of 5 deep marine... | reverse complement strand
AATATTCGGCTGGCCATTTCCCTCATTCAATGTTGCCGACTCCGCGATTACCGTCGGCGCGGCGTTCCTCATCATTGATGCCCTGTTTCTTTCCGGTCGCCAGGCAAAATCGGTACTGGAAACCGAAGCGGACTCGTAATTACACCAGGAATGAAAAAGGCCGACCTGGTTCAGGTCGGCCTGGTTTTTTTACTGACGAGTTGGCACTCAGCGTCGTGTGTTCGTCCAGCAATCGGCGAATGGCGTAGACGTCTTCGAGCCGGCGCCGTCTATCGAAAATGTCGCACACTTGTCGGCCTCGGCGTCGCCCTTCTGATAGGTCGCAGTCGCGCTGAATGCCGATGCGCTGGCTGCGGTCACATCGACGATGTACGACCCGGAGTCCGTCAGGAAATTGGAACCCACCGAAAAACCGAGTTTGGTCATATCCGAAGTGTATGTAGCGTTCTGCAAATAGAACCGTTCCTGCATCGTCGCGATCTGCAATAAGGCTGATTTGGCCTCATTACGTTTCGCCTTTGCCACGTATTGCCGATAGTTCGGATACGCGAGCGCGGTCAATATGCCGATAACCACTACGACAATCATCAACTCCAGCAACGTGACACCACGCATGTATTTTCGCATCAGTTCTTATCTCCAGTCGAACTCGCTTAATACTTCTATTGTATTCCATCCTGTGTCCACAGTGTCCTGACCGGGTTGTTCTCAAACCCAGGATCGAAACACTCGACACCAATACAAGCGATGGGCGGCACAGCACAGTCGGCACCGGTGCAGTTCGGATCATCCGGACTGGGGAATAGCAAGGTCGGCGTCGGCGCGATACCGCCCTGTGCCAGCTCTGTCATGCGTTCATCGTCCGCATCGGCCGGATCGAGCGTATCCAGGTTGTTGACCACAGGGTCGCCATTCTCGACGAAAACCCGATACAGGTAGTTCCTGCCGAGGCTAGGCGCACATGGATCGGAGCCGTTCTCCTCCGGCGCGAAGCCGACGAAGGTGACGACGTCATTGAACGACAGCGAATCGGCCAGAACCTTCTGATTGGACGGCAAGGTAAATTTCCAGCCGCGGTCAGTCGGACCGATAGTCGTGCGGACGGAACCGCTGACTTCGACGAGATCACTGTCTTTGACGATGTTGTAACTGTCGTAATCCGCCTGCGTCAGCTGATTGAAGACATCCGGGTCACGAACCGAGAAGAAGCGGTCTGCCGCCGACTCATCCAGCGGGTGCGCCCGGTAGCCGCTGCCGATACTGATCGAGATAAAACGCGTGTTCTCGAGCCTGTCGGTAAACATGGACACATCAGGTGCGTTAAAGAAGCGTCGCGTGACAGCAAAGTCCTGGGTCGGATCGCCTTCAGCGCCGAGTTGTGCGATGACGCCACCGGTGGCAAGGCTACCAGGGGCCTGCCCGTTCTTGATGTCGAATCGCAGAATCTGGCCACCTAAATCGGCGGCATACATTCGGTCCGCATAGCCGTCGCCGCTCATGTCGATGACCCGAACCTGGGATGGGATCGAGCGCGTCATCTTGGCGATCTGCAGGTCCGCCCCGACATCGTTGCCGGCACGCCAGAGCTCTGCGCCACTGACGAGATCCAGGATATGAATGCCGTTACCGACAGCGTCTTCCGTAGTTGAGGGATATGTCGATGTATCGTGCACTGTGTCATAGCCACCGCCGACAATAACCACTGCGTCGTCGGCATTCGTGCCACCGGTGTTGACGTCGATGCGCGTGACGACAGGAGTCGACCAGCTCTCACCCATATCGGGGTAAGTGGCTTTCCACAGCAGCTGCGGTGAATTCTTGTCTGTCACATTCAGAGCGTAGTAATTGAATCCGCCGCGACGCAAGCCGAATACGAGGTAGACGAAGTCAGAGCCATCGACGATACCGTTTTTATTTTCGTCCTTGACGACCGACACGATGTTCCCGTCGATGCCGTACGACTTGTATTTTTGCGTGGTGTCGAAGTAGAGCTGGGCAAATCGGGACAACATCTCTTTGGGCNNTGGGCACGAACGACCAGAGCTCCTGTCCGCTACTGCCGTCAATGGCATGCAGGTAGCCGTCATTGGTTGCGGCGTAAATCACTACATCCGGATCGGCTTCCGAGCCACCGTAAACGACCGCTGCCGGTTTGGCATGCAGCGGATCGCCCATCGCGTAACGAACGTCCGCCGTCGAGCCGTCTTTGTCCTCGTCGAGCAGATCCTCGCCGCGCGCCCAGCGGATGATCTCGGCGACGCTCGGCTCCGAGGCGGAACCGGTCAGGCCGAAGTCCGTATCGGTAAACGCGCCCGCATTCGACGGCGTAAGCTGATTATTCGCCGCGCTCAGGCTGCCGCCCGAGTTGTCGGTGTACAGGTTGCGCGTTGCCGGATCCGGAAGCGCCCGGGCGGCGCCGCCCATGAGAACATCGGACCCGTCGGCAGCGCCGATAGTCCAGTAGCTCTTCGCCGCATCCTTGAAGAATCCCGTCGCCGGATCGACCGCAGGTATGCCGTTGGCATCAGCGATGGCGCCGTCGACGATTCGATACTTCTTCAGGTTGCCTGGCCAGTGCACCCTGTTTCTCGGCTTGAACACCGACAGGTACAGGTCGTTCAGGTTCTGCGTGCGGTTGAACGCATTGACCGAAACGGCCGGCGCGACGAAAGACAGGTCCCTGTCGGCAATTGTGGTGACGATCTCGAGGAATGCCGCCGCAAGCTGTGGCCCGTCGTCGGCCTGGTAATAGGTGCCGCCGCCGCGCTCGGCCGCGCTCGACAGGTTTTCCGTGTTCACAGCGAAACCGACCGTGTGCATGATCACGTTCTGCTGGCCGGGGAGGCCCGTCGCATCGTCGGAGATATCCGTCTTGAACAGGTATTCGGCGATGTCGTCGATGCAGATGCCGTCGGATTCGGACGAGACGACATCGTCACAGTAGGTGCGCCCGGTTGCCGCCTGGTAGCCCGGCAATGCCGGCGTCAGGGCTTCGGTCTTGTCGTCGCGGCTGCCGGCCCTGCCGTCCGACAGCAGCACCGTGTAATTCTTGGCGCATGCGCTCAGATTTGGCTGTATGTATACCTGCTCGCCGGCACCTTTGGTGGGATCGACCAGGATGGCGTGGTCCGTGAAATTCTCGTTGTCGCCGTCAATTTCGGCAAAGCGGGCCGGCATGCCGAGCCAGTAGAGCACCGACTCATACGCCGATTCGGCGATCGTCGTGTGGTCTTCCGGTGACAGGCTGGCGACCGCAGCGAGCGCCGCGGTGCGATTCGCAGGCACGTCGATATCGACCAGGCCCTGGATGATCGTGCCGCCCTCGGAATCGTTGAAACGCTCGACGCCGACGAAAACGTTGCCGACCGAACCGAAGATGGTCGTCAATACCTGCTTGACGATATCGATACGGTCCATCGAGACGATGCTCGGATTGGCGTCCCAGTTCAGCCAGTTGCCGTCGTACACGTTGTAAGACTGGTTGCGCGGGGCGCCGTTGAATCTAGCTGCCTCGGCCTCGACTTCCGTGAAGGCATCGACCAGGTCGGAACCTGCATTCGGCCACAGGAAGGTCGCCCGGCCATCGCCGTGAATGCCGAAATCGCCTTCGCACTCCACCGGCGCGCTGTTGTAGCCTGCCGCGAGGAATTGCCATTTACTTGGTCCGCTGCCGGTGCCGTCCTTGCCGCCGTCCCGGTACTGGGCCAGCACGCCCGCATAACTGCCCAGGCCTCTGAGCCGCATCGTCGCCGCCTCGCAGAGCCAGCTGGCTTTGTCGATGTACTGGTTGGTGCCGCCGGCGCAGTCCGGCAGGACGCCGGCGACCAGCGACCAGTAGACGGCGTCCGAGTCGCAGCTGCCGCCGTAGTTCTGGTCCGGGTCATAAGGCACGACCGTGTCTTCGTTCGATGTCATGCTGCTCGAGGTATCGATGATGAACATGATCCTCGGCTTGGTCGCGTCGCTAGCAGGCGGCGGCACGAGCAGCAGCTCCGTATCGTCAGCGACCGCTGGCGCACCAGACATCATCGCCAGCAGTAGTCCGGCACCAATCCATGTGATGTTTCGCTTGAAAGCCTTCATTGTCGTTCCCTCAAAAACTCTTTCCTGTGACGATCAGAGCTTTACGTTTAACTGGACGATGCGATCCGCTATGAGATCGTGAGATACATCGATAATTGTGTTCTGGCGATCGACGATGCCGGCGATCACTTTCCTGAAGTCTGCGAGCGACACGTCACGTTTGTTGACGGTGTAACGCGTCGCGGGCGTTACGCGTACTGTCAGGGATTCACATTCTTCGCAATCACTGAAGGTCAGCGTGCCGCTTTCGGTGCCCGGCAATCGCAGGTTAACGAGATCGATCTCCCATACTTCCATTGTCGTCCGGAAGTCCGCCGTCGCCGAGAGGCTCGTCAGTCCTAAAATAATCAAGACCAGTAGTTTTCGAATATGCATGTCTCTAGCTCCGTATCCCTGGTTGCCTGGCTCGCTGCGGATCAAAGCGATCCCGCCTCGGGCCCCACAATATAAAAAGCCTGTGTGTGCACCGCGGAGGCATCCCTGTCGGTTGCGGTCGTACCGAACACGGACCTCGCCTCCGCGACCGCATTAAAGTGATAAGCCGCGATGCCGCTGCCCACGCCCATGCTGAATGCGCGATCCGGCACCAGCGTCGTGTCCTCGAAATTGATGACCGCGGTTACGGAATCAAATGCATTCACAGTCTGCGCCAGGTTCACGTTGACCAGCGTGTTGAAACGACCCTGTGAAAGCGCCATTTCGAGGCCGGTTTCGGCGGCCTGGAACGCGTTCTCATAACTCTGGTCATTGCGCGCCATCGCCAGTTCGGTCGNNCAGTTCGGTCGTGGCTGTGTTCATCCCGGAAATTGCCAGGATGGTTATGACAACCATCAGGATCAGGCCGACGACCAGCGCCGCGCCATCCTGTTTTCCCGGAAATTGAAGTCTCTTGATATTCATATTCGTTGCTCGGTTTGCTGGTTAGGTTCTCGCGTTACGCAACAAAATCGTCTTTGAAACCTGCATGCGACGGAATTGATCGCCGTAAGTGCCGAGGTTCACGTCTCCCGGTTGATAGGGCTTGGTGTCCTCGATGCCGACTTCCCTGTTAATGCCGCGCACGACCAGCCACACCCTGGCCGTCAATACCCGCGCGCCCGCGATGTAGGCCGCGTCGGCGGGGTTGAATATCGGATCGCCGGGATTGACGTAGCGATCGACCGTGTTGTCCTGATCGACGTCTACCCCGAGTTGCAGCTGCATGTTCTCGACACCCGGCGCGACTTCCTGATCTTCAACTCTTGGCCCGCCGGCGCCACCCATCAGCGTCTTGCGGCGCAGTGTCGGCACGCCCGGGATAAGCGTCGAACTCGGTGACACGTAGTAGGAATTGACCAGCAGGTTATGCGTCTCGGAATTCACGGGATCGAATCCTACCGGGACTGCGCCGTCAGCGAACAGTTCACCCTGCAGCCGCGTCGACTGGATCTGAATGCGGCCGGCTTCCAGCGGCATAGCGGCGACAGTCGCGCGGCGTGCCGTAAATACGTCGGAATTCGCCTGTGAGCCGTTCTCCGCGGCACAGGGAAGGGTATAGCTGTTGTTCGTGCCGACCAGCGGGTTGATGAGATCCAGCGCCCAGTCCAGGCCGCAGGCATTCATCGATGCCGTCGTTATGCCCAATGGATCCGGGTCCGAATCCTCATAGCGGCCGTTAATTGCAGCGCCGCGGCTAGTGCGGCCCCAGTTGCTTGCCATCCGCAGGTCCGCCTCGACCGTGTCCATCGCGAACTGTGCGGTTTCCTGCACGCGCGCGATCGACTCATTAATAACGAATGCCTGGCGGCTCTGGTTGTAAACCTGCACCGCGCCGATCATCAGGAAAGAACCGATCGCGAGTGCGACCAGCAATTCGACCATCGTCATGCCGGCCTCGGCACCAAACAGCTTCCTTTCTTTGTTCGAGATATTCATGACCGTCAGATTCCAAGCACCGGAATTTTTATCGTGTAGTTCATGTTCCCCTCCGGCTCGGACCAGTCGATGCTGATCTCGTATTCCGGCGGCACGACGTCGTCGTAAACGATCGTCACCGTGCCGTTCGGCAGCGTATCCGCGGCCTGCTGGTCCCAGAGAAAAATGTCGTTTGCCGCCATCTGGTCCGGCGTGCAATTAACGCCGCCGGCGACGCAGTTATTGTTCGCGCCTGCCTGCACATATGCGTCCCGGGCACGGGGATTCGCACGGATGCGGTCGCCGACATCACCGGCGAGCGTGACCGCATGATGCCGGAAGAGGGAGGTCCGCCCCGCCTGCATGCTGTGCACATACAGGCCGGCGATGCCGAGCATGCCCACCGAGAGGATAATCAGCGCGATCAAAACCTCGATCAGCGTGAACCCGCCGTCTCTGTTGCCAGTATGTTTGTATGGTCCTGATGGCATAAGCTTAGTCCTGGGCGTTCAGCGGTTCTCCCCGGTTACGGACAACCACCTGCACCTGCTATCTGCGCTACCTCACGCAACACCGTTGCACGGCCGATAGGCGTGACGACCAGCACCCGCGCCGCGGAACTGCCGCCGGCGGCGACGACGTTGCCGCGTTCGTCACAAATCGTCGCCGTCTGTACGGCCGTTCCGGCAACATCCCCACGGCCAAGCCCGGACGCCGCGAAGCTGAAATAGTTGGCGCCGGCGTTGGTCGTTACGTTGATGCGATCCGAAACCGGCGGATGCGCGCGCAGCACGTTCTCGCCTCCACCGTCGCGATCAATGTCGCCGTTCAGATCGAGGAAAATGATCCAGCCGTCGTTGAAAGTACCGCCGCAATTCGCTGCCGCATCCATGGAGTTGGCGCTGGCGCAAACCGTGATGTTCGTCTTGGCGCGTGCCGCCTCCGAACGAGCCAGCTGGAAGCTCGAATGCAGGTCGTTCGCGGTGCCGGAAATGCGGCTGTTCTGCGTAAATGCGGTAAGACTCGGCACACCAACCGACAAAATAATGCCGATCATCAGTATCGTGATCAGCATTTCATAGAGGGTGAAGCCGTGCTGCTTAGCTCTGCTCATGTGTGAAATATACAGGGCCTTAAGACGCCTTTTTAAAGTATCCGATAAGCGGCAAACTGGCCCCGACAAGCGGTCATAATGGAGCGGTTAACTTAACATAATCAGGACATTGGCGCGGCTTTCCGAAGCGGTCAATAAGACTCACGCGGGGCCTGCCCGTGTAGCTCACTATAAGGGCGCGAGCCGCGGCCCGCCTTGCGTTGTCGCACAAAATAAAGGTGCCGTTGGTGGCCCTCAGGGCAGTCGCGCGAAACGAAAAACTGCGGCGGTTGGCCACCACCTGATTATGTGAACTGGTCGAATATTTTCGAATCAGCGGCTCCGCCGGATCGCGCTCCGTCGGCGAGTCCCGGTCGCGGTTGACGAACATGATGAAGCCTGCCGACCAGTCGAAGCTCGACAGGCAGTTCTCCCCGTCGGCGGAGGGACAGAGGGTCACCTCACGCCGCCTGACTATGGACTCCTTGCGCGCCAGGTGAATAGCGTGGAACAGGGTGTCGACCCCAACCCTGAGCCTGTGTTCGGCCACGATCTTGCCGAATGACGGCACACCGAGCGACAGGACGAAGGCCATGGCACCGACCGTCATAATGAGTTCGTAAAGGCTGTAGCCGGAGGATAAGTTCCTGCGCATGATCTCGAACCTCCCTGTTCGTGTGCCGAGCCTAATTCATCAGACGCCGGCCGCCATGGGGCAAATCACGGCAATTCATGCGAATTGAGTATTTCGGATTAGAATTGGTCTATACTGCGCAAATAGCTGATTTTATGGTCATAGTCACATGTTACGTAAGGACATCCTCGAGAAACTGAAGCAGCACGACGTCATGCCAACCGCGCAGCGGATCGAAGTGGCGGCCGTGCTGCTGGCGCGCCCGCAACACATGTCAGCGGACCAGATCATCGACAAGCTCAAGCGGCACGGCAGTCGCGTGTCCAAGGCCACCGTGTACAACACGCTGAAGTTGTTCAGCGAGCAGGGTCTCGTCAAGGAGCTGACTGTCGACTCGAGGCGCAAGTTCTACGATTCGACGACGCATGCACATCATCATATCTATCACGTCGAATCGGGCGAATTGAGCGATGTTCCGGAGAGCCAGGTCAGCATCAGCGGTCTGCCGCCCCTGCCGCAAGGCACCGAGCAGGAAAGCGTGGAGGTCCTGATCAAGATCCGCGACAAGCGCCGCTAGCCGCGAACTCCCCGCAGCGATATACTCCCGCCCGCTGCCGGAGTAGCTCAGTTGGTAGAGCAACGCATTCGTAATGCGTGGGTCGGAAGTTCGAGTCTTCTCTCCGGCACCAAATCCTCCCTCGATCCGATGAATATGCTCTCCCCGTCGGGGAGGCTTTATCTTTCTGCTAAAGATCAATCCGCATCGGGCGTGTTCTGACCTTTTGCCAACGCAGGCGAATTGAGGGTCGAACCGCATTTTCTGGATGAATATCAAGAAAATGCGGTTCGACCCTATGTTTACTTGCGCCAGTGGGAATGCTCGACGAGATGCATGATAACGTCGGCGACCGTCTTCATGCCGAGGAACAGCAGTAATGCCGCTTTAGAGCCTGCGCCGAATGAGTCGCCGGCAGCGATCGTCAGGTGCATCGGAATGATGCGCGCATACGGGAAAAACATGATTACGCCGATATTCGGTTTCCTGCGCTGATCGCGTTCCTTGTTGTAGTCATACGAATATCGATGATTGAAATAGAATATTCCGACGCATGCGGCCAGCATGAGCCAGCTTCCCTCGAACACCTCCTCGTTACTGATCAGGAACCCGAGGTAGGCCGCGTGGAAAATGCCGTAGTGGAGCGCGAAGAATAGTGCCGTAAAGCGCTTGGTCTTCTCGGTTTCCGGCGGCCGCTTACCATTGATTTTGAAGTTCTCCGTTGAGAACTGTTTCAGGTCGAGGATTCGCCGGTAGCTGAAATAGCCGATGATGACGCTCTGCGTCCAGTAGACAATCATCAGGTCTTGCAGATTCCAGCCCTCAAAAACCGCGAGATTGATGGCGATCAGGTTCGCGATCACGAGTACCAGGGTCGAACTCAACGGACGGCTTGTGGTGACGGCTTGCATATTTGTTGAATGTACAAGCTAATCTCGGTTGAAAAAAAGAACCCCCGCACATTTCTGTGCGGGGGTGGAGCCAGTCCTGCCGGGTTTGCGGGGGAATGAACTTACCCGGCATTGTTTTCAAGTGAGCAAGACACCTTCATCACGGCTCGAGAATGTAGACGAAGATTTTATATGCCGTGAATACGTTCGTGTTCGCATCGTATTGTCCGCGAGCGTACATTGATTTTGCGGTGTTGACACCGTTCAGAGAATTCGTCAATGCGGCGACGAAGTCGTTCCAGTCGGCATAGAGTTGCAGGCTGTCGTTGGTCTTGACGACAAACACCATGCGACCGGACTCACGTGGCGCAATCAGCGTGTTCGAATCGAGCGCGGTCAGATCGATCAACACCGTGCCCTGCTTGATGAAATGACGTTCGCCGATGTCCTGGTTCATGTTGTCCAGTAACAATCCGGACTCGTCCATCATCAGGAACGGTGCTGTCGTACCTTCCGCGCCCCAGCCGATACCCAGCGCGCTCAGGACATCCGCGTAATCGATGATCGTGCGGCCTGTGAAATCTGGCGGCGCGCCCATGTACTCGTTCACGAAGCCCCAGGCTGCGACCGGCTGTCCGGCAGCGGTGGCATCCAGCGTGAGGTTGCCGGTCGCCACTTCGTAGTTGTCGGGGTCCGCATCGCTCATCGGTTCGCAGCCGCCGGTGCAGAAGAAGTCGAAGATTTCCGGCCTGCGGCCGCCGAGGGAGCTCAGATCGATGTCGACCTGCCCCGGCATGATCGCATTTACGATGCCGGCCAGTTTCGTGACGTGCATGATGACGGCGCCTTCGGTCGCGTCGATGTGCACGCCGATTTCGTCACTCGCCGTCACGGTGCCGCGTACGGTCACTTTCTGGCCTACCGATATGGCGCCGATGTCGAGCAGCCGGTCGGCGATTGCCGCATCCGGCCGGTCGAAGCGGAATGTCTTGTAGACCTTTGTGTCCGGACCGATCGTCACCGTGACGTCGTCACGGAAGAATGAGCCCGCCGCATCGCTCAGTATAAGCGCGCCACCGCGGACCACGAGTTCGTTGTCCAGGCGCGAGATGACACTTCCCTTGACGGCATCCGTGCCGTTGCCGGGAACGCTCGAACCCGCGAGGATCATGTCGGCTACGAACTGCCGCGCGGCGACGTTCAGCGTGCCCCGCGCAACCGTCAATGTGCCCTGTCCGGCGTCCTCGAGTGCAAGCAGGCATTCGACGCCGGAGAACTCGGACTCGTTGACTTCGCAATCGGTAGCCTCGGTCAGGAAAACCTTCATGCGACCGAAATCACCGACACGATCGTAGAACGGCCGAATCGCGACCGTGTAATACATCTCGCTTTCGTTCGCCTCGACAAACAGGCCCCGTACCCGGATTTCTTTCGTATCCACCGGATCCAGTTCGGCGACGATGAACGGTTCGGCGATCGCGATCGCCGGCGTCGGCGTGATGTCGACCGTATGCGATGCATCGAGATCGAAATCAATCGTCAAGAGCGAGGTCGTCGCACGATTGATCAACAGCTGCTCGCGATCCGACAGTTTGATCGTCAGTTCCGTCTGTCCGAGCGGGTTGCCATCTGCATCGACGACTGTCGTTTGCTTGGCGGTGTCGCCCGCCTCGACAAAAACTTCCGCGTTCGTGTAGTCGAGCCGAACCGTACCCGCGACATAGATACCGGGCGGCACGGTCGCAACGCTGACGAACTCCGTCAGGTCGACGTACTGTGCGAAGTCGATGCGGGTGCTATTCGGCAACACCTCGATCACGGCGCCGTCGGCTTTCTCGAGTTCGAGTGACAGGACGTCGACGCTGTAACTCAGGAAGTCGCCGTCGGCATCGGTCAGACCGATGAGCAAGGTGCCGCACTCGCCGGCAGTGGAGGGATCCGATGGATTGCAGCTGGCGGCCAGCGGCGGCTCGATCGTGCCGGTAGTGCCCGCCCCGCCACCACAGGCGGTCAGCGCCAGCACGATAATCATCAGCGATAGCGAAACCCACATCGTGGAGATACTCACGCCACCGGGAAGGCGGTTGTTCGAAACGTTCATTGTGTTCTCCTTTCCAAAAAACGCGTACCTGATGGGGCTATAACGCGGCAGCTGGAAAGGCGTTGACGATCCGCCGGCCGGCTTCCGGCTGAGTCGCACAAGAACACAAAAAATACAGGCACTTATCTTGTATTCTTACGGTATCGTGTCAAAATGTTCGCTCAGGGCCCGCGGCCACATATCNNAAATAGCGGGCGGGGCAAGAAGATCGAGCTAAAGAAGATGAGTTGCGGCGGCAACAGGCGGCTCTATGAGCACACCGTCTGAAGAAAAATCATCCGGATCGGCACGCGTGCGGCGCCGACGTCCACCGCCCGGCGAACGCAGTCGCGGCGCCGTCGATGCGCTGCAAACCAAAATCGCGGTCAATGTCCAGCATCTGGACCACCACCGGTTCAGGGAGCAGCTCAGTGACAACATTGCCGAATTGCCGGACGCAACCGGTTGCGACGCAGCGTTTCTGGCGCTCTTTGGCAATGACCTGTCCGGCATTGAGACGGTGCTGTCATCCAATTCCGTCTTTTCCACATGTAATCCCGAGGCACTGACCGGCGAATCGCTTGATGACTGGCCCTGGCTTGGCAAGCGGCTCGGGCATTTGCGCGTCATCGAAATCACCGACACGGACGCGGGCCCGCTGGAAGCCGCCGCGGAAATGGCGCGGCTCGCCGAGTTGAACATCGGTTCGGCGTTGATCATCGGCTTTACGATTCGTAGCGAAGTAGCAGGATTCCTCGCGCTGGCGAGCGAGCGCCCGGTGGACAAGTGGGATGTCAACCTGCACCTGTTGATGAAACTGATTGGTGCTTCCCTTGCATCCGGCCTCGAGCGCATGCGCACGATCGACCTGCTCGAGGAAATGGAAGAACGCAACGCCCTCGTCAACATGACCGCGAATGACGGCATCTGGGATTTCGACGGGCAGTCGAAGCGCATCCGTCTGTCGCGTCGCTGGAAGGCCATGCTCGGCTACCCGGAAGACCAGGACGACGTGCTGCCGGACTGGTACCGCCTGGTGCACCCGGACGATAT
>JABAOH010005848.1_pt1 | contig 12282 bp, 9 predicted proteins | sample 7062181 | NCBI WGS metagenome assembly JABAOH01 (sample SAMN14538630, study PRJNA623070) | marine sediment metagenome | biome: marine biome [ENVO:00000428]; feature: marine pelagic biome [ENVO:01000023]; material: deep marine sediment [ENVO:00002113]; isolation source: pool of 5 deep marine... | reverse complement strand
ACCTCCCATTGTCCATTAAGAACATATCACAATGTGTCTCAGAAGGTCTGGTATTCCTACACGGAATGGTAGACGCTGCAGACTTAAAATCTGCTGGAGTGAAAACTCCGTGCCGGTTCGAGTCCGGCCTCCGGCACTAACATCTACCTCAACAAAACACCGAACTGTTACTTCTCTGATAGGAAACGATACCTCAAAGAGGACAATCAGTTTACTAGCTTTCTGATCAACACCCTGCATTCCTAGGTCTCGCAGGAGATGCTTACTCTTTTGGAAGAATGAGCGTCTTCTATTAAGCAAGGCAAATTCGAATCCTAAGCCTGTCCGCAAACTCATCATCCATTAAGTCATTTCTCTTCTAAGTTTAAGCAGGCTTTAACAAAAAGTGGAGGGTAGAGGGTGGCTGGTCTATCTAATTCATCATAAGTATTCTGATGAGGAGCTAGCAGCATCAAAGAACTATTCCTTTCGAACTCGCAGTTATAGAGCGGGTATGGGCGGAAGAAAAAAAGGGTGGATCAACAGAGTAGAAATTCAAGAGCTACAAAAGGAGGTCAATATGGGAGTTTATAAGCGTGGCAAGTATTGGTGGATTAACTACTCATTCGCGGGGCAGTGCTTCAGGGAATCGACGCATACAACCAGCAAGAAGCGGGCAATACAGCTGCTTGCTAAACGGCAGGCGGCTATCTTCGAGGAGCGGTTTGGCATTCGCCAGATTCAGCCTAGTCCGTTCTTTGCAGAGTATGCTGATCTCTACCTGAAGACATATTCAAAGAGCAATAAAAAGCCGTCTTCACATCGACGGGATCTGCTTTCGATCAGCCATCTCAAGGCCTATTTCGACCGGATGAGAAAACGAGGAAAGCACTACAACGTCGCGCTGTGCGCCACGGCAGCAAGACTCTTGGAACGCGTTTATAACATACTTTCGCAAGGAGAGATAAATGAAGAGGAGAGCCAAGACCAAATGACCTGTTCGGGATAACATCCCACGATTGAATTGGTCTTAAGACTCTCCAAACAAACGCTAAATCAACTCGAACTCGACGTCAATGGACGCCGGGATCGAAATAGGGTAAAATCGTCTCGTCTCCAACTAGCTCGACAACACGCTTGTGACCTCAAAAGACACTTAGGACACCTGATATGGATCCAGCTGGTGTCAACCTCTTTTGTTAGGTCGAGAGGAGAGCAATAATCGACGATCATCAGACTGATATTCGCGGGTTGAGTACCGCATTCCCATTTGTTCGTCCGGAGCTACCTCTGTCTAGTCCGCGCGGGTTAGAACGTGAGTTCATACCGCATACTTCAAACGAGGATTCTCCGTAAACCGCAGCTCTCCTCTCGATGTCGGATCTACAGCGGCGCCTCAGTGTTGGTACTGGGGCGCCGCTTTCATTATCGCCCACACAAAACCGCAAAGCTCTCTAGCAACGGCAATGACAGCGACATGTTTGTGTTTTCTGTAGAGCAGCTTATTGAACTTTCTCGACAAGCGGTGTTGCGCTTTAACAGCAATGGCGACGATCTCGGGTGGTTGTCCCTGACGTCGTCTGTTCAATATGAGGTCCGCCCCACTTCGATACCGGTTGTTCCAGGCGGCCTCGACCAGGATCCGCCGCAGATAGGTATTGCCTGCCTTCGTGATTGGCCCCTTGTACTCACGTTCTCCAGAGGATCGTTCTTGTGGAATGAGTCCGACGAACGCCATCAATCCCGGGGGCGATCTGAATCGATTGATATCACCGATCTCAGAGGCCAAGGTCATGGCGGTCAACGTCTTGACTCCACGCAGACAACACAACGCTTCGACTACCACCCGATATGGAGGACGTTGAGCGTACCGTTCGATCTCGGCATCGAATGAACCCCGTTGCATCTCCAGATACTCGAGATGCTCGAGCTCTGCGGCCAGAGAGGTTTGCAAAGGTCCCTCCAGTTCGTGCCGGAGTTTGTTGAGCCATCGCTTGTGTCGCTGGGTCCACAGCGATTTACCCTCCCGATAAATGAGACCGCGTGAGAGCAGAATACCGCAGATTCGGCGCTTGGTTTTTTGGCACTGCATCTGGTAGGAGTAGCGTAGCCGGAGCAATCCTCGGAGAGACTGTTGGTCTTGGTCAGGGATATGAACCGGTGTCAGATGACCACTTCGATAAAGCCTGGCCAGCATCCCTGCATCTATACGATCCGTCTTCCGGCGGTCCCCAGGTTTTCTCGGGGTCAACGACGGCGCAATCACCTCACAATCGAACCCATCACGGGTAAGGACCCGCTGCAATACGAATCCAGCCCCTGAAGCTTCGTAACACGCTCGAACTGGTCCTCGTTTAGCGAGACGGCGAAATAGGCGGCGAACTTTCATGAGATCCCCGGAGAGCCTGACAACCTCCGGTTTCCCGGTGTCTCCCTCCAGGATTGCAGCGGTGATAGAATCGACGTGCACATCGAGACCGACCCAGATATACTCCTTCATGGCTGGGCTCCTTTCATTGATTGAGTGCAGAGAACACTCATTGTGGCTCTAGCTTGGAGATTTAGTTCATCACCAAACTAACCCACGAAAAATCGAGGAGTCCAGCCGGATCCATAGGGTCTAGTCCGCGTCTCTTTTGAGTTATTGGGGTCAAAAAGCCCGGCTATCGAGTGCCGACAGCTAAAGATAGCAGGGTTTTTTCATTCGTTTAATTAACCCAATCGGCTCCGCAATATCCTGTACACGATTTCCTGTTTACATTTCAGCCTCTTTTCTTATAGAATGCGTTCCTTGTATTCGCTTGGTTAGTGCATTTTAGGGGTTTTTGACCTGGAAGTCCTCAAATAGGAATCCAGCAGCTATCGAGGAATCGACCGGATTACCCTCGCCCAGGTGAGTCATGCATCATAGTCACGCGAGCCAGCTAGGGGTGCTATGAAATACAAAGGCAAGTTATTCAGAGCGAGCAAAGAGGCTACCGGAGACCTCAATGCGAAAGTCGGTAAGATCCCGCAACAATTAAAAAGCCTTTTTGTGTTGTTCCTGGTTCTCATATCGCTTTTTTTTCTGCTCAGGCACTTCTTCACACCGGACACATTCGGTAAATACGGTCACTATAGAGCAGCGGCAATCGACTCCATTATGAGCCAGCCGTTGAGATACGCTGGGGCACAGTTATGCATGGAGTGCCACGACGACATTTACGCTTTGAAAATCGAATCGTACCACCGGGATGTTTCGTGCGAAGGTTGCCACGGGCCGGCGATCGCCCACACTGAGGATCCGAGCGAGTTCGTACCGCCCGCGCCGAGAGAGCGGGGGTACTGTCCGCTTTGTCATGAATACAACCCATCCAGACCGACAGGATTTCCCCAAATCGATCTCACATCTCATAATCCGCCGAAACCGTGTATCGATTGCCATGATCCCCACGATCCCAAACCGCCGCATACTCCAGAGCAGTGCAGTGCCTGTCATGCTGAAATTTACAGAACCAAGGCTGTCTCTCACCACGCACCCCTCCTCTGCACCCGGTGCCATGAGGCACCGGAGGCCCATAAGGATCAGCCGCGGATGCACCTCCCCAGCAAGCCAACATCACGGACTTTTTGCGGCGAGTGTCATGCAATGGAAGCGGACAGTCCAAAGGATATCCCCCGCATCATGATGTCCGACCATGGCATAGGCTATGTCTGCTGGCAGTGCCATTATCCTCACTACCCAGAGGTGCGCTGATGGATGAATGTGCGGGCAGAAATCGAGCGGATTCAAAGGGAATGAGTGATAAAGAATCTGGAGGAAGATATATGAAAAAGGATAAAAAGGAGCTCACCAGGAGGGAATTTCTGAAGAAGTGCGCGGTCTCCGCGCCTGCGGTGCTCCTTTTAGCAGAAGCCGAATCAATCTTTGCCAAGAATTCACCCGAATTGAGCGATCATAAGGAAGCACACTATTTTGGGATGGGCATCCAAATCGACAAGTGTATTGGGTGCGGCCGCTGCGTCAACGCCTGTAAGCTAGAGAACAGCGTTCCTGATGAGCCTTTCTACTTCCGGACGTGGGTGGAACGCTACGTCGTCCAGGTAGACAACGAAGTCATTGTTGAAAGCCCCCACGGAGGAGGTGAAGGATTTCCATCGAACATAAGCGAGAAGGGAATTGCTAGAACCTTTTTCGTGCCAAAACTGTGCAACCACTGCGCGAATCCTCCCTGTGTGCAGGTATGCCCGGTTGGCGCCACATTCTCAACGCAAGACGGCGTTGTCCTGGTCGACGAAGATTACTGCATTGGATGTCGCTACTGCATCCAGGCGTGTCCCTACGGAGCAAGATACCTGAACCCTTTCACAAAAACGGCGGATAAATGTACATTTTGCTACCACCGTATCAAGAAAGGATCGAATCCAGCCTGCGTCGAGGTCTGTCCGACCAAGGCAAGAATATTCGGTGAGATATCCCTGCGCAGCAGTCCTCTCACCCGGTTTTTCCGATTCAACAAAGTGCAGGTCTTGAAGCCGTATCTCAACACCGAACCGAGAGTCTACTACGCGAATCTCGATGGGGAGGTTCGGTAGCCTGTGGAAAGTCTCTGATATCAAGCTCGTCAGCCCTTGCACTGGAAGCGAAGCGATGGAGGTAGAGAAAGATTGGAAGATCATTTTGAAGAGTTGCTGCTCAACCTCAAACAGGTCGTAGGCTTCATTTTTCCAAATGAGATCGAGCTTCACTGGGGATTGCTCATCGTAGTCTATCCTTATGTGACAGGGCTTGTCGCTGGCGCCTTTATCCTTGCCTCGTTGGAGAGAATCTTTAACATCGAAGAATTGAAGCCGACGTATCGATTATCACTTATCACTGCGCTTGCATTTCTGTTCGTGGCACCTCTTCCTCTTCTTTCCCATCTGGGACATCCGGAACTCTCATTTGAGATATTTCTTACTCCACACCTTCAATCCGCGATGGCGATGTTTGGCTTTGTATATATATGGTATTTGATGGTTGTTCTCCTGCTGGAAATCTGGTTCGACTATCGCAAGGACCTGGTTGTCTGGTCACGGAATGAAACCGGTTTGAAGAAGTACATGTACAAAATTCTTACGCTCGGAGCGACAGACCTTTCGGATAGGGCACTTCGTTTCGATAAGAAAGCGGGAAAGTTCATAACGATCATCGGGATACCGTCTGCGTTCATTCTTCATGGATATGTGGGCTTCATCTTTGGATCGGTGAAAGCCAATCCCTGGTGGAGCAGCGTATTGATGCCGATAGTCTTTCTTTTCTCTGCAATTGTATCTGGTATCGCCATCATGATCCTGATCTATGGTTTCACCACGCTAATACGATGGAAAAAGTTCCAAATGGGGTGTCTGGACAAGCTGGGCTCATATCTAATGTATGCGATCATACTCGATCTTTCGCTCGAGTTGCTGGACTTCATTCACCGCCTCTACGAGTCCGAGGAATCGATCAAAATCATCTCACAAATGGTTTCGAGTCGTCTTTTCTTGAGCCTCGTTATCATCCAATTGATATTGGGGAGCATTCTTCCTCTCGTTGGGTTGGTGCTGGTCCGCGTTCGACCCCTACCGGATGAATTGCGGCGCTTGATCTATTTCGGATCGGCCATACTCGTCCAGGTGGGGATATTCAGCACGAGATGGAATGTTGTAGTCGGCGGACAGTTGTTCTCCAAGAGTTTCAGGGGGCTCACAATCTATAAAGTCCAAGTGCTTGGCATCGAGGGACTTTTGATGTCAATCGGCCTGCTACTGCTTCCTTTTGTGATTTTATGGGCACTCATCAAGATAATCCCGCCTTGGCCGGAGGCAGAGACGGTTGTTCCTTCCGCGGCCGCTGAACGCAAAGAATAGACGCTGGTTATCTGCTTCGAACTCGAGTGGGGCCCTGTCGGGATAGATTCGCCTTCGGCAGGCTACCGCAAATCCTCTCCAGCCTATCCGCCTACGAGCCTTACCAAAAACAAACTGATTGCCGGTAGGTACGTGATTACGATGAGCGAGAGAAGGAGCAGCAGGAGAAAGGGCAAGCTCGCCACATATAGAGACACCACCGACTGGTCGAACCGGTAGGATGAGATGAACAGATTGAGCCCAACCGGCGGTGTCAAGTACCCGATCTCCAGGTTGGTGAGGAAGATGATTCCGAGATGTACCGGATCCACACCGAACCCGAGCGCCACCGGAACGATGAGCGGCACCACAACGATCAGAGCGGAGAAGATGTCCATCAGGCAACCAACGATCAGAAGAAAAATGTTGAGCAAGAGCAAAAACGTGTACTTGCTCGTAATGTACGTTTTCATCCATTCGAGAATCCGCATCGGAACTTCTGCATCGATGAGGTAATTGGTAAGGCCCATCGCGCAGGCTAGAATCAAGAGGATTCCCCCGACAAGCGTCATACTCTCCGCGACGATCCTGGGAAGCTCCCGCGGTTTGATGTCCCGGTAGATCAACACTTCGACGACCAGCGCATACATCGCAGTGAGGGCTGCTGCCTCCATGACCGTAATGATTCCGCTGTAAATACCGCCGAGGACAATGAATGGAAGCGGGAGCTCCCATGCAGCTTCCCGAGAAGCACTCAATATCCGTCTTATCGAGAAAGGTTCTCTCTCGATGCCCTCTGTTTTGCCCTTATAGAGCCCGTACGTGGAAAGCACGATGACGAGCAAAATCCCGGGTAGAAGTCCAGCAAGAAACAGCTTGTCCACGCTGACCGCCGCTACATAGCCATAGAGGATCAAGGGCAAGCTGGGAGGAAATAGAAGCCCCAGGCTGCCCGATGCGGTGACAAGCCCCAACGAGAATCGCTTTGAATATCCTTCCTGGAGGAGGGAGGGGAAAAGGAGCCCGCCCATCGCGATGATTGTTACTCCCGAAGCTCCGGTGAACGCCGTGAAAACGGCGCAGGACACCAGGGCAACGACGGCCAGGCCGGTTTCGGGCGCTGGTGCCTTCTCTCCCGATGGTAAGAAAGCCGTCTACTCACCTCTCATCCGTGATTTCCGCACGTGGAAGCGCTATCAAGGCGGGTGGGCGCAGGACCTCTATATCTTTGACTTGAAAAGCCACACCGCAGAACAGATCACGAATCATCCGAGGAGTGACCGGGATCCCATGTGGATCGGCGACAAAATTTACTTCACCTCCGACCGTGACGGAAAACTCAACATCTATGCTTATGACACGAGCACCAAACAAACAAGTCAGATTACACAAAGCGATCAGTGGGACATCCGGTGGCCGAGCGCAGATGAAACTGGACAGATCGTTTACGAACTGAATGGCGAGCTGACTGTTCTCAACACTCGCACGGGTGGATCGAATGCTATTTCCATTTTCGTCCCGAATGATGGTGTGGCGATGCGGCCCTCTCGCGTATCGGCAGAAAGACAGATCGAGTTCTGGGACCTCAGCCCAAAGGGTGAGCGTGCCGTCTTTGCCGCCAGGGGTGACATCTTTTCAGCACCCATCGAGAAAGGACCCACTCGCAACCTGACAAAATCCTCATCCGCACATGACAAGTGGCCGCGCTGGTCACCCGACGGATCGAAGATCGCCTTCATCTCGGACCGTGATGGTGAAGAAGAGCTTTACATCATGAATCAGGACGGCTCAGGGGATATGGAGCAGCTCACGGACGGCGGAAACGCAATGCGATATGCACCCAGGTGGGCTCCAGACGGCAAGCGTATTGCCTTTAGCGACAAAAACGGCAAGCTTTACGTTTTCACACTCAAAAAGAAAAAGCTCGAGGAAATCGCACGCGATAAATCCGGCCGCTTGAGAGACTACGAGTGGTCCCCGAACGGCGGGCACCTTGCTTTCAGTCTCACGGAGCCAAACGAGTTCAGGTCTATTTACATTTGGAGCGTTTCGGACGGGAAAATTCAAAAGATCACCGGCAAGTACTTCCACGAATTCGATCCGGCGTGGGATCCCGAAGGAAATTATCTCTATTTCTTCAGCGACCGGGAGTTCGCGCCTCAGATCGGCTCGTTCGAATGGAACTATGTGGTGGACCGTGAAACGGCGATCTTTGCACTCGCTCTCCGAAAAGACGTAAAGCACCCCTTCCCTCCCGAGAGCGACGAAGTAACCATCGAAGAGGAAGAGAAAGACAAGGAGAAAGATAAAGACAAAGACAAAAAGGACAAGGACAAAGAGAAAAAGAAAAAAGAGTACATCAAGATCGATTTCGATGGCATCGGTGACCGCATCGCCAGGGTACCTGTTGATCCTGATAACTTCGGGGGTCTTTCTGTAAAAGAGGGTCATCTCCTTTATGTGCGCGGACGTTCTTTCTATTACGGAAGACAGAGTGATCAAAAGCCGGCGCTCAAGATCTTTGAGATAAAGAAGCGCAAGGAGAGCACACTCGTAGAGAACATCTCGGGCTATGCGATCTCGAACGATGGCTCCAAAGTCCTCGTCCGCCAGGAAAGAAAATTCCAACTCTATGACGCTAAGCCAAAAGCGAAAGATGCGAAGACCGTTTCCACGAAGGGGCTCCAGGTAGATCGGATCCCCAAAGAAGAGTGGGAGCAGATTTTTGAAGAAGTCTGGCGGCGGTTCCGTGATTTCTTCTACGTGGAGAACTTGCACGGTTACAATTGGAAAAGCCTGAGAGAGCAGTACAAACCGCTGCTCGAGCACGTCGGCCATCGCTCCGACCTCAATTACGTAATGGGTGAGATGGTCGCCGAGCTGTGCGTGTCGCACGCCTACATCTCCGGCGGCGATTACGAGGTCCCGGACCGGCCGAGAGTTGCCCTCCCCGGAGCGCGTTTCGCACTCGATGAAAAATCCGGCCGCTACAGGATCTCCAAAATTTTCAAAGGCCAGAATGAAGAGGATCGCTACCGCTCGCCGCTCACCGAGATCGGCATCGACGTGAACGTTGGCGATTACGTGCTCGCAATCGATGGTGAAGAGCTTACCGCCGATGTGAATCCCTACCAACTCCTCATGCATAAGTCGGATCGTCCGGTCGAACTCACCGTGAACAGAGAGCCGAGCATGAAGGGCGCCCGAAAAGTCACATACAAGCCAATCACCAGCGAACGGAGACTCATTTATCTCAATTGGGTTGCAAAGAACCGCGAATACGTGTCGAAAAAGACAGACGGCCGCGTTGGCTACCTGCACATTCCCGATATGGGATCGGACGGAATCCGTGAATTCATCAAATGGTTCTACTGTCAGATTCGCAAAGAAGGACTCATCCTGGATGCAAGGGGCAACGGCGGTGGGAATGTGTCCCAGATGCTCATCGAGCGCCTGCGCCGGGAGCTTCTCAGCGTGGATTACTCGCGCAACAGCGAGTTCGCACAACCGTATCCCGCAACCGTTTTCTACGGACACATGGCCTGTTTGCTCAACGAAACATCCGCTTCCGACGGTGACATCTTCCCGGCAATGTTTAGAAAAGCGGGACTCGGGCCTCTCATCGGGAAGCGGTCGTGGGGCGGCGTGGTTGGTATTTCCGGTCATGGGCCGCTCATCGACGGGGGGTCGGTGTATGTGCCCGAGTACGGCTTTGTGAACACCGAAGGCGAATGGGACATCGAAAACTACGGTGTCGATCCGGACATCGTCGTCGAGAACGATCCCAAGTCCGTAATCGAAGGGCGCGACCCGCAGCTCGATCGCGGTATCGAAGAAGTCATGAAAATGATCCGGGAGAATCCGAAGCGACTGCCGCCAAGACCGGCAGATCCAGTAAAGACTCAATAACGCTGGCTCGTGTCAGGGGTGTTGCGGGAAGGTTTTCTTTGCAACACGCCTCGGGGGGAGGTCGCATAATGCGGCCTCCTCCTCTTGATGTTGAAGCCTCCAGATTTTTGAGCCCTCTGGCTTTTGGGCGCTTCTAGGCTTACGCAGAGAAAAACACAAACAGCCGCCTGCATCAATCAGGCGGCTGCTCATTATAATAATGGGGTGGACGACGGGATTTGAACCCGCGACAGCTGGAACCACAATCCAGGGCTCTACCAGGCTGAGCTACGCCCACCGCAGTCTGGTGATCTTTGTGCATTTAACGGTGTGTCTTAAAGAATATAAAGTTAATAGCCAAAGATCAAGCGGTCAACTCATCCCGGGATGCAGATCCCCTATAAGGCCTAACCGCCAGACTTTATAACAAAATGGACCAGTAAAGTCAATGGAGGTAGGCTCCCCATGTTGGCGCATAGAATTTTTTCATACCGGCCTACCGGTACAGCGTTTTAATCCTTCCCCAGCTAGTATCTTCTACTGGTACGGTGCATGTGCCATCGTAATTGATCCATGCATATCCACCAGAGGTGACGAGGCGCGACCTCGAGGATGTTCAGATTCCCGACGGACCGCAGATTGACAAGATTTCCGTCCCGTATTTTACGACAGAACCATCAGGGATTGGCGTCTAACTCGCCGTATCTGGACTCCTCTTGCAAGAGGTTTCTTTAAGGGTAATGACGTGGATCAGACTGCTGCCAACAAGCGGCTGAATGCCAGCGCTTTAGGCTTACGACGATGAGGTTCGTATTAGTCTTCATAACTTGCGTCATTGTAGTTGCAGGCCTAAGCTGCGGTGATGATTCAAGAGGTCCGTCTTCACAAATGCGCTCTTTTAACAATCCTCCAGTCATAGTGGATCACAACGATACCTCAACTACCGTTGGAGATACACTGAGGCTCTATGCTGAAGCATCTGATATTGATGGGGATTCGCTCAGTTACGGAGGCTTTGTGCACGTCTCATTGTCCGATATTAAAAACGGTACTATACCCAAGTATCAATTCATTGAGAGGTTACGATTACTTGAGTTTATATCTCAGTGGTACGATCGCCCGAGCCGCAAGGTCACTCTGTACGTTGTAGATGACCATGGGGGTGCTGATTCAACGACGTTTAGAGTTTTTGTGAATTAGCAATTTGGCGTTGAAGCTTATTATGCCGCAACCGACTGCCCTCTGATGCATCTCACTTGTGTCCACTGAAGTCAAATTCACTCCCCAGTCTGAGCGTTTTGAGAACCTTTCCAGTCGCCTTCCCGAGAGTTCGATGAATCATCCAGAGTGGTCCCAGGGTTGGTGTCCCAGAGTGTGATATTTTGGGATCTGATGTGCTTGGAATGGACGCGAGTGGCGAAGGGCTATATCACTGCGCGCCTGTTTTCTGTCACTTAACGACGGAATTGTAACTAACTCACCACATAAACGCACACTCCATATGTGCCCCAACGTGTGCTGCTGTAGTAAGGGGCTGTAGAATCTTGACTACTCTTGATAAAAAGCTTTCACCGCGCCCCATGTGATACGCTCAACTGGAACGGTTCCCCCGGTCGTGAAGTTGCGGATTTCCGAGAAATTGACCATCGATCCAGTGTACCATGCCCAGTCATCCAATATTCTTACCCGCCAGAAATATTGCGTATAGGGCTCCAACAACGGCAGCGTCCACTGGTTAGAATCCAATGTCCCCGCACTCTGATCTAGATTTTTTGGATCAGTCCCATAGAAGATTGTGAATATTGGGAGTCCAATTCCTTCTTGGCAATAGTCCCCGAATGCGTAGTTCCACGACATGAAAGGCGTGAGTGATACGTCGGTCGCGCCGTCTGTTGGTGTGAGTAGCGATGGGGATGTTGCGCTACAAGGAGGAATCAAAAAGCGCGGCTGGTCGTCACACCCAATGAGGATGGGTGGGCTATCTGGTGTAGGAGGCGTGATAATGGGTCCGTTGAGCAACGCTGGGCAGCAACCGTCTACGTAGAATTCTGCCGAAAATAATGTTACAGAGCCGGTGATGCATCCACCAAAATCAACCGTGAGAAGCGAGTTGGGATCGCCGGAGGCCGGATAGTTCCACCAGATACCTGGCCCGCTGCACCACTGTGGAGCGGACAGTTCCAGCGCTCTGGCTGGAGCGGAAAGGTTGAGGGTGGCGAATACTTGGTATGTCCCAGACCCGCTACTAAACGTGCAATCCGCAAGTCCTGACGGACCAAAGATCACATAAATGACCGAATCCGCGTGGCACACCGAAACGAGTGCGGTACAAGCCAAAAATACAACAGCGAATACAATGATCTTTTTCATTATTCCTCCTCATGAAATCAAAAATCAAGTACACATATTAGTTTAGCACAGTAACGAAGCTTATGCTACTTTATCAAGTGTTCGAGAGAAACGGCAGATTGTTCAAATCAAGGCAAACAATTGCTTTCCTGATTGTTTCCCGTCAGCAAGAGTGGGACAAAATCAGAGCCTGAATTAATGGACACTCCGAGGTAT
>JABAOH010064077.1_pt4 | contig 12286 bp, 9 predicted proteins | sample 7062181 | NCBI WGS metagenome assembly JABAOH01 (sample SAMN14538630, study PRJNA623070) | marine sediment metagenome | biome: marine biome [ENVO:00000428]; feature: marine pelagic biome [ENVO:01000023]; material: deep marine sediment [ENVO:00002113]; isolation source: pool of 5 deep marine... | reverse complement strand
CGAAGAACCAAAAGGTGGGAGTGGCACTCGAAACGTCTCTTGCGGTCTGTCGTCGGCTTGAAGATGTCAAGCCGCTCCTTTGAGATTCGCTAACAAACTACGCTATTTGGAGCCACGGCGCGAGACTGGCCAAGCAGGCGCGAAGCGCTACCACCCGCGCTTCCAGGCGCTGCTGGAGAAATACGAGTAGCAGGGGGGAATGGCGGTGACGAAACCGGTGACAGCGCCGACTGGCCCTGGCTAACGTTCACAGGCGCGAAATTGGTAAAATCTCTGAGAACTGAGGCTCACCGGCGCTGACTGGGGCAGAATGTGCCCCTTTAATCCGCAGGTCGTGGGCTCGATCCCCACCCCGGTCACTTCTCTGAGGTGCCCGTTAATGTGCCTGTCACTGATGCCCAGCCCGAACCGCAATTACTTACTCGGTGCGCGTGGCGAACTTCGCTGAGCCAGTAGTCTCCTTTCGGGACGATTTGCGCTCAGCGCCCGGAGGCTGCGTTGGCCTAATGGGCCTCTTGGGGGCATGCCCTTTGCAGCCCAGGAGAAGTGGCCCCCAAGACGTCGGCTGTACGCTCGGCCGAGGGCAGAGCGCCGTGCGTGCGCTCTCTCCCGCGGCGAGGAGGTGGTACAATGAAGAGGTTATTGCTTGTGTCGGGGATTCTGGTTGGCGGCGCCGTCGCCTCCCGGATCCTGTCAGAGAAGCAGCGCGAGCCCATGAGTCGCTTTGCTGCGAAAATGAGGGAACGGTTGAAGTCGCATATGGGGCGTATGCTGGAGGAGATGCCGGAAGACTCCCCGCCGCGACTCGTGATGTCCACGCTGCCGCGACTGGCGGAGCAGAATGATCAGATCCTGGCGCTTCTGCGAGAGCAGAACGCTCTGATACGCGAGTTGGGTGCGAAGCGTGAGCCGGTGTAGGCTGATCCGGCGAGCTTCTGAGCCTCTCGTCTCGATCGAGACTATCGGGGTCCTCAACAGGCTGGAAGGCGGCTTCCTCTCTAGTTTCGAGTCCAATGGACCCCAATAGTCCTCGGGCCTTTTCGTACTTCTAATCCGCAGGTCGTGGGTGGAGAATCACAGCGCACCGCGCTGCTCAGTACTAAGGCGCCTCACGGCGCCTTCAACGCGATCCCCACCCCGGTCATCTTCCAATCCTGCATGGCAAAACCATCTGGCATGACGGGACCCCCGCTCGGGACGCCGCACCTCTAAGGTCATCGCCATTCTGTCAGGCCCAGCAGCAACGGAGTGAGGAAGATAACCTATGTCCCAAGCCGAGCAGGCCAGCCGCTCATCGTCATCGCCGCGCACCCGATAAGGTACGCAGGCATCGTAGGAGCGGGTGAATCGGGACGCTTGCAGCACGACAGAACATCGGGCCATCTTGTGGTATTCCGGATGCCGAGGCCGGGCACGATTCCCCACTGGGATCGCGCTACGTTTTGTATGAACGTTCGTAGTTCTTCATACATCGGCCCAGCCACACCTTCATACGATGGGGAGGGAAGCATGAAGAGCGTCATTCGCCGAAGCGCGCCGCTCCTGTTGCTCGCGCTGCAGGCGGCCTGTCGGGGTGAGCCCGAGCAACAGGTCGCCATGGAGGCCATGGACGTGATGATGGGCATCCCCGTCAGCACGACCTCGGACGTCGCGCGCGAGCATCTCGAGAAAGGGATTCACGCCTCGGACATGGCCCGCGGCTTCGACGCCATTGATCACCTGGACGCGGCGATCGCGGCGGATCCCAGTCTCGCCTACGCCTACCTCAACCGAGCCTACAACGCGCAATCGCAGGAGGAATTCCTCGAGAACATCAGGAAAGCCGGCGAGCACATGGCTGGCGCGAGCGAGGCGGAAAAGCTGGAGATCCAGATCGGTCAGAAGTTCCTGGAGAACGACGTCCAGGGCCAGCTTGAGCTCGGGCGCCGGCTCGTCGAGCTGTTGCCGAATAGTCCACGAGCCTGGATGGACTACGCTGCGGTGCAGACGAGTGCCAACGACCATGCGGCTGCCCGCGCATCGCTCGCCAAGGCGAACGATCTCATGCCCAACTTCGCCGCCGCGCACCTCGCCGCCGCGAACTCGTATCTGAACAACGAGCCGAAGGACTTCGCTAAGGCCGAGGCGCACGCCCGCCGTGTGATCGAACTCGAGCCGAACGAACAGAACTCACACGACATCATGGGCGACATCTACCGCGCGCAGAACAAGCTGGTCGATGCGCGCGACTCCTACACCCGCGCCGCCGAGTTGGCACCCGATCTTGCCTCGCCGCTTCAGCAGCGCGGTCACGTCAACTCCTTCCTCGGCGACTTCAACGCTGCACGCGCCGACTACGACGCGGCGATCGCCCTCGGTCGCGGCGGCGAGCCGGCGTTCTTCCGAACGTGGCGGGCGTACGTCAGCGTTTACGAAGGCCAGCCGGACGGGGCGATCGCCGAGTTGCAGGCGCTGGTCGATGAGGTGGACGAGATGGGCGTGCCCGGCCCGCGAGGCATCAAAGTCGGCGCGCTGACCGACATCGCGCAGATCCAGATGCACAACGCGATGTACGACGAGGCTGCGTCGACGCTGGCGGCGCGCGCCGTGCTCGTCCGCGAGCAGGCGGAACTGATCGGTACCGAAGAGGCCCGTCGCAGCACCGACGCCTACATCGCCTTCCTGGAGGGTCAGCTCGCCGCGCGTCGCGGTGATTTCGAGACCGCGACCGCAAAGGCCAAGGAGTTCATGACGCTCATGGAGCCGATCAGCGATCCGACCAAGAACGAGCCGGCGCACTATCTGATGGGCTTGATCGCCGAGTTGCAAAACGATTATACGGGCGCACTCGCCCACTATGACCAGGCGGACCAGGACGCCATCACCGTCACCTATCACAAAGCGATCTGCCAGGAGGGCACAGGCAACGTGGCCGAGGCCAAACGGCTCTTCGGCGAGGTCGCGCGCTACAACTTCAACTTCGTCGACTACGCGCTGATCAGGGGCGATGCGATAGCGCGCGCCTCCTGAGCGGCGAGCCGTGAGCGGTAAGCGGGGCGCGCTTCCGCCTACCGCTCACGGGCTTCCCCGTCCTTGAAATCCCAATAACCTGGTTCCCGAACATGTGGTCTTCGGTGCGTTCAGAGGATTCCCGCTCAATCTTACTGGTCTAGCTGTGTCCACCGCGACCCTTGTTATCGCATTGGGGGGACTCGTCTGGCTGCCGAAGAAGGTCACTCGGTCAGCTAGCGTTCCGACGCACGGCAGGGGAGGACGGCCTCGATGATGAGACGAGATGAGAAAGTAGGCAGGGGCCCGATCGCGCTGGCGGGGATCGTCCTGGCGGCTCTCCTCGCGGCGTTTTTTTTGCCGCGTCCCGGCGATTCCTCGAGCGCCGCCGCCGGCGGCCGCTGGCGCGCGCGTGACGCCGTCCCCGGGTCCGCGCTCCTCGCACTGCTCCCCGATGGGGAGATGAAGCGACGCTTCATTCTCGACTGTACTGGGTGTCACGTGTGGACCGCGGACTGGGTGCGAGGTCCCGACGGCGTGGTCCGTGATGCCGCCGCCTGGAGCACGTCGGTCAGGAAGATGGTCGCGATGTTCGGGCAAGGGAGCGCGTTCCCGATCATCTCCTCGTGGCCGGACCCCGAGGTGCTCGGCCCCTGGCTGGCGCGGCACCTCTCCGCCGAACCGAAAGCTCCGCTCATCGCCCGGGAGCTGTTGCCCGCTCGCGAGCCCCGACTCGTCGAGTACGGCATCCCCGAGCCGGCGGACCTCCCGCACGACCTGATGGTGGATCCCACGGGGCGCGTGCTCATCACCGGTATGTTCACGCACCGGATATACCGCCTGGATCCCGCCGACGGCTCGTTCGAGATCATCCCGATTCCGGTGCCCAACGCGAACCCTCGCGCCCTGGACATCGATTCCGAGGGTCGATGGCTGGTGCTGCTGGGGGCGCCGGGCAGAGTCGCCCGCCACGACCCGTCGACCGGGGAGTGGGAGTCGTGGGAGTTCGGCGCGTACCCGCACAGCGTGGCCATTGCTGCGGGAGGTCGGGTGTGGTGGAACGGGCACTTCACCGTCGATCCCGAGCTCATCGGGGCGCTCGATCCCGCGACCGGCGTGGTCACGCGCTACGCGGTGCCACGCGGGCCGGACGCCGATGTGCCGCCCGGCGAGAGCACGATTCCGTATGGCCTGCGTGTGGCGCCGGATGGGACGGTCTGGGCCACGCAGCTGCGCGGGGGGCACCTCGTCCGGCTCGACCCGGAAACCGGCGAGGTCCGTCAATGGAAGATGCCCAGCCCGCACGCCGGCCCCCGCCGGCCCGACGTCGCGCCCGACGGCACGGTGTGGATTCCCGAGTACTCGGCCGGAAAGCTCGCGCGTTTCGATCCGGTCACCGAGTCGTTCCAGGAGTGGGACCTGCCCGTTCCGGAGGCGCTTCCGTACGTCGTACGCGTAGACCAGTCGAATGGACGCGTGTGGATTGGAAGCGGGCACGGCGATTTTATCGCGAGCTTCAGCGTGGGCGAGGAAGCGTTCACCGTTTATCCGCTTCCCACCGAGGGCGCGCTCATTCGCCACCTCGACGTCGATGAGGAACGTGGAGAAGTGTGGGCGGCGTACGGGGCCTCGCCCGGCATCCCCTCCAAGGTGGCCCGGCTGCGTCCGTGAGCGGGCCCCGATTGCGACGATGCGGCGGCCGGGTTCGCGTTGGCCCCCTTTAGTGGTTCTGCAACGCACCGCCAGCCGCCGACTGGCAGCGATTGCACCGCTGGGCGAGTCGAGCCCCACCCGCGTCATCACCGACAGCTGGGTGTGATCTTCGTGCCCTTGGTCCCGGCACGTTGTTATGCTTGAAGTTTCTGTTATGGAGCACCGAGTGGGCACCGCCACTCGGTGCTCTCACCGCCATGAGACCTGAGCACCTGGCGGCCCGTTCGGTATCGCTCTCTGCGCCCGTGTCGCAAACCCGCGTATTATCGTGGTCGACGGCTGGGGGCGCCCGCTCAGGACGAGACGCCGAATTCGGCGCAGAGATCTTCTACTGCTGCCCTCTTCCGAGCAGCACTCCGAACGACAAGGCGAACTCCGGACTGCTATGGTTCTTCTCAGAACCGATACGCCTTCCGAAATCACTCACGAGCCGGTAACCGGCGGCAAACCCGAGCGTGAACCTTCTGCCGAGCGACAGGTCCATGCCCAACCCGGCACGCGAGCCCAGAGCCGTTTCCGAGTACGACTCCAATCCGGCGCTTGCGCCCGTCCGAACGTCGGAAGCGAACCCGAAGTAGGGTCCGATAGAAGCGTAGACGTAAGGTCTCACAGCGTCACCGACGGCCAGCTCGATCGGCTTGTACTTCACCCCAAACAGCAAGGGGATGACTGTTGCCGATTCCATAGAGGTGCCCGTACCGCTCACCGACATCGAAGCTTCGGAGCTCGCGACCCCGAGGCTCAGGTTGACGGCCCACTCCTCGGCAATCCAGTAGCTATAGGCGATCGACCCGAAAACGCCGCTGAACTCGCTTGTCCACTCCATACCACCGGCGGACACCTGATTATCGCTGCTGATACCGGTGAGAAACCCCAGGCCGAGCTCAATGCCGTGTTTGCCGCGAAGCGAGGGCGGATCGGCAGGTCCGGCCATCTGGGCCAGGGCGGAGCAGGGCAGAGCCACCGCCAGGATTGGGACTAAGGCTTTGAACATAGACATGGTGAGTCCTCCTTATCTTGAGAAGTTCACATGATCTAGCGCTGGTTCAAGAATTCGATCGCGTACTCGAGCTGCTTGTCCCGGCCGTTCGCCCGGTTCGCCTCGGTCTGCTCGACCCGGATGTCCGGGGGCACCCCGAGCCATTCCCAGGGCAATCCGTCGTAGCGGCGCGCGTCCCCCGTGGGGACCCCGATCTCTGCGCCGCTCGGAAGCCGGAATATCCCCGGAGCGCTATCGTCCGCGGCGCCCGAGCCGCCTCCCGTGGTATCGCCCACCGCGGTGACGTGCGGCACCTGCTTCATCATTTCCGCGAACAGTTCGGCGCCGCTGAAGCTGCGCCCGTTGATGAGCACCACCACCGGGTTCGTGTACTGGAAGGGTCCTCGCGGTTGAAGGGGGGGCCAGGGATAGCGCTCCCCGAGCACGTAGACGTCGATGGCATCGATCGGTTCGGTCAGGAACCGGCCGACGAACTCCCGGATGGTGTCGTGGTTTCCTCCGGGATTGTGCCGCACGTCTACGATCATCGCCCGGGTGCTCCGCAAGTAATTCAGCGCCGCGTCAAAGGTCTGTGTGATTTCGTGCGGCATGAACTCGGTGACCCGGAGGTAACTGATCCCGTCGTCTCGGATCGCGTAGCCGATCAGTGAGTCCCCGGGGACGTGGATGCTGTCAGGATCCAGGTAGTTCAACAGCAGATCGGCTCTCCAGACATCCGTATCGCGCCAGAACCGCGGCCCGATGTACGGAACGATCTTTCCATCGTCCCCATCGAACCATCCCTGCTGCCACGGGATGTGCGTTCCGCCAGGCGGCCTCAGCCAGACGTGCCCGTCCTTCAACTCACCCAGCATTTCGAGCAACACGAGGTAGGCATCGTTCCCATTGGCCCGTTCCGCACGCGGGCGATAGGCTGCGTAGATGTCGTCCCAGTCGATCCCCTTGAACTCCAGGTAGGGGTAGACCGAATCGACGGCCGACCAGGCGGTTTCGAAATCGGCGAGCCCGTTGGAGACATCGTTCGCGACACCGGCGGGGTCGCTGCAGGCGAGCCCGAAGGAACCTGGGAGTAGCGCGGCGAGCGCCACCCAGCCACGCATCATTCGCTTGCCGTTCGTCATGAGAACCTCCGATTTGCCGGCCGTTTCGGTCCCGCGTAGCTTCATGCGACACTCTAGGGCGGGGCGTGTCTCCTGACCGACACGTCGGCGTCACCTCCCATGTTACGGTTCGATATGGGCCATTCCTCCCAACGAGTTACCCGGTTTCAGGCGCTGGGCGCGGCCGACCTCAAAGGGCCGGAGGGCAACACCCTGCGGTCCGTACTGGCCCGGCCCAAGCTTCTGGCGCTCCTGTCGTACCTGGCGGCCGCGACCCCCCGAGGCTTCCAGCGCCGCGATACGATCACGGGACTTCTGTGGGGCGAGCTGAGCCAGGAGCGGGCGCGGGGCGCGCTTCGACAGGCGTTGTACCACCTGCGAGGTTTTCTCGGTGAGGGCGTCGTGGTCACCCGGGGTGACGAGGAGGTGGGCCTGGATGGAGATCTCTTCTGGTCCGATGTCGCAGCCTTCGAGGACGCGCTGGAGCGGGGGGCCACTGAGGAGGCGCTCGATCTCTACCGGGGAGATCTGTTGCGCGGCTTCTTCGTGCACGGCGCCTCCGAGTTCGAGCGCTGGCTGGACGGGCGGCGCGACGAGTTGCGGGAGCGGGCGCGAGTGGCCGCCTGGGAGTCGGCGCAGGGCGCCGAGGCCGAGGGGAACGCCGCGGACGCCGCGCGCTGGGCTCGGCAGGCGCTACGGCTGGCGCCTCTGGATGAAGAGCTGTTGCGGCAGGTCATCGAGCTGCTCGGCAGGTTGGGCGACCGCTCCGGAGCGGTGCGCGAGTACGAGGCCTTCGCCAGCCGGCTGGCCGAGGAGCTGGAGCTGGAGCCAGCGGCGGAGACACGGGCGCTCATCGAATCGGTACGCTCTCGCGACGATGCCGAGCCAAGCGAGATTGCGGGTGGGCCTGCGAGCACAGCGGCCGTGCATGCTCCCGAGTCGCTGGCACCGTCAACCTTGGTCGCACCCGTGGAGGTCACCGGCGGCGTCGCCAGCGGCGCGACGGCTCGCCTAATGAATACTCGGGCTTTCCGTCTCGGTCTGGTCGCCGGCGCGGCCCTGGTCATCGGCCTCGGCATCGTATGGGCGTTCAGCTCCAGGGGCGCCGGTCGGCCTCGCCTGGAGGAGCGACGTGTCGTCGTGGCGGTCTTTGACAATCAGACGGGCGACCCGAACCTCGACCCCCTGGGCCGCATGGCGGCGGATTGGGTTACGCAGGGGCTCGATCAGATCGAGGTGGTTGATGTGGTGCCGAGCACGACCGGCTTCGCGCCGCGTGCGGATTTGAGTGGGCCCGCGCCTTCGGATCCGCGTGACGTCCGGGCGCTGGCCGAAGCGACGGGCGCCGGCACGGTCGTCGCCGGTGCCTACTATCGCAGCGGCGATGCGATCGAGTTCCAGGCGCAGGTGGTCGATGCTCGCAGCGGGCAGCTGCTAAGCGCCGTAGCTCCCGTCGGTGGGCCCCTCGCGGCTCCGGGGGCCGTGGTCGATTCGTTACGCCAGCGAGTGGTGGGTACGGTTGCGACGGTGTTCGATTCGCGCATCAGCCGCCCGGCCGCGGGAGGTAAACCTCCGTCGTTGGAGGCCTACCGGGCGTACCTCGAGGGCCATCGCGCGTTCAATTACGCCTCGGATATGCGTCTGGCACGAAGCTTCTTCTATCAGGCGCTCGCACAGGATTCGTCGTTTCTCGATCCCCGCTTCTATCTCGTGTGGACACACATGAATTTGGGGGAGTTCCAGGCCGCGGATTCCAACGCGCAGCTTCTCGCTCCGCACAGGCCGCGTTTGAACGAGCGTCAACGCAAAACGCTGGACTGGCAGCTGGCCGGCTTGCGTGGGGATCGCATAGCAGCACTCGAAGCCGCGCGTGCTAGAGGTGGAATCGACGTGGGGGTCGAGGCGCTCAAGGCGAACCGCCCACAGGAAGCTGTCGCTGCGTTGACCAGCGCACCGGACCTATTCGAGTGGTATTTCCATGTGCTCGCGTTGATCGAGGCCTATCACGCACTCGGCGACTACCTGCGCGAGCTGGAGGTGGCACAACGAGGGCGCTCGCTGTACCCGGAGGGCATGATGATCCTGGACAGCGAAGTGCGGGCGCTGGCGGCGCTGGGACGGTTCGACGAAGTGAAGCAGCGGCTCGAGGAGAGCCTGCTGCTGCCCCCGGAGGAGGGCATGCAGGCCGTTCATGTCATGATGAACGCCGCCGAGGAATTGCGGGCGCACGGTTTTGCGGCAGCCTCGTTCGAAGCCGCGGATCGTGCGATCCGCTGGCACATGTCGCGCCCGGCGGAAGAGGTGGGGTCGTGGCGGCACCGATTCTCGCTGGCCAGAGCCTACTACCTTCGCGAACGCTGGGACGATGCCGCGGCGCTGTTCGAGCGGCTGGCGTTGGAGGCCCCCTCGAGCGGTGACGCTCAGGTGTACCTGGGCGTGCTGGCAGCCCGACGTGGTGACAGGAAGGCGGCGCTCGAGGTCGAGAAGAAACTCTCGGGCTTTGACGCGCCCGGTATGTTTGGACGTCACGTCTACTGGCAGGCCCGCATCGCCGCGCAGCTCGGCGACCGTGAGCGGGCCGTCGCCTTGCTGCGTGAGGCCTATGCTCGAGGTCATCCCTTCTCCGTTCTCTTACATCGAGACATGGACCTGGAGCCTCTGCGCGGCGATCCAGCCTATGAGCAGTTCATGGAGGCGAAGGGCTAGGCGCAAGCCCTCCGACACTGGCGCCTAGCCCTCCTGCATGCGGCGGTCAGCGCTGGGCGGCCGGTCCTTGTCGCAAGGTGACGTTGCCATTCATGCTGGACAGCGTCAGGTTCGGGCCTCCGCTCCCCAGGGTCCCGGACTTCCTGTGCGCCGTGCCCGCGAGGGGGAAGTCGGAATCAATCGTTCCGAAGCTCGTCGAGGCCAGCACCTCGGCGTTGGTGTTGGACGGGACTCGCACGGTCACGTTGCCCCCCATCGATCTGAACGCCAGGTCACGGTCGGGGTCGGCCCGGCCGATGGCGACGTTCAGCGATCCGTGCGTCGAGGCTGCCTCGGCGATTCCCGCGGTCGACACGTTGATGTCGCCGGCGATCGTGACCACGAAGGCATCGCTCTGAAGGCCTTGGGCATCCACATCGCCGCCCACGACACGACCGACAAACTCCACGCCAGCCGGAATGCTCAGCGTAAACTCCACGCTCACGTCGTTGTCGCGATTGTTCAGGTTACCCTGCAGACCCGGCAGGCATTCGTTGGGCGCCTGCCCGGGGACATCCGGGTAGACCGCGCATATCGTCACGCCTTCGGCGTGCTGAACGACCTCGATCGTCACGGAAGCGGGATCGGTATCTTGGCCGGTCTTGACCGCGTGGACGACGACCTCGCTGCCCGCGGTAAACGACGCGCGCACGTCACCGTTTAGGTTCTTGATCTCGATCTTGTCGCCTGGCGTGACGCTGCCCCTCCAATCGAATGCTTTCGATTTTGGTCCCCCAGGAGTGGCAGGACCCGTCGGGTCGCTGTCATCGCAGCCCGCGAAAAGCGCAGTGGCGAAGACGGCCAGCAATAAAGTTCGTGCATACCTCATGATCGTTCCTCCGTCGTAGGTCCCAGCCACCGACCGGGACATCGCGTGGCTCGGTCGCACTATGAGGAACGCGCGTCTTCTGGCCGTTATCCCGCTGTCATTCGGTTCGAGACGGCTGAGCCCGCCACATGATCGCAGCCAAGAATGGCCCGCCCTACACGGGTGGTTAATCCTCTCATACTGGGCCTACGCTTGGGGGAATTCTCGGTTCCGCGCTGAGAGGCGAAATAGCGCTAAAGGAGGTCTCTTTCACGCTCCTTCCCCAAACATCACGAGGATAAGCGACAGCGGGCGGTCGAACGGATTCCAGAATTCGTGGGTGACACCCGGCTGGACGAGCATCGACGTACCACCCACGACCTCGGTCTCGACTCCGCCGATCCGTGCCATGCCCCGCCCCTCGACGAAGACGAAGAACGACGGAAACGGGTTCGTCTGATCCCGTTCTTCCTTGTTGATGTGCTGTCCCGGATCGACTTGGTACCAGACGCTACGAAAGCCGGGATGGTAGTACAGGAGCACGGCGTGGGCGCCGTGGATGACGCGGCTGACGTCGCGGTTGAAGGGGATGATTTCCGGCTGGCCGCGCAGGAAGAAGTGGTTGGCCACCGCGTCGACCGTTTGCGAAACGCTGTCCGTCCAGACGAAGCCCTCATCCGTCGGGTCGATGTCCATGGGCACCGGATCACTGTGCCGAGCCCTCCCCATCGCCGTCCTCGCGTTCAGCTCGCCGCGATCGAGCTTGCCGAGCGTGGCGAGGTCCGTGAAGAAGAAGAAGGTAGGCTCGGGTGGCTTGCCCTCGTGCACGGTGACGCGGGCCGAGCCGGCCTCTGTCCAAGGGCGAGCTTCGATGTGCCACCATACGCCGTCCACCCGGACGCCGAACGTGACCGATTCGGTCAAGAAAGGATCGCGCTGGTAATCCTCGGCGAAGCGCTCGAGGATAGCCCGAGCTTCCGCATCGGCCTGTGCGAAGTCGGCCCTCGGGCCCAGAGTCAGCTGAGCGGCGGTCAGGACGACGAGAAACTCGAAGAAGAAAAGTTGGCGGTCTCGATTCCGCCGCGGTCTGGTTCGCAACCCTATGAGCACGGGAGAACCTCCGACGTTACGGGTAAGCCTGTTCGACGCCCGGATGACGAGCGGTGGGTCGGTCGTCGCTGTGATACCCGCGTTCCCAGTCGCGCTCGTTGCCAGCTTGTACGCTAAATGGCCCCGGCCTCGGGAGCCAATGCTCGTCCCTGACGCAGAGCGAGTCGGCTGCCCCGCTTGCCCGAACGTGTCGCCGGTAGTCGGCGATCAAAGCGAGGCTTTTTACCGGATTTCGATCTGGCGCCGCGCGACCAGCATCCATTGCCGGTGCTGGCGCTCGTTCTCGGTGAAGTGCTCGTCGCGCTCGAGGATGTCGAAGCCCGCCGCCCCGAGCTCCCGAGCGACTAGGTCGATGCTCATCTCGTGTTCCGCCATCTGTCGGTCGCGCGAAAGAGAGGAATCCGTGGTGCCGCGTTCCAGCATCACGAGACGACCCCCAGGCTTCAATGCCCTGAGCATCCCTGCGAGCATCGCCTCGTATTCCGTCATCTCGTGGTAGGCGTTGACCACGAGTACGGCGTCCAACGATCCATCAGGGAGCTTGGGATCGTCGACTTCACCGCGAACGACCTCAACGTTCTCGAGATCCTCGCGCTCTACGAGTCGCCGCAACTCCGACAGCGCCCGTTCGCTGATGTCCACCGCGAATACGCGGCCGGTCGCGCCGACGTGCCTGGCTAAGTGTTCCGTGAAGTAGCCGCTGCCGGCGCCCACGTCGGCGACGTAGCTTCCCTCGCCGACGGCCAGCGCCGCCAGGACATCCGGCACCCGCTGCCAGTCATCTCTGTCACGTCGCTGAGCCTGAAGCGCCGCCGGCTGAAG
>JABAOH010146117.1_pt2 | contig 12289 bp, 12 predicted proteins | sample 7062181 | NCBI WGS metagenome assembly JABAOH01 (sample SAMN14538630, study PRJNA623070) | marine sediment metagenome | biome: marine biome [ENVO:00000428]; feature: marine pelagic biome [ENVO:01000023]; material: deep marine sediment [ENVO:00002113]; isolation source: pool of 5 deep marine... | reverse complement strand
GCAAACGGGTGTTCGCCTATATGCCGGATCTGTCCAAGGAGGATCCGAACCTGCGGGTCGTCTGGAAGGAGTTCCCCATCCTTGGCCCGGTGTCGCGCTACGCGGCCAAGGCGGCCATGGCAGCCGATCGACAGGGCAAGTATATGGAGTTCCATACTGCGCTGATGGGCGGCGGCCGACTGGTCTCCGAGGCGCAGGTGCTCAAGACGGCGGAAAAGGTCGGCCTTGACACCGCACAACTGCAGAGGGACATGGAGGATCCGGCGATCGAGGCCTATCTGGACGAGACCATCGAGCTAGCCGGAGCCCTCGGCATCAATGGCACGCCGGGTTTCGTGATCGGGGATCAGGTCATTGCCGGGGCGATCTCGAAGGAAGCCATGGAGCAGGCCATCGATCTTGCCCGCAAGAACGGTAGCTAGCCCGCCTTAGCGCACCGCGCGTCGCGGTCGGTATCCGTCGAGTCGAGAGCGCCATGCCGCCCAGAAAAAACCCGCTCAATCTCAACAGGCTGCAACTCAAGACATTGGCAATCCTGCAGGAGCTTGCCCGTGATCCCGATATTGCGCGGCGCGACGAGGCGAGCGGCGGCACGCAGATCACGGCGATTCCGGCGGCGCACGGGGACCACTTCCACGTCGGATCCAAGGTTGTCCTCGCGCGCGATGCCACCGGTCTGACCAATCAGGGTGTCTGGCTCGCCCTCATCCGTAAGGGGCTGGCCAGCGCCGCCGCGTTTCCGAACACGATCATCCTCTCGCCGGCCGGCCTGGGATACGATACCGGCGTCGACGAGGACATACTGCACGCCACGAGTCACTGAGCGGCGGCTTCGCCGACGTTACAGATTCTCGATCTCGATCGGCCGAATTTCACCGGCAGGGGTGAAACCGAACACGCGCCCGTAGAAATATAGCTCGCCTTCCAGCGCCCGCTTGATGTTCTCCGCCTTGCGGAAGCCGTGCCCTTCACCCTCGAACGGCACATAGGAGACCGGAATGCCCTTCTTGCGCAAGGCGGCAAACATCGCTTCGGCCTGGTTCGGCGGCACCACCCGGTCGTCGAGCCCCTGGAAGAACACGACGGGGCAGTTCAGACCTTCGATATGATTGATCGGAGAGCGTCGGCGCCATTCCGGCTCCGCCGCCGGTAGCGGTCCGATCAGCCGTTCGAGATAACGGCTCTCGAACTTGTGCGTATCATCGGCGAGCGCCATCAGATCGCCGACCCCGTAATGGCTGGCCCCGGCCCGGAAGACATCGTGCAGGGCGAGTGCTGCGAGCGTCGTGTAGCCGCCGGCGCTTCCACCGGTAATGATCAGACGGTCGCCGTCGACCCTCCCCTGTTTCGCGAGCCAGGTCGCACCGCTGATGCAATCCTCGACATCCGCGACTCCCCATGCGCCGTCGAGCTGGCGGCGGTATGCCGTGCCAAATCCGGTCGAGCCGCGGTAGTTGACGTCGAGCACGGCGAAGCCGCGGCTGGTCCAGTACTGGATCTTGAGGTTGAGGCCGGGCCGCGCCTGCGAGGTGGGGCCGCCGTGGATCTTGACGATGAGCGGCGGCAATTCCCCGTCGGGTGCCTGGAATCCGCTATTCGCCGGCATGTAGAGCAAGCCGTGCGCAGTCGCGCCGCCGCCGCTCGGAAAGGTCACCCGTTCCGCTACGGCGATGCAGCCGGGATCGATGTCGAACGTCGCGGAGCGGCGCAGCACCCGGTGTCGGCCCGAACGTGCGTCCAGCAGAACCAGAGCCGCTGGCGTGGCGTCCCCCGTCGCCTCGAAGGCGGCCTGGCCGTCCGCGGCCTGGACGCAGTAATAGTCGGCATATGGCAGGTCGACGGGGTCCAGCCTGCCGGTGTCCGGCGCGAGCCGGCCGATCCGCCACACCCCTTGGTCCGCCCAGTTCAGAACGATCGTGCTGCCGTCGGCGAAGCCGTAGGTCGCCATGCCGAACTGCCAGTAGCCCTGGCCGAATTCTGCCTCCATCGGGCAGAGCGCCACGGGCTGGTCCGTGCCCGGATCCCAGCGATACAGGTTCCACCAACCGGTGCGGTCGGAAACGAAATGGAGCACGCCGTCCGGCGACCAATTGGGCTGGAAGATCGATTCCTCCGCGCTGCCGGCGATGCGGCGGGGTTCGGCAAGTTTGCCGTCCTGCGCGATATCGGCGAGCCACAAATCGGTGCCATCCCACGGCATGTTGGGATGGTCCCAACAGATCCAGGCGAGGTGACGTCCGTCGGGAGACAGGCGCGGGCAGGAATAGAAATCGTGGCCGCGATGCAGCGGCACGACCCCGCCGTCGAAGGGGACTGTGACGAGGCGATTGTCCGGCTCCCCGGCCACGCCATGGTCTTCGCAGACGCAGATGAGGCGCCCTCGCTTATCGTCGATGGCAAAATCCGCGTATCGGGCACTGTCTTCCGGCGTCAACGGCCACGGTGCTGCACCCGGCTCGACCGTCCATATCCGCTGGTCGGCATCATTGCAGAACCAGATAGTCCTGTTGCGAACCGCGAACGCGCCGCCGCCATATTCGTGCACGCGACTGCGGGCGCTGTATTTGCGCGGGATCGCCTCGGAAATCGTGCCGTCCTGCGCGCGCCTGACGATCGTCGTGCGGCCGCTCTCGGCCGGCCGCAATTCGCCCCAGTAAATGTCGCCGCCGTCGAGCACGATATCGCCAAAGCCGATGCTGCCGCCGGTGATGAGGTCGGCGGTGATCGGCGACGCCCAGGTGCCATAGGGCGCAACGCGCGGCGTACTCACGGGCTTGGGCTCCTGAGTTAACCAGGCAAGATCGCCCGCAGCATATCACATTTGCTTCTGCGGCCCGGTCCGGACATTGACCAATTGCGTGGCCGGTGAAATGCTGGCCTTGCGCTGTCAGCAGGAAAGGAGCGTTCCATGCGGATGATCCCTGTCTCAGTCGGTCTCGCCTCTCTCCTTTTGCTCGTCATGTCGGTCGGTCCGGCAGGCGCAGCGCCGCAGATCCTGGCGCTTCTCGCGACCGACGGGGCGATCCCGCTCGCCTGCAGCGATGGAGTATGCGCCGCCGAGTTCAGCGCCTTCTGCCTACAGCGCAAGCGGCCCGACCCGGCTCCCGAAACCCAGTATACGGCCATGGGCGGCGACATGACGCTGGTCGTCGGCGGCGCCGACGGATCAGTGCGCCGCGTGCCTGCAGGGGATCATCTGACGATCAAAACCCGGCGCGGCTACACCGCCGTCCGGATCGGCGTCAGCGAGGACCTTTTGGCGGCCTGGGGCGCTGTATCCCTCGCTCTGGAAGTCGGCACCGGAACGGCGCTGGTGCCGGTCCCGGAGGCTGCGGACCCGGACCCGCAGACAACCGCCGACATCGCCCTGGCGCTGGGACCGCAACGCGCACACGGCGACCGAATACTAGCGGAATCTCCCGCGGAAACCGGAGCCGTCCGGCTGACCAACAGGCTGATCGGGGCGCTGCCGCCGGATCGCGCCGACGACAGAACTCGGCAAACGTTGTGGGAGCGCGTCGTAGCGCCGTCGGCAGGATCCTTTCCTCCGGCCAGTCTGGCACGTGCCGCGTCGATCTACCGGCGCTGCCTGGCAAAAGTCGAGGCGGGCCGGTACTACAGCCTGCGGGATTGCCTCGAGATCGGACATGACGCGCTGATGATAGACCTCAACGTAAGATACTGGGAGGCCGGCCCGGAAAGCTGAACGCGGGCCGACGCTTCGAGGTGGCGGGGCAAAGATGTCAGCGGCGGCGCAGGTTGCGGGCGGCGCGTCCGATGCGTTCGCTGAGATGATAGACGCCCTGGACGACTTCAAAAATCGCTGACGAGATGAATTCGGCGGGAACCGTGGCGACCGCGCCGATCGGGCCGATTGGGTCGATTTCGTATCCGGTGTTCCGGCGTTTCATGTCGGTCATCGCGCTGACCTCCTGCAACAAGAATGCATTAATGAATTCGTGGTCTATTCATTCAATGATTTCTTATATGCCGAGACGGGCCGCAGGTGTAGCGGGATTACTGCAGTGCAGCAGAGCGTTCTCCGCATGGCTTGCGCCGCGGTGCGTGAAATCGCCTTAACGCGGTGATCCGACAACGATGACGAAGAAGCGGCTACAATGGATCGGCGCTGGTGCATTGGGCACCCTGTCCGTCGTTGCCATCGCCTACGTCGTCTCCGGGCTGGGCGGTGCTGCGCCGGATCGCCCGGTGTTCAACGCGGAATGGGCGCTCTGCACTCCCGGGGACATCTGCGTTACCGTGCTGGCGCCGTGCGGCGAATGGCAGCCGGTCAACGCACGGCACGAAGGAGCCGCTGCAGCCTACTACAGCCATCTGATGACCATCGTCGAAGCGACCGGGATGGAGTGCGTCGGCACCAATCTCAGCCGACGCAAGACGCCCGCGCAGTGTCTGTCCGGTGCCTGCAAGCTGAAACCGTAGCCGGCCACCGCGATGTCCCGGACCCTCGCGCCGTTCGTGCTGTCTTTTCTCGTCTACGTGGTGCCGGTCGTGCATGTCCATGGCGGGACTATGCTGGGCGTGTATTTCTGGGCCGCGCTTGCCGAAGGCGCCAGGGCCGAGGAGCCATTGTGGCTCGTATTCGACCTGGGATTCGCCGTGGTTCTGCAAGCCGGGTGGTTCTTCGCGCTGCGCTGGATCCTGGCCGGCTCAATGCTACGCTGGCTCCTGCTGGCTGCGCTCGCGCCGACCACGGCAGCCGTCGCGGCGCTGGGCCTTCTCGCAGTGATTCCGCTGCTGTTCCTGCTCGAGGCCGACACTGCCCCCGAAGCCGGTGACTGGCCCGTCGCGTGTTCGGTGGCGGATGCCGCCACGGTGGGTCTGCCCGCCGGGGTGACCCTGTCTCTCGAGCGCACCGGCGAAGTGTGGATCCGGTCCGCCAACGGCAGTTACGGCGTGCTGTCGATGCCCGACTGCAGCGTCGTGCGCCGCGACCTGTTCGCGCCCGGCGCGTTTGGCAGCATCGGGTACGTCGCGCCCGGCGGTGCCGTCTATTACCGAATGGATGCCGAGGGCGACGGTGTTTTCGAGCACTGGTATCTCGGACCGGGCGCAACGGAACCGGCGCAGTTGGCCGCGCCGGCAGGCATCGATTACTGGATGCCGGTGGTCGATGCGCAATCGGCGGCGCTGGCCTGGCTTGAGACCGACCGCACAGCACAAGACGGTGTGCTCGGCCACGCAATCGCCGTTCGCACTCTGCCGGACGGCCCAAAATACAGAATACCGCTCGATGTCGACCGCACGTCCAGTCCACAGCTGCTGGGCATCGATCTCGCGTCCGGCCGGTTCACGGTCCTTCGCAACTACGCCGAATTCTATTTCGTCGGGCCCGACGGCTGGGCAATCAACCAGCCGGTCCGCCCTCCCGGTTTTGACCATGTCGGTACGAATTTTCGGTTGACCGATGGCGGCTGGGTCGCGTGGGACGGATACCGGGAGAATGCACGGTACCGAGTCGCATGGGCTCTGCCATCCGGCCGGGGTGATTACGAAATTCCCAAGGGTCGCGGGATCACAGCCGTGTCGGTCGATCCGGCCGGGCGCTTCATTGCGCTCAGCGTGTCGGGTAACCTTTCGATCGGGTCGGCCAAGGATTCCGTCGTCGTTGTCCGGGCCGCGGACGGCGTCGAGGTGTGGCGACGCTACCAACCGCGCTATTCACGCTCCCAGGTCGCCTTCCTGGGCTCGAAGTACCTGGCAGTGTCGCACTTCCTGGATGCCGCGTCGCGCATCGACGTCCTCGAAGTCCCTGAACACTGAAGCGATTTTGCGGCCGGACGCGTCGCGACGCCGATGCGGCACTGGTAATACAGCGACAATTACAACAGCATTTTAGATTAAATATAATCGATATCGTTACCGATTTAACAAATCTAATGGTAAAAAATACATTAAACAACAATCGGCTCAAATAGCCGGTATCATGGGACGGTCCGAACAAGGAAATTCCTTGAGTTATCGAAGTATCCGGTTCGGACCACGGAAGTTGGACAAGGGCGCGATGCAGGAAGTGACGGCAGGGAATTCATTGGCGGATGTCCGCAGGGCGCTCAGCCAGCGCGACTTCGCGGGTGCGGCCATGGCTCTTGGGCGCGCAGCAGCGCTCGAGCCGGATAACCCCGTCCTTCTGCACGGTGCCGCGGTCGCGGCACGCGGGCTCGGCGAACTGCACCTCGCCGAGGCCCGCTATCGCGCGGCGCTCGCGGCAGCCGAAAACGGACGCCAGGCTGCTGGCGCGAATCCGACGGTGATTGCCACACGCCTGGTCGAACTGTACCGCAGTCAAGGCCGCCTTGAGGAGGCGGAAGCGCTCTGCGTCAGGGTTCTCGGTGCGCCGTATGCCAGCCGGTCCGTGATTGCGCGGAGCAGGCTTCACGTTTGCCTTGCCGACCTGTACCGGCGGCAGGGGCGATTTGTCGCCGCCGAGCAGGCCTACCGGATCGCAATCGCGCAGCGTCGCGCGATCTTCGGCGACCGGCACCCCAAAACCGTCCAGATCCTGCCGCACCTCGCCAGTGTCTGCCGTCTGCTCGGGCGGCACAGCGAAGCCGACGACCTGTGCCGGCGTGCGGATGCCGCGTTTGGCGCGTTGGCATGCGCAAGAACGGTGGGCCACGCCTGAAGCCCATCGCGNNTGAAGCCCATCGCGATAATAATACCAGGCATTGTTCTCTCCTCTTGAAGGTCCCGCCGGCCCCGTTGCCGGTGGGACTTTCTCGCCGCGTCGGGACTGGACGCTGACGGCCTGGGTTCCCTATTGTGCGGCAACGACCTTCCTTCGTTCGGTAAAACCCCGACATGAGACCTTTCGATATCTTCCTTGGCGTGGTTGTCGCCGTCACCTGGGGCCTTGGCCTCACGCTGGCCAAGGCCGCGCTGGGCGAATTTCCGCCAATCCTGCTGACCGCTTTCCGGTTTTCCGTGACGGCGTTGGCCCTAGTCTGGTTCGTCAGGCCACCGGTGGGCCAGATGAGACGCATCCTCGTCATCTCATTCGTCATCAGTACCGTGCAGTACAGTCTGACCTTTACCGGGCTGGCCGGCACCTATGCATCGACCGCCGCCATCATCATCCAGCTGGAAGTGCCGTTCGCGGCGCTCCTGGCGGCCGTGTTTCTCGGCGACCGGATTGGGCTGTGGCGGATCGGCGGGATGCTGCTGGCCTTCGGCGGCGTTGTCCTGATCGCCGGGCAGCCACAGATGCAGAACGAATTGTTCCCGATGTTCCTGGTGCTGGCCGGTGCCTTCGTGTGGGCGATCGGCAACATCCTCGTCAAGACCCTCGATGCTGCGGTCGGCGGATTCCGACTGATTGCCTGGGTGGCGGTATTCTCCGCGCCGCAGCTGTTTGTCGCCTCGCTGCTGCTCGAGGACGGCCACGCTGACGCCATCGCCGGTGCCACCTGGCTGGGCTGGGGCGTTATCCTGTATCTCGGCCTCGTGATGACGGCATTCGGCTATGGACTGTGGTTCCATTTGCTCAACCGCCACCCGGTCACCCATGTGATGCCGTTCTTGCTGCTGCTGCCGGTAACTTCGATGGTCAGCGCCGTGCTTCTGCTCGGTGAAGTGGTGACGGCGGTTACAGTGGCGGGCGCCGCCCTCGTGCTCACCGGTGTCGGCACGATCATGTACCGGCAGGCGCGCCGGGCCGCAGCGCCGGCCCCGGCGGCACCCGAAGCGGTGCCGCCGGACTAAACGCCATTGCCGCGCTCCGCATCGGGTAACTATGTTTCCGTCATGAACGAGTTTCTCCTCGAGCACGCTGACACGATCCGCTTGGCCTTCTTTGCCGGGGTTTTCACGGTCATGGCCATCTGGGAGGCGCTGTTGCCCCGGCGCCGGCGCGCCTTTCGGCGACTCAGGAGGTGGCCGTCGAACATTGCGATCGTGGCGCTCAACTCGCTGCTTCTGAAGATCGTGTTGCCGGTTGCAGCCATCGAGTTCGCGGCAGCGTCGACAATGCAGGGCTGGGGACTCCTGACGGCGTTGGATCTACCGTTCTGGATCGAATTCTTGCTCGCCGTCGCCATCCTGGATTTCGCGATCTATCTGCAGCACGTGCTGTTCCACGCGGTGCCGGCGCTGTGGCGGCTGCACCGCATGCACCACGCCGACCTCGATTTCGACGTCACGACGGGAGCCCGTTTCCACCCGGTCGAAATCCTGCTGTCGATGATCATCAAGTTCGCGGCGATCGCCGCGCTCGGCCCGCCGGCGGCGGCCGTGCTCGTCTTCGAGATCCTGCTGAACGGCACGTCGATGTTCAACCACGCCAATGCCAAGCTGCCGCTCGCGGTCGATCGCTGGCTGCGCTGGGTTGTCGTGACTCCGGACATGCACCGCGTGCATCATTCGGTGTTGCCGCACGAAACCAACAGCAATTTCGGATTCAACCTGCCGTGGTGGGACCGACTGCTCGGCACATACCGCGATCAGCCCGTCGCCGGTCACGAGAACATGACAATCGGCCTGAACCGGTTCCGCGAGGCTTCGGAACTGCGGCTCGACCGGCTCCTGCTACAGCCTCTGCGCGGCCCGGCCGACAATTATCCGATCAACCGCCGTGGCAGCGCCGACTGAGTCGATGGTGGCGGGCGTCGCAACCAGTGCGTGGCACGCTCACGCGGTGGGCTATGAGGTGATTGCCGCCGGACAGGCGAGGACTTTCTCTCGGGGCAGGACAACGGTCGCCGTCGTTCCTTTTCCGGCCGCGCTCTCAAGCGTGATCGTCCCGCCGTGCAGCTCGACCAGGGCTTTTGTCAGCGGCAGCCCCAGCCCCGTTCCCTCCTCGGTGTTGGCCGCCGGGTTATCGAGCTGACCGAAGGGCTCCAGGGCCGTGGGTATGTCCTCGGCCGCCATGCCGATGCCGGTGTCGCTTACGCTGAACGCAAACCGTCCCGCTGCATCGATCCAGGCGCCCACGGTCACCCGGCCACCGCGCGGCGTGTACTTAATCGCATTGGACAGCAAATTGAGCAGGATCTGCCGCAGTTTCCGCTCGTCCACCAGAACGGCAGGCAGCCGATCGGCGAAACGTTCTAACAGCTCGAGGCCGCCGCTTTCGAACTTCTGTTCCAGGAGCGTCAGACAGTCGCGTACCAGGGCGGGAAACTCAACCGGGTCCTCGTCGAGCTCCAGGCGGCCTGCCTCGACCTTCGCTAGGTCAAGCATGTCATTGATGAGCTCCAGCAGGTGCGTGCCCGAGGAATGGATATGGCCGAGATATTCGGCATAGCGAGGATTCCCGATCGGCCCGAAACTGCCGAGCTGCATTACCTCGGTAAAGCCGATGATCGAATTGAGTGGCGTGCGAAGCTCATGGCTCATATTGGCGAGGAATTCGGACTTGGCGAGGTTGGCCTTGCGTTCCTTCTCGCGCGCTTCGAATAGCCTTTCCGCGGCCTGGCTGAGTTCCTTGCCCTGCTGCTCCAGCATCTTCTGCGTGAGCTCGAGTTCGCCGACCCGCACCTCCAGCGCCCGACGGTATTCCTCGGCCTGCCCGAACGCCGCATCCAGGGCGCGCATCGGTAGAACCCGAAGGATGATGATGACGCATACCGACAGGATGAACCCGAGCGCCAGTCCAAGAACGGTGAACTCGAACGCCCGATGCGGGACCTGACCGACCCTGACAACGCCGACGACGTCGCCAGCAGCGCGGATCGGGGCTTCGCCGACCACCGACAGGAGGCCCGGCTCGCGGCCGAATCTGGTAATGACCTCACCGGACCTGTCGATTACCTCGTGCCAACTCTCCTCGCCGGGGCCGTGGAGGCGGTTGATGGTATCGTCGAGCCATCGAACGTCACCCTGCCAGTCCAGCGGGTCCATCGCCACGCGCGCGGAGATCAGGTCGGCGGCGCGCGCGGCCTCGCCTCGCACGTGAAATTGCTCCGCCTGGTAGGCGTTGACGATGAAGAAGCCGGAAGTTGCGACCAGCGCGATAACGGCAAACACCGCCGCAGCCCGTCTGATGGACCGACGAACGCGCTGTTGATAATCGCCTCCGGATCGATCGGTTTCCGTCATATCCGTCGACGGCGCGGCATATGCGCGCCGCAGCTCCTTGCGATTGCGCGTCTCCGCAATCCGACAGCACAGGAACCGTCTGCCGCGCCAGCCTCCTTAACGGAAGCCCGCCAGCATCACATGCCATCCCCGTCGCTGTCGGTTTGCTTTCGATGGATACCGGACATCGCGGTCCGGTAGCACGCGTATCAATAATACTCCAGTATAAGCTAATATAAACAGAACGTAAATCGATTGGTTGCCGAACCTGCAGTCAGGCCGGAACCCGGCCACGCCCTGTTTGTCTTCCGGAACAGCTGCTGCGGCGATTACTGTGCGCTCCAGCCGCCATCGATGCCGAGTTCCTGCCCGGTGATCTGGTCGGCGGCCGGCGAACACAGGAAGACCGCAAGTCCGCCGATCTGTTCGGGCGTGACGAACTGCTTCGAGGGCTGCTTTTCGGCGAGCAGGTCGATCCGCGCCTGTTCCGCCGTGAGTTTCTTCTCTGCCGCACGACTTTCGACCTGTTTTTCGATCAGCGGGGTCAGCACCCAGCCGGGGCAGATCGCATTGCAGGTCACGCCGCGGCCCGCCGACTCCAGGGCCACGACCTTGGTCAGCCCGACGAGACCATGCTTGGCGGACACGTATGCCACCTTGTTGATCGAGGCGACGCGGCCGTGGACCGAGGCGACATTGACGATGCGGCCCCACCCGGTCTCGTACATCAGGGGAATTGCCGCGCGGATCGTGTGAAAGGCCTGCGACAGGTTGAGGGCGATGATCGCATCCCATCGGTCGGCAGGAAACTCCTCGATCGGCGCCGTGTGCTGGATTCCGGCATTGTTCACCAGAATGTCGCAACCCCCGAGGCGGTCCTGAGCCGTCCGTACCAATCGCGTGGCATCATGCGGCAAGCTCATATCGGCGGGATCGTATTCCGCCCGCACGCCGAATTCCCTGGCAATGCCGTTCCGGATGGATTCGATTTCCGCGACATCGCCGAAACCGTTTAGCATGAGGTCGGCCCCCTGCTCCGCCAGCGCCCGGGCTATAGCGAGTCCGATTCCACTGGTGGAGCCCGTCACGACAGCCACGTGTCCCTTAAGCATGACGGCAGCCCCTTTCCTTCAGTTCGATGCCAATGCCACGGATATGGGTAGACTGCGGATGCGGGCAGTGCAAGGCTGCGCAGACGGCTCCGGCCGGCACCGGTTCGATTGAACAAATACATTGCGTTCGCTAATTTGATCGGGCTCTCCAATAATGGGGGCAGTTGGATGAATCTCGACCACATGCGCGCCTTTCTGGAGGTTGCGGCGACCGGAAACTTCAACCGCGCTGCCGAGCGACTCAACGTCACCCAGTCCACGATCAGCACCCGCATCAAGGCGCTGGAGGAACGTCTCGACCGGAAGCTGTTCATGCGGCTGCGGAACGGCGCCCAGCTAACCTCGGCCGGGCAACAGATCCGGCGGTATATCGAGTTGTCGGTGCGGGCCTGGGACCAAGCGCGGCAGGAGGCCGCCCTGCCGGACTCGCTGGACCGGAGCTTTGGGATTGGCGTGCAGTTCAGCCTGTGGGAACGGATCATTCCGGTCTGGCTGGCCTGGATGCGTGGCCAGGCGGGCGATACCGCGGTGACCGTCGAAGCCGATTACTCCGACAGCCTCAATCGCCAGGTCGCCGATGGAATCCTCGACCTCGCGGTGGTCTACGTGCCGCGCACCCTGTCGGGACTCATCGTCGAAACCCTGATGGACGAAGCACTGGTCATGGTCGCCAGCGCGCCGCGGCGGATCGGAGCGAGATGGATGGAGGACTACGTTTTCGTCGACTGGGGCGAGGAGTACCGGGCGCTGCACAGCCGCGCTTTTCCGGAGATGCGCGCCGCCTCGGTCTCGGTCGGCCTCGGCAGCATCGGCCTTCAGCATATTCTGACCCACGGCGGCTGCGGCTATTTCCTGGAACACAGCGTCGCGCCGCTCATCGATCGCGGCGTGCTGCACCGGGTCGAAGGCGCGCCCAGCTTTTCGCGGCCGGCCTTCATCGTGTATCCCGCCACAGCGCCGAATGCCGATCTTATCGATCTCGCGATTGCCGGCCTGAAGGCGGCGGTCGCCTGATCCAATCCCGACACTTGCGCGACCGCTGCGGAGTTTGACCCGGCAAACTTTGCGCCGCGGCGATTGCGCCGGACGCGCGGCATGCTATAAGGGCCGGACCGAAGTTTCAGAGGGATTTTCCCGAATGC
>JABAOH010001682.1_pt5 | contig 12290 bp, 13 predicted proteins | sample 7062181 | NCBI WGS metagenome assembly JABAOH01 (sample SAMN14538630, study PRJNA623070) | marine sediment metagenome | biome: marine biome [ENVO:00000428]; feature: marine pelagic biome [ENVO:01000023]; material: deep marine sediment [ENVO:00002113]; isolation source: pool of 5 deep marine... | reverse complement strand
CGTGGTACAACATCGCGGCCGATCTGCCGAGCCCACCGCCGCCGGTGCTGCATCCGGCTACGAATCAGCCGATCGGTCCGAGCGATTTGGCGCCACTGTTTCCGATGGCGGTCATTCAGCAGGAGGTGAGTCAAGAGCGCGAGATCGAGATTCCCGAACCGGTGCGCGACGTTTACCGTCAGTGGCGTCCCTCGCCGCTTTATCGGGCACGGCGGCTGGAAAAGGCGCTCGACACGCCGGCGCGCATCTACTACAAGTACGAGGGCGTCAGTCCTGCCGGGAGTCATAAGCCCAACACCGCGACTGCGCAAGCGTTTTACAACAAGCAGGAAGGTGTAAAGCGCATTACGACCGAAACCGGTGCGGGCCAATGGGGCTCGGCGCTGGCGATCGCCGGCGCCTTCTTTGGGTTACAGATCGAGGTCTTCATGGTCAGAGTCAGCTTTGACCAAAAGCCCTATCGCCGCGCTTTCATGGAGAGCTTCGGCGCCCAGTGCATCGCCAGTCCGAGTGAGCTGACGCAAGCCGGGCGCGCAGTTCTCGCACAGCATCCAGACAGTACCGGCAGCCTCGGAATCGCAATCAGTGAGGCAGTCGAGATGGCGGCGCAGCGCGAGGATACCAAGTACGCGCTTGGCAGTGTGCTCAATCACGTACTGCTGCATCAAACGATCATCGGTCTGGAAGCGCAGCGGCAGTTTGAGCTTGCCGACGATTATCCCGACATGGTGATCGGCTGCACGGGAGGTGGCAGTAACTTTGCCGGCGTCGCGTTCCCTTTCATTGGCGAGAAGCTGCGTAGAGGCAATGATATCGAGATCATCGCCGTCGAGCCGGCCGCATGTCCGTCGTTGACTAAAGGCAGCTATGCGTACGATTTTGGCGATACCGCACACCTGACGCCGCTGGTAAAGATGCACACCCTGGGTTCAACCTTTGTGCCCCCCGGGTTTCATGCGGGTGGACTGCGCTACCATGGAATGGCGCCAATGGTCAGTCATTTGACCGCGCTGGGTCAGATCGCGCCCCGGGCGTATCAGCAAATCGAGTGTTTTGCCGCGGGTGTCGAATTCGCGCGAGCCGAAGGGATTCTACCCGCACCCGAAGCCAACCATGCGGTCAAGGCGGCCATCGACGAAGCGCTCCAATGCAAAGCACAGGGCGTCGCCAAGGCCATCCTGTTTAATCTGTGCGGTCACGGGCACTTCGACATGCAGGCGTACAGCGACTACATGGCCGGCAAGCTGGTTGATCAGTACTACGACGAGTCTGAGCTGGCGATGGCGCTGGCAGGCTTGCCGTCTGTCGCCTAGCTGGGCTGGGATGCGTTATCTGTTCCTGCGACGGCGCAAGAAGCGTTCCATGTAGCTATGCGGTTCGTCGCTTTCATAGGCGCGTACGAATGCGTCGATGCTCTCGCTTATTGCGGCGCTAAGCGGCAGCTCCTCCCAGCGTCGGCACAGTTCCTTCTGCACGCGGATGGCGCGGGGTGCGGCATCGACAATCTGCTGCACACGTTCGAGCACCCGCGTATCCAGATCCACGCGCGGCACCACCGTCTCCACGAGTCCCCAAGCACAGGCCTCGCGGGCATCAATCAGGCGACCTGTCAGTAGCAGCTCGCGCGCCCGGCCGACACCGACCAGGCGAGGCAACACCGCTGCCTCGATGACCGAAGGCAGGCCGATCTGGACCTCGGGCATTCCGAAGCGACTGTCATCCGAAGCGATCCGAAAATCGCAGCTCGCAGCCAGCTCCAGGCCGCCCCCCAGGCAATAGCCACTGATTCGGGCGATGACCGGCACCGGGAGCTCGCGCACGGTTCTGCAGACGCCGTGCAAGCGTTGCACGAAGGCGGCCGCCGTGTGCCGGTCGAGATTCATCATCTCATTAATGTCGGCACCCGCGATCCACGCCTTACCAACCGCGGCAGCGAGAATCGCAACGCGTGCCTGCTCGTCTGCGGCGATCGCGGCCAGCGCGCGCGCCAACTCGTCGAGGACGCTCGAGTCGAGCGCGTTGAGGCGTTGTGGCCGTGACACCGTGAGGCGGTAAACGGACCCTCGCGTCTGCCGATCACATTCAAGCTCGATGTAAGCCATGCTGGTTGTACGCAGGTGCTGGCGATGCGACGGTTGCGTCCAGCAATACTACCGCATCCACGGCGTTCGCCGGCAATGCCGTGCGCCTGTGACATTTCTCACAATTTCGCAGTAACCTTGTTCACAGCACAATCACTGCGCTCGGTTGTATCTTCGTAGCGGTAAGGACGCAGCGGAGCAGGCCCTCGGAACCAGGGCGCATAGACAAGCACGAGGTACAAGCTATGGACAATCACCAGCCGCTACACCACCAATCCCGTTGGGGGCGTCTCAAGCGGGCACAACCGCGTGAATGGACGCTGCAGCCGGGGCACAGGCAGCATTGCGACGCGGCCTTCAAGCTGGGCACGTGGCATTTGACGGCCAAAGAGATCGACAAGGCGCTCAAGTGGTACGAACGCGCAGCCAACGCCGGTCATGCGGCAGCGCAGTACAATCTGGGCCTGCTTTACCTCAGGGGCGAGGACGTACCCTGGGATGGGTTCAAGGGCATGGCATGGATCAGCAAAGCGGCAAATGCCGGCGATGCAAAGGCGCAGGCCTTGCTCCTGCGATTGCGGCGGGGTCTATCCGGATCAGCACACGCCAGGCGTTCGGTGCCCAAACATCACGGTTAATCCGCCGCCGCGGCGCGCGACGCTTCGCCGCTCACGACGCTCGTATGGGGGAGCGCGAGCACGGCAGCAAAGATGCTTGCCGCGGCGATCGCCATCACCATAAACAGCGCCGCGAAGCCCCAGCTGCTGTGCACCCAGGCTATCAGGGGTACCGCTGAGGCGCTCACCACGAAGGTCACGATGTAGCGAAACGCATAGACGCGGCTGCGCCATTCGCTGCGAGTGATACGACCGACGAGCACGTCGTTGATAGGGATCTGACCAAACACCACGAGCATGAAGGCTACCGATACGACGAGTGCCCAAGGACCGGTAAGGTTGTACATCAACGCAAAAAACACGGCCTGCAGGCCCGCGACAAAGGCAAATACGGTTCGTATTGAATAGTGGTCGACCAGGTAGCCCACGACGAGTTGGGCAAAAGCGGCGACGGCGAAAACAACGAAGGCATACCAGCCAACCAGCGTTGCTGTGCTGGCGAGGTCGAGCAACCGCTCGGCAAAAACCTTCGGTAAGGAGAAGGTTGTGCTCTGGAAGATCAAGCCGCCGATCGCCGTAGAAAAAAAGATGATGGCGAACACCCGAACCAGAACTGACTGCTCGACGGTAAAACCGGTTGCAACCACCGGGCCGACATCTTGCTTGTCTTGAGCTTGGACGGTGCGTCCGCTATGAACAAAAAGCGCGTAAACCACGCCTATTAACACCGATATCGCGCCTGGCAATGCGAAAGCCCAGCGCCAGCCGAGCAGATCGATCAAGGCGCCGGTAAACAAGGCCGCGCAGGCGACACCCATGTTGCCGAAAATCCCGTTCACCGCCAGCGGAACGCCAGTCTTCTGGCGACCGTGGATCACCATAGCGATCCCCACCGGATGGTAGATGGCCGCGAAGATGCCGATGAGCAACAAGCCAATACCGATCTGTAACGGTGTCTGCGCGAGCGCGGTAAGCAACGCGCTCGCTCCGATGCCGATAAAGAAGATCGCCAGCATGCCCGGGCGACTCCACTTATCGGCTATCCAGCCAGCTGGGATCGCGCACACGCCAAAGGCGATGAAGCCAGGGGTGGCGTAGATAATCAGCTCGGCGTAGCTCATCTGCCACTCGGTGCTGAGGGCAAGTGCGGCCACCGTGGCGAAAATCAGCACGAACAGGTGATCAAGGAAATGCCCAACATTCAGGAATAAAAAGCTAATCTGTTTACGGGTCATAGTTTTAATCACCAAGGCCGAGGCCGTTGCACCGTCTTCGATGTGGTCCGTACGCGGGCGGATCTGTAGCTTATTATCATATACATGCGGCGAAATCTCGCGGCAGGCTGGGGTCGAGTAGCCTAAGTATTCCTTAAGTAGCGCTGCCAAGCATCACCCGCGTTGGCAAGAAGGAATTCAGGCCAGAGGACGCAGCGACACTAGCATTGGCCGCCACGCACTTGCTTCCACACGCGGGATTTAAGGTTTTATGCCTGCAGGCGCCCTCGATTCAGCTTTGCAATGGATGCCGGCCCGACGCGCCGTGGGCAAATTGCCGAGCAGAGGGCAGCGGCGTGTTCGTGCTCCGCTCGGTTTGACTTCAATGGATGCAAGGTCGCTGCAAATTGGACAAAATTGCAGTGCGGCTACGCTCCTTTCTTTAGGTAGGGAGCCAAGCTAGATGTATCGAACCCGATAACGACGAGAGCCCCGAGTGCATGAATATTGATCTGAACGACCTGAGTCCGGCACAAGTGTACTTCACCCTTATTCAGACCGTGATCCCACGGCCGATCGCGTGGGTGCTGTCGGAAAACGCGGACGGGACCTATAACCTTGCCCCGTTTTCTTATTTCAACGCCGTGTGCTCCAATCCGCCGCTTTTGATGATTTCCGTGGGACCAAAGCCGGACGGCGGCTTCAAGGACACACGCGTCAACATCGAGCAGCGACATGACTTCGTGGTGCACATTGTGCACTTGAGCATGCTCGAGGCTATGAACCAGAGCTCTGCCACCTTGCCCGCGGGAGTGTCCGAGGTCCAGCAGCTCGGGCTTGCGCTGACGGATTTTCCTGGCTCACGCTTACCGCGCTTGGCGGACTGCCGTGTGGCCTATGCCTGCGAGTGCTACCAGATCCAGGACATCGGACCGACGCCGCAGGCGATGATTCTGGGTCAGGTCAAGCATGTGTATGTCGACGACACCGTCTGTAGCCGCGACGCCAAGGGGCGGCTCAAGGTCCATGCCGAGCGCCTGAATCCCGTCGGACGGCTGGGCGGTGGCGAGTACGTGACGTTCGGTGAAATTAGGCATCTGGTGCGTCCCGACTAGGCGTGCGGGGGCTTTTGCCTCCGGTCGCCCTCCTTGTTATTTAGGCCAGAACCTGGGGCTTATCGACTATACTATTTACGACGGGATCCCAAGGAGGGGAGCACAGTGCGAAGGAAGCTCAACGTCGATGACCTCGCCCAGGGCATGTATGTCTGCGAGCTCGATCGCCCATGGCGCGAGACCCCATTTCTGTTCCAAGGCTTTCAGATAGCCACGCAAAAAGACCTCGATCTCCTAAGGAAATACTGCCGCTACGTTTTTGTGGATAACGGCCCGCATGGGGCGACCGCCTATAAACAGGGTCGACTGTGGCAAACAGTACGACGCGCGCCGCAGGTCGATGCGACACAACATTCGGCACGCCCGCAGCTTCGCGTCGTTGAAAGCACGGTGCCCCAGCGACCGCACCCACGATTCGCGGCGAAGGCTGGGACCAGTCTCGAGCAGGAGGTCGAGACGATTCGAGCAACCCACGAGCAGGCCACCACACTGATCTACACGATCATGGAGGACGTACACCTTGGCAAGAGCATCGATACCGTGTTAGCGAAGCAGGTTGTCGCCGCCATGGCCAAGAGTGTGCTTCGCAACCCCGACGCCCTAGTTTGCTTCACCCATCTCAAGAATAAAGACGACTATACAGCGCTGCACTGCCTGCGCGTCTCGATACTGGCGTTGGTGTTCGGGCGTCACCTGGGGATGGGCGAAGATACGCTCAATGTCCTCGGCTTGGGTGCGTTGTTGCATGACGTCGGTAAGATGCGTGTTTCCAATGCGATCCTGAACAAGCCAGGGAAGCTGACCGAACGCGAGTTCGAGATCATGAAAACTCACGTGCCGCTCGGGGTAGAGATCCTGCAGCGCACGAACAGTATACCCGACAAAGCCATCGAGTTTACGCGTCAACATCACGAGCGTTATAGCGGCTGCGGCTATATGCAGCGTTTACAAAAGGATCAAATCAGCCAGTTCGGCCGGATTGCGGCCATCGTCGATGTCTATGATGCAATCACCAGCGATCGGGTGCACCAGAAGGGGATCTCCCCGCTCGAAGCGGTTAATAAAATGTATGACTGGGGCGGCAAAGACTTTGAGCCCAAGCTAATCGAGGAGTTCATTCAGTGCATCGGTATTTACCCGATCGGCAGCGTAGTCATGCTAAACACGGAGGAGTTCGGCGTCGTGCGCACGATGAATAGGGAGCAGCGTCTCAAGCCTCAGGTGGTCGTGGTACTGCGGCCGGATAAGANNAGACGGCCCCGCATGGAAAGCCGTACCAGATTGCGAAAGTCCTGCCGGCTGGCCATTACGGCATCCAGCCCGTCGATTACCTGCCCGTCGCTGCGCACGCTTAAGGCTTGCCAGCGGGCTTGAAGACGTAACCTGCTCCACCCACGGTCTTGACGACGAAAAGGTGCGGCGAGGACNNTGCGGCGAGGACCGTCCCCAGCGGGTTGCCCGATCATCCCCCGTTTTTCTTGAGCGTCGCCGTCAAGCGGCGCACCGGTTCGGAGCCATAGAAGCTGATAAATTCATCGTACAAGCCCTCAGGTGTACGCGTTAGCTTGTCGATTTGCAGGTCTTGCTCGCCACTGTCGGCGATCCGAATGACATACAAGGTGAGTGTGTCACCGCTTATCGTTATCCACACAAACGGATCCCCTTTCATCGGATCTAGCGGCACTTGGTGACCGAATAGATCTCTGCGCATCGCGGATGCAAAGATGTTTGAGCGGTGGGTCGGAATGAAATTGACCGATAGCCCGCTCTTTTTTACTCTGCCGCCGGTCTTGTGCTGCGTAGTCTTCCAGTCGATTGCGAATCCTTTCTCCTGGTAAGGGCTAATCGTGACGCTTAGCTCGCGGGGCCGATGTTCGCCGTCCGGAATCGTGTCGGATGTCCCCAGGTAGGTGCCGAAGAACCGCTCGAATGCCGCACCTGTTTCGCTCGCAGGCGTATGAGACAGCGGGGCAAGGGCCAACACGCCTGCGAGCAGCGGCAGCCAAGACATCTTAGCGGTGACTGCGCGAGCCTCCTGGCTTTGCGCCCGGATCAAACCTTCGGTCGTGGTTGCCCGAAACATTTGTTATTCACCAAATGAGGCCGGATTCTCTTGCTGGCCTTTTTGATCATACTTCGAAGCATGTTGCAAGTAAAAATTGCCCAGTTGCATGAGGAACCAAGCCTCTGCGACAGGTCTTGTCGCCTACGCCTGCTGGCGACAAGCATTCGCCCGCCGAGTGTCAAAGCCCGCAGCACTTGGGTAAAAGACGCGGACGCCTTAACGCGTCGTTCCAACAACAGCTGAAACGGAGCATAGGCCGTATATTTGCTATTCTAGCGTGGTGATCCCAACTTTTGCGTGTTTCTCCCTAGTAGAAGCTATCTCATGACCTATAGACGGCTGAGCAAGCCATGACGCCCCGAAAGAGGGCCGGCTAGGCCAAGGCGCACACTGCGGCGAGCTCAGTCAAGGCGAGGACGCAGGGAATGCTTGAATATGAAGCAGCATTGCTTTTCCCGCGAATTGAGTGCCTGCGCCACCTCCGCTCTTCATGCTGGATACGGCGAGTCGCGCAGCGATTGGAGATCAATTCTTGAAGTAGACGTTCAACGTAGAAAGAGGACGACGCAATTATGGCTCAGAGACGGCAACGGTCGGTTGAGGCATATCTCAACGAGGGCTTTATCAACAGTCGGGATGCCAGACCGATGCGCATACTCTCCGAATATCTGGAGCCGGAGAGTCGCTTTGCCCGCTATCGTGTCGATGACACCATCGTTTTCATGGGTTCGGCAAGAATGGTGTCCCGTGAGCAGGCGGAGCAGGAACTGCGGGATGCCGAAAATGGAACCGGCGATATTGCCCTAGCCCGCCGACACCTCGAGATGTCACAGTATTACGAAGCCGCGCGAGAGCTGGCGCGACGCTTGACGGAATGGTCAAAGCAGTTGGCCGATGATGAGCGGCGTTTTGTCGTCTGCACCGGCGGCGGTCCGGGGATCATGGAGGCGGCCAACCGCGGCGCGTCTGAGGCCAAGGGCGTGAATGTCGGGCTCACTATCTCTATCCCCATCGAGGAATTCGACAACCAGCACGTCACCCGCGAGTTATCCTTCCATTTCCATTATTTCTTCATGCGCAAGTTCTGGTTTGCATATCTTGCCAAGGCGGTGATTGTTTTTCCTGGCGGATTCGGCACGCTCGACGAACTGTTCGAGCTACTCACGCTGTTGCAGACCCGTAAGATGCGTAAGCACTTGCCGGTAGTGCTATTTGGAAAAAAGTACTGGGACGAGATCGTGAATTTCGAGGCGTTAATTAGATATGGCAGCATCAGCCCAGAAGACTTGAACCTTTTCCACCAGACCGATTCCGTGGACGATGCGTACAACTTCGTCGTCGCTCGGCTGAGCGAGTACGCTCTTGATGAGCGGGGCGCTATTCTTTAGATAATGTGGGCGCGTCCGACCGAGCACCACCGCTGCACCCAGGATACCGCTAATCGAGACCGGACACGTAGCGGGGCTCAACCTGTGAAATTTTTCACATTGCCCCCGTGACGGATATCACGCCTGTCATAGCATCTTCTCAGCTATTTCTGTCTAGATAGGAAGCCATTAGTCATGAACCACCGGGAGGAGCCTATGACTGACAGACACACCACTTTAATGACCGTGGTGCTGACCTTGATTCTCATATCGACGGTGATTGCGCGACAGGCATTCTGGATGCAGTGAGCGATCGTGGCGTCAATTACGCTTGGGCCGGCACATGGCCGTTGCAGCCGACAGCCGTCGCACTGGCTGGATGAAGGCGTGACCGGACGGGTGCCCCACGCTATTGCATCTCTTTGGCAGGGAGCCTAGGATCAAGCGCGGTTTCGCCCAGGACTACGCGAAAGGGAGACTGGATGCGACGGACCGGTGGGCAACGCTACATGCCGGTGATCCTGCTTATCACGATACTCGCCCTGTCGTTCACGGGTTGCGTACACTACGAAAAACGCCAGATGCTTGTTACTGCTTACTCCTCTGACAAGGTCAGCACCAATTGGCGGCGCGGAAGAGTCTTTTTCTGGAGAAAGTATGTTGCGAGCGGACCGAGCAAGGGGCAACGCAAGAAGGTCGGTATTACCTCAAGCGGTACCAAAGCAAAAAAAGGAACGATTGCGGCCGACATCCGTTACTATCCTTACGGCACCAGGATGATTATCCCCGGTTATGGTGAGGGAGTGGTGCAGGATACCGGTTCGGCCATCAAAGGCCCTGGCCGTATTGACGTTTTCTTCAAATCGCGCAAGCGGGCGCTGCAATGGGGACGCCAGACGGTCACGGTTAAAGTCAGGCGGTAACGCACACCGGCCCGACCCGGCTCGCGACCGTGCGCGCAGTACAGCGCATACGGTCGCGCGCGGGCGCTTCTTCGTTATCATCACGGCCTCGACTATCCCTTTTCCAAGGTGTTGTCGGGCGCGTCGGCGCCGTCAGCCCCTCGGCGCTTGCGCCGGTGTCTTGCGTGTCGTCGGAGGGGAGCCATTCGGCGCCTGCGGGTGCGCAAGCGGGGACCCGCTGAGACGGCTAATCGGCCTGAACGAGCCCTGAAAGCGCACTCACGCCGGATGTGCTAATATAATGGGCGAGCGCGAAGGATTTCAGCCACCAGCTATTGATGCAAAGCACTTTTCTGACCCGCCACAGCGATAGTTCTTGCCTGTTTCGTTTCACCGACCGAGCCGAGGGGTTTGAATGAGTACAGCACAGGGTGCACGGACGTACTTGCGCGGGACGTTTCAGCAAACTTGCGGGTTTTGCGGCTGTATATTTCGTGTCGCTGTACCGGGGCGGGTGGGTAGCGAGGGTCCCGAGACCTACCGTTGCCCGGAGTGTCACAAGGGATTTCCTGTTCGTGCCTCCGCTACGCCGACCATTACTATGATCGCCAAGCGTAGCGATGGCCGAAGGAAACGGTACCCGAGTGACTAGCGACGGGTACGCGCCCGCGTTGCGCGAGACAGTCCTGGGCCTGCGCCGACAGCGAGCATCGCGGCGCGTGACCATGCTTGTCGAGTGTGGCCGGCGCATTATCAGCTTCTTGCACGAATTTCCGAGTTTTCAATGTCAACGTGGTTGACCTACACTCAAGCGTTCAAAGCGCGCGAGTCCGTAAATGGAGCCTAATATGGTGATACCCATTGGAATGTTCGACTTGCCCTGGTGGGGTTACGTAGTCCTCGTGCTGACGTTGACTCACGTTACCATCGCGGCGGTGACGATTTTTCTGCATCGCCACCAGGCACACCGGGCGCTGGAGTTGCACCCGTTGATCAGCCATTTCTTTCGCTTTTGGCTTTGGTTGACCACAGGCATGAAGACTAAGGAATGGGTCGCAGTTCATCGCAAGCACCACGCCAAATGCGAGAGCGCAGACGACCCCCACAGTCCACAGATAGTCGGCATTAACAAGGTTCTTTGGCTTGGCGTGATGCTTTATCGACGTGAGGCCTGCAACGCTGAGACGCTGGCGAAATATAGCCACGGCACGCCAGACGACTGGCTCGAGCGTAACGTTTACATGCGGTACTATTTTGCGGGTGTGCTCTTGATGCTGTTGATCAATCTCGTGTTGTTCGGCCTGCCGGGTATTGCCGTGTGGGGCGCGCAAATGCTGTGGATTCCGTTCTGGGCCGCCGGTGTGATCAATGGGATCGGCCACTACTGGGGCTATCGCAACTACGAGTGCGCCGATGCTTCAACTAATATCGTTCCTTGGGGAATCATCATCGGTGGTGAGGAGCTGCATAACAACCATCATACCTGGCCAAGCTCCGCGAAGCTGTCGTCGAAACGCTGGGAACTCGATATCGGCTGGGTATACATTCGCTTACTGAGCGCGCTGAGTTTGGCCAAAGTCAAAAAGATTGCACCGACGCCACAGGTGGCGGCGATAAAGCCGATAGTGGACATGGACACACTACGGGCCGTCTTGACTAACCGATTTCGTGTCATGGCATATTATTGCAAACATGTGCTGTTGCCGGTGCTAAGGGAGGAGCGACGTCATCTTAGTAGGTCGGCCCATGGGTTACTCAGGCATGCACGTCACTTGCTTGTGCGCGATGAGGCGTTGCTTGACCGCGAGGCGCAACAAAAGTTAGACCAGCTGCTTAGCGTCAGCAAACGACTCAAGACCGCCTATGTGTACAAGCAGCGCCTGCAGCAGATTTGGAAGCGCTCCACTGTCGACCAGGATGCCTTACTGTTCGCATTGCGAGAGTGGTGCCGACAGGCGGAGGCAGCGGGTATTGCAGTATTGCAGGACTTTGCCCGTAGCTTGCGTGGTTATACGCTCGCCAAGGCATAATCCCGGTCGATTAACTAGCGCCCCTTCTCGCCGCCAAGGCTTTAGCAACGGCGTGCGCCAGGCGTGCTAGGATTTGCTTGCATTTACCGTGGCCCCGGGCTGTGCTGATCCCACCTTGCTGACAGCAACGTGCTGTAACACCCTCATCGGACCGGCGACCCGTACCGCTCGCATTTGCTTTTTATTTCGCACAAACAGAGAACCGGCGAAACCAAGCGCGTTTATCGAGACGGAGTCAAACAGCTCCTCCGATCTCGGTACAAGCAGCATCCAGCCCCGCGTGATCAGCAAATTATAGGGCGCCGATTGCCACAGTTGGCCATCGCGTCGGCTGGCGCTTAATCCCGCCGCCTGGAGCAATGCGTAGTAGCGCTCAAGCGTTGCCGTGGCCGCCTCATCGGGTCGCGCATAGAGCGACGGATCCAGGCGTGCACACGCGTGCACGAACGAAAATCCAGCAAGCGGGCTGATGTTGTCTCCAATTCTAGTTTTTGCAATGAGCGCTTCGATGGGAATCGGGGGCCCTTCGGAGGTCAGCGGCAGCGGAACCATTTGCAGATGTTTGTGACGTTGGCTGGCACCAGCGACTGTTCCCCCGTTGTAGAAGCCGAGCGCGTCGAACTCCCCCATGCATAGCCATAGTGCCTGCAAATCGGACCAGGTGAGTAATGTTTCCTGTTCCTCGAAGCGCCGAGTGACGATCAGCAGGTGGCGATCGATAACATTGAACTTGTTCAATAGCCCGACGTGCGTATCGGAGATGTCCGCGACAAACAAGGCCGTCTCGTAAGGCGAGAATGGACTTACCGATGAGTCTGGAAGCGATTGGCGAGCCTTTTTGTCCTGGGCCTTGCGTTTGAGGCTTGAAACCGAGCGCACGACGAAACGCACACCTCCGT
>JABAOH010005711.1_pt1 | contig 12294 bp, 12 predicted proteins | sample 7062181 | NCBI WGS metagenome assembly JABAOH01 (sample SAMN14538630, study PRJNA623070) | marine sediment metagenome | biome: marine biome [ENVO:00000428]; feature: marine pelagic biome [ENVO:01000023]; material: deep marine sediment [ENVO:00002113]; isolation source: pool of 5 deep marine... | reverse complement strand
CTAAACAAGAAGTACCTTTATAAATTGCTCTATGGACATTGACCTCGGTCGATGTCAGAGAGATACCGCTATCATTCCGTTCTAAACCTGTTTCGATAATATCACTATCGTTCAAGAATCCCAACATAGAGCCCCTTCTCGTAATGAGAATACGATTTCCAATACGAACACTCATGTTCCCACTATGGGAATTATTCAATTCCTTCTCAAAAATCATTTTACCGATTTTTTTAAATTCTTCAATTACATCTTTATATTTTTCACTAGCCATTGATATTTCCCTCCAATCCAAGTTGGTTAAGTTTTTTCTCGCCGGGAACGCCATTTTCATCCCATCCTCTAAATTGATAATACTCGTCAAGCATTTCTTGAAGTTTTACGGTTCTCCCTCTGGCTGGTCCAGTTTTGACTGGCTCTTCCAACAATCGTTTAGGCAGAGTATCCTCTTTTCGGCTAAAACCTTCCCGGAGATTATAAAGCCGTTCCAGATTTACGATCCGTTCACCAATGCCTATAACTTCTTCTGGTTCATAGGATTCACCTGTCACGGCTGTCAAAAGCCTTGCCCAGACATATTCATTCAAGGCATAGGTTGAGAAGCGACAAACAACCATAGAATCAATAGCTGCACCGAGGTCCATTGAACGAACGGCATATCCAGCTTTACCGACGGAAACGAATCGATCAATCATTCTCGGTGATCCCAAAATTTCTGTTCCGATAACGTAGCCGCCTCGCAAATGACATCCACCACGATTGGAGATAGCATAAGCGAGTCCCTGTCCTTGAGCACCACGGGGGTCATAAGCTGGAAGCTCCAATCCTTTAACCTGCATGGAGTATTCCTCCGCACCGTACCTGGCGGAGAATCGTTTTGAGCCTAAGGCTAATTCATCTCCGATTCCTTCTCGATGGGCGATTTGTTGAATAATCTCTTTTAGTTTATTTTTATCACCGAATTTTAGTCCTGTGTTTATAATTCCTTGTTCATTAAGCTCCATGGCACATGAGATTGTTCCACCAGTAGAAATCGTATCCAAACCCAATTTATTGCAGAGGTAATTGGCTTCAGTAATCACCTCAAGATCGTCGATGCCGCAATTGGCACCTAAAGCCCAATTTGACTCGTACTCTGGTCCTTCGCCTTCCTCATTGACTGTTTTGGTTTTGCGAGCACATTGGATAATACAACCCCAACAACCGGCTTTTTTGGTTAAAATTTGATCAGTAATGGACTCCCCGGATATTTTTTCTGCAGCCTCGAATTGAGAGTTTTGGTAGTTACGCGCTGGAAATATCCCAGCTTCATTAATGATATTCACCAGCACAGAGGTTCCGAACTCAGGTAGTCCCTTTGAAGTAATCGGATGGGCGCGAACCAGTTTATTCGCTTCATAAGTTACGAATTTCATCCGTTCTGGATCGGCGATTTCTATTTTTTTGGTTCCCCTGACGACAACGGCTTTCAGATTTTTAGATCCCATAACAGCTCCAATACCACCTCGGGCAAGGGCTCTATCCTTATCATTCATTATAGCAGATATTAATACCAGATTCTCTCCTGCACTACCGATACACATCACACTGACGCCTTTTCCTTCTGTTTCCATAAGCATATCAGTCGTCTGATGAACGTCCTTGCCCCAAAGATGTGTTGCGTTTTTAATACCAACTTGATCATCATAGATGGTAATATAGACAGGCGATTGAGATTTTCCTGTAACAACCAAAGCGTCATAGCCACATTTTTTGAACCAGACGCCCCATTTGCCACCAGAGTTAGCATCCATGACCGTTCCCGTTAACGGTGACTTAGTTGTAACGCTATACCTTCCAGAAGTAGCAGCGGTAGTCCCCGTTAACGGACCTGTTGCAAAAACTAAAATATTTCGGGAATCCAATGGATCCACGGTTGAATCGACCTCATCATATAAAACTTTTGCGCCATACCCTCTCCCTCCTAAATATTTTTTCCAGACATCCAGATCAATTGATTCTTCTCGTACCGATTTTTCCGTTAGGTTAATTCGTAGTATTTTTCCCATCCATCCGTTCATTTAGTTATCTCCATTTAGGCTTTTACAGTTTAATAATGTTTTACCCTTGTGTATTGCATTCAAATCCAAAATTGAAAATTATAAAAACTCATCCTCCGGCAATCATTGGGAAAATGCTTAACACATCTCCATTTTTCAAAACATAATCCATTTTACAGTGAATACCATTAACCATTGTAATTAAATTTTCTTTCTCTGAAAGATCTAATACTTTTAAGACATCGCTTATTTTATCTCGATCAGATATATTCATATCCAATTCTTTTTTTCCGATTTGATTTCTAAGAGAGGCGAATAGTTTAACTTTGATTTGCATCGAACACCTAAATTCCAATACTAAAATTCTAGAAATTATCTGTTATTATTTTTACAAAAGTTTAAAATAATGCAGAAATGCATTTTATTTATTCTCATACTCTAAGGAATTAATCCTTTAGGATTTGAAAACCATGTTATAATGGCGATTACCAATTCTTCATTGTCATGAAATATAAACTAGTTAAAATATAATTTCAAGTAAAAAAATAATAAAATTGAGAACATGTAATACAACTTTATCTTTAAAATTACTTTTACATATCTGTTGACATTAATGAAAAATTTTTGTAATATATTTTTAACAAAGGTTCGCCTCAAATCAATAAGAACAAACTTGCCCATAGAAGAAGAACAATCACAAAATTGGGATAAAGAAGTTTAATATCTATTTCTGAGTTCTAATTCTGTGAGCGAAAGCTTGACTCAAAATGCACCTAAGGTGCATCTGCCTTTGGCATGAATAAANNTGAATAAAGATCAAATTAGGATAAAAAATCGAATGATGAAAAATAATCACGCATTCTTCATTACATTGATCACTATATTTCTAACTTTCCAGGTCTGTTTTGCTCAAAAATGTGGTGTATTACTCAGTCTCAGATATGACGAGATGTTGAATGAGCCACTTCCCTATGGAGAAACATCTGACGCCTCGCGCTGTTCAAAATATCGGACGCTGTGGATTTTTTGTGATGAAAAGGACTCCATTTCGATCCTTAAAATTAATGAATTAATTGTCCCCAGGAAAGACGGCTTCTGGAAAGTTATGGTGATTCGCCAGAAAGGCGGAAATTGGGTTGAAGATTTTATTCTTTCCGTGCCATTAAATCAACAACCTGAAATTCCCCTTCTCGATTCAACGATTATTCAACAATGTGAGGGAAATAAGCGCCTTTCTTTGATCTTCATCGGTCCTGATTATCTTTCTTATGAGGGAGGCTCTGATGGTTACTGTGAAGGGGCAGCGCATCCCTGGCATGAGAATTTTCTGAAAACTGTCTCCCTTGAAGCTCCATCGAGTGATGGGGTCGACATTTCCGTTGTATTGGGCAGAGAAGCTCAGTCCGCTATGTTGCAGAGCGCAAAAAAGTATCTCGCCAGAGTGAATGATGAGAAATTGAACCCTCAGCCAGATGAAAGAAACTGGGGCTTAATCCGACGAAGAGGGCTGTGGGTTTTACGAGGATTGTTAGATTATTCATCTGAAGTTTACCGGGGACAGTTTGCTCATTTTGACATCGGTTTTTCACCGACAACGAAATTAGTTGGCTATGATCAGTTGTCAGTTATCTGGGAAAAAATCAAAGCATTGGTTCCGTCTGCCAGGGATGCCATCACTTCTCCTAACAAGAATTTATTAATTATATTGACAAAAGATCATCTGCTGGTTTATTCAATAAGCCTGGATTCCAATTTAAAACTAATTCAAAAAATGGCGCTGATTCCCAATGAATTTTTAATCATGGCGCAATGGGCAATTGGAGAATATGTGGATAAATGGAACGCCACCATTAAAGATTTTTTGAACCGCTAATTTCGCTAATTATTAGAAAAATTAGCGTAATCTTCCTCAGGCAGATCTTTACCATAAATTGATAAGGAGAAGGAGGATGAGCGATCTAAAAAGAGACATAGCAATGAAAAATAAAAACTCACAACCGGTTTATTCCACCGATCCTGAAATACGAAGACAGATTGAAAAAGAGTGAAAATTGGCTTCAAAAACCCAAGCGATCAATCTACCACCGGAGAAACAGCAAATCAAAATCTCCTTACAGACCAAAGGACGCAAGGGCAAGCAGGTGACGCTGATCCAGGGATTGCAGCATGATGCGAGTACGTTAAACGAACTGGCACGGAAGCTTAAACAGTTTTGTAGCGCTGGAGGGACGGTCAAAGGTCAGGATATTGAAATTCAGGGAGATAAGAGGGAGGTTGTGGCAGAAAAATTGTCACAGATTGGGTATAAAGTTAAAAGATAAATCAATACCTGACATCAGGAAAAATTTTTATGCTATTTTTTTTTATTATGATTTTTGCTTCACCATTTCGATTTAATTCAAGAGATTCAACATTCTCTTTTCCTTGCTTTTCATAAACAGATTTCCATTTTCCAAAAATGGCCTCCTTGAACTCAGATTCAGAGAGATCTTCTTTTAATAATTCTATTTGATCGATCCGGGTTGGGGTTTTATGGCAACCTAGACAGACAATGAGCATGACCAGAATAAGTTCAAATCTATTCATAATAATTTTGTTCTCCTCTCTTACAGCTTGTTTTAGCTGGTATAATGCTTATGAAATTACGGACTTTTTAAGGTATACCAACCATTTAACCATTTTCCATTTTTATCCACTAAAATGCCAAGATGATAAAGCTTCCCTTCTAAATAGCCATCACAATGAATTGTTTATCCTATTCCCTCTAATTTTTTGATTTCAAAGGTATCCGCGATCATATTATTCAAATCCCAATAAGTCCTACAAGTTTCCTTAATTTGATTATAGGTGGCTGGATCAATCCAGTCAATTTTAGGGAATCGAAATTTTTCTGTATTTTGAATTATGTTTTTTTCATCCTTAAACGATAGACATAAAATTAAAAAACCGATAAAGATTACGGCAAAAAATAACGTTAATACTGTAAAAAGCCCAATTATAATTTTGTGAGCCATCTGCCACCTCCTCTGTTAATGGTGAGATAAAATTTACTAAAACAAAAAAGCCTCCCCCGCATCTTGTTTATTGCTATTAATTTTTTTCAAGAGTCGGAGAAGGCTTTTTAACCATTCTATCACCAAAGTATTATCATTCAGATATTCAGCCCCTTACCGTTCCAGAGACCAGTTCCGTATCAGAAATACTTCGGCTCTTGTTATTTTTTAGTTTTCAATCAAAGAACTTAAATTTCAAACATCCAGCGTGTAACACAATTTATTTACGAGATTACGATCAGCATCCAATTTTTTAAGAGCCTTAAATTTAAAAAAAAATAATAAAGTCAAGTACTTTTTTATGATTTTGAATTTTTTTTGTAATTGATAATCTATTAAAAATCAAGAAATTCTATCACTCATAAAATCTTGTTAGTTTCGTTGTCTCTTTTCCACAATCATCTTCGCCCGAACCAGCCGAAGCTCTTCCAGGGGAAACTCGTTCCCCAATTGTTCCCTCACTTTTTCGATATTATTAACTCCTGATAAATGAAATGCCTTACGGATTAGCTGTTGCTTTTCCGACGGGATATAGTTATTTAAAATGATTTCCTCTCCAAATAGGATCAGCCGTTCAATATGGCTATAAATGGTACGGATTGGAATTTTTCGCTGTTGTGCCACTTCGTTAATCGACAATCCCTGGCGCAAGAAGTCCAGTGTTTTGTATTCGGTCATTGCTGTTTTTGTTTTCGTTGGTTCGGTGTCCGGTTCGATCTCCAGTCCAATCTGTTGGGCATAAGCGATAATCTCTTTCAAAAATCGTGGACCATAGCGTTTCAGTTTTGATTCACCCATTCCAAAAATATGCTGAAGCTGATTCCACTTGGTCGGGATTCGAGTTGCCATATCTTTTAACGTTTTATCCTGAAAGATAATGTATGGTGGCACATTTCGCTCATCAGCAATCCGTTTGCGCAACTGTCGGAGTCGCTTAAACAGGTTTTCATCGAACTTCAGATCCGTATCTTTCACCACCGTTGGCTTGATTTCTTTATAGACCGTAAGATTAACTTTCTCTCCGTTAAACAAAACATCCTGACTTTTTTCCGTCAGCTTGAGAGTGGGATATTGCCCGCCTTCGATTTTCAAATAGCCCTGCTGGATCAGCTCTCGCGCATACGCCTGCCACTGCTTTTTTGTGTATTCAGCACCAATGCTATAAGTAGAGAGATTTTGATGCCGGTTATGAAAAATCCGCTCGCTCTTTGCGCCTTTCAGGACATCGATAACGTATTGCATGCCAAAGCGTTCTTTTAATCGAAACACACAGGAGAGCAGCTTCTGGGCAATGACTGTCCCATCAAACGTTTTTCGATCTTTCAGACAATTGTCGCAATGTTGGCAATTTTCTACCGAATAAGCTTCTCCGAAATATTCCAGCAGAATCTTTCGGCGGCAAATATGGCTTTCGGCATAATGGATCAATTGATGCAGTTTATCGTAAGCGATCTGTCGTTCTTTGGGATTCTCTTTCTGCTCGATGAAGTATTCGATTTTCGACTTATCGCCATAGCTGAAAAACAAAATGCAATCGCTTTTCAAACCATCCCTGCCCGACCTGCCTGTTTCTTGATAATAACTTTCAAGATTTTTCGGCATATCGTAATGAATCACAAATCGAACATTCGACTTATCGATCCCCATACCAAAAGCAATGGTAGCAACGATAATTTCCACATTTTCTTTAATAAAAGCTTCTTGATTTTTAGTTCGTTCCTGGCTGGTCATCCCCGCATGATATGGCAATGCCCGAAAGCCATCCCGATTGAGCGCTGCAGCCAGTTGTTCCACGCTCATTCGGCTCTGGCAATAAATAATCCCTGAATCGACTGGATGTGCCCTGAGATAGTCTGTTAGTTGCTGATAAGTATCTCCTTTTGGCAGAACTTGATAGAATAAGTTCGATCGATTGAAACTGGCTTTGAATTTCAGCGGCGCTTTCATTTTCAATTGTTCAATGATATCATCCTGAACAATTGGCGTGGCTGTGGCAGTCAATGCAACTAATGGTATATCTGGAAATTTATTTCGGAGAATAACCAATTGTCGATATTCGGGACGGAAATCGTGCCCCCATTCCGAAATGCAGTGGGCTTCATCAATGGCAAACAGGCTAATATTCAACACATTGATAAATTCAAGAAATTGCGGCAGCACCAATCGCTCAGGCGCTACATAAAGCAATTTTACCTGATTGGCGAGAAGCTTCTGTTTAACCTCGGAGATCTGCTCATAAGTCAGTGTGCTATTGATAAATTCCGCTGTGATGCCAAAATCTTTGAGGCTATCCACCTGGTCTTTCATCAATGCGATCAATGGCGAGACCACGACAGTTAGTCCATCCTGCATAATCGATGGCAACTGATAACATAATGATTTGCCACCACCAGTCGGCATCAGGACGAACACATCCTTTTTTGAAAGAATTGCTTTGATAATTTCTTCCTGAAGCGGTCGAAATTCAGTATAGCCGAAGTATTTGTGTAGGGTTTCGAGCATTATCAGATTTATTAAATTCAAGACCTGACAAGCAATTAGATTTTTTGTATATTGAATATAAAATTTTAAATTGGTTTTTGCAAGGATTTTTACAGGCTGATCAATATATAGCTTTCATTCTTGAAATTCAAAAAATTGTTAGAAAATGGAGAATAAGCATTATGAATATTCAATTTAGCTCAATCGTTTTTAAAGAAGGAAACACTTATGTCGCATATTGTCCAGAGTTGGATGTCTCCAGTTGTGGAGACACTCCATTGGAGGCAAAAAATATGTTGAAAGAAGCGATACGATTGTTCATCGAAGAAACTGAAAGAATGGGAACCATGCAAAGCATATTAGAAGAATCAGGATTCTCACTTGACGAAAATATGGTCTTTGTCCCCCCAAAAATCGTTTCTACCGAACCACCGGTCTTTCACGAGAAGAATATTTTGAACTATTAGAGCAAATTTAATAATACTTTGAGTACTATCATAGTTCGATATCGAATATAAATAGTAAATCGCACGCTGAAAACTAAACATCCACCTGAACTTCGTCTCTTGCTCCCCTTCCAAAGGCGCACTTAACCGCACTGGAAAAGCAAATCGAAGTTTTATTTTAAATGCCACAAATCCTTCTAGTGACTGAGGTTGATCGTGATATCCTCTCAGATTTTTCACCAACTGTAGGCATCAGAAAAAACACATTCTTTTTATCAAGAATAGCTTTGATGATCTTTTCCTGCAAGGGACGAAATTCAGTGTAGCCGAAATATTTGTGAAGGATTTCAAGCATGATCAAATTTATTAAATTCAAGACTTGAAAAACAATTACATGCTTTGTATATTGAAAATATATTTTTAAAATTGATTATGCAGGGATTTTATCAGATTGATAAGATAGAGATACCGAAATGAACCTATTGACAGGATAATTTTATTCACTTCACTGGGTTTGAGACGATAAGCGGCGGCGGGGAGTTGTTGCTTGGGTATAAAAAAATTGACTCCTTCGAGTGGTTTATTTTTTGTAAACAAAAGTTTACATTTTTATTGTAAAACATCTAAAAAACCTGGCAAACAGGGGTTAAAGTTTACACTTGGAGAAAAGTGTAAACCATCCAACATCCCAAAGAAAAAAATTTAAAAAGGATGGGTAAAAATTGAGATTGTGATAATAAAGTAAATTATAACGATCTCATTTTTAAAAAGCAAATGAAAAGTAGAGAGATGTCAAAATTTGTTTTCGATTTTTCTTAGAAAAATATTGATTTTCAAATATAATTTTATTATTTTATAAGGTAAATAAAATCTGAGGTTTATAAGATATGTTATGCGTAACTAATATTAAATCTTACTAATTATATTTTTTTATCGTATGAGCTATAATCTAACAGATAAACAAAAAAAATTTGTAAAATGGTTTGTAAATAAAGCAAATTCTGGTAATCTTTCAGAAGAGTTCACAATAATTAGGTACCAGGGGAGATTTGATATCGATGGTTATACTGGAGAAAAAGACGAAATCCCAGAAATATCAAATGCTATTTTAAATGCTTTAGCATACGAAGATATGCTTCATTGTACGGTTAATTATAATGCAAATCCAAAAGGGCATAGATCGGAATCTAGTAGGATAATTGTCATTACTGGTAAAGCGTATGAAGCTGTAAAAAATGATCTTATACATCCAAAAACATCTCCTCAAGTTTCAATTGGTGCAATAATAAATCCTATGAGTGGCGGGAACTTACAGGCTATAGGTATAGCGCAAGACACAGATATTAAAAAAATTATAAATGATCCAAAATTATTTCAACCTCAGGTAGAAGCTCTAACAGAAAACATTTTAAATGAAGCAAAAAATCATTTAACTTCCGAAGATTTATTAAAGTATACTCAATCAGTCATTAATTTGAAGAATGAAATACTTAAAGAAAATCCTAATTTTAGTATAATTAAAAAACTTGTAAGTACTGTTAGTTTTTTAGGAAGTATATTTGTAAAATTATTAATGATATTGGTAGAAAATATTTAAATGGTTTGAATCATATAGAAAAATATTTATTTAAATCTCAAAGTAAATCAATTGATGCTTGGCTAGCCAAGGATGAAAATAATATAAGCGTTGATACAGGCAAATTACTTATAGCTTATTTTCTTTCAAGATCAGAAAATGATGATTTCTCAAAAAATGGTTTTTTCAAACCCACCTTAAAACCTAAATCTGGAAGTGACAATAAAAAGAATTGGTATAAACTTTTAATCAATTCAATGTATACAGATAATTTTAATGATTTTGGCAGTACAAATAAAAAACTTACAATAATTACTTTTAATTATGATCGTTCATTAGAATATTATTTATTCAATGCATTAAAGGGAATGTATCCTGGCCATTCGGACGAACAATATTTTCATCGATTATCACAAATTGATATTTTTCATTTATATGGAAATATTGGTGAATGTCTAAATGAAAAGTCACCGAACTATGTGCCTTACGGAATTAATCATAGTTTTAAGTCTGATCGTGAGAGACATGAATTTTTCAAGGAATTAGAAGCAAGAGCAAAAAATATAAAACTTATACCTGAAGCCCAAAGTGATATTGAATTTACAAAAGGATTGAAAAATAAATTAGAAGATGCCAGATATATTTATTTTATTGATTTTGCATATGATAAATTAAATTTAGAAATTCTTGGGTTCACCTTTCAAACGAAGCGACAAAATGTAACAATGGCAGGAACTGTTTATGGTATGCAAGATGGAGAAATTGCTTTAGCAAAAATACGAACAAAAATAGAAACAGCAAGGAATTCTCAAGTCGAATTAAAATGTATTGACAATAAATGCGATGCATATAAATTTTTTAGCACAGAAGTGGTCAGAGCATTTTCCTAACAGAATGATCTTAATTTGACAATACAAAACTCTTATCAAACTTGGTCAACATTTCACACTTTAAACTAAGTGTGAAATTTTTGACTGCTAAACTTGTATAGACTTTTCTTTGACTATTTCCTCAAATTTCTCAGCAATATACAAAATCGGTATTAAACGTTTAATTTTATTCTGAAAGACCATTAAAAGAATAATCCAGATAAAAATCCATACACCTGCTGCAAATTCACTCCACTTTCTGGCAAGAATGACGCCACCACCTAACATTATAGCCATATAGAAAATAACGAATCCCCAAAGTCGCAATGCGTCGCTTAAATGCAGTTTTAACAAGGTAACGCCAACAGCAAGCCAAAACCCAATAAACGCCAACATCCAATAGACATCAGCTAGTTGATAAACTAAAAATCCCCCAGCTACTAATATTAGCCAATAAAGGGGATGAGATAAAAAAAGTTACCCGTTTGTATTCTGAAATTATTATTTTTAAATATACAATTAATTTCAACTATCCAAGTTATTATATCTCACTCCCTAAATAATTTTTTTCATGACAATGACAAAAGATAAATTCAAACAAAACGAGTATCGTGATCAGCAATTCACTAATCAAATCGCATTCTGCAAGCTAAACACCCACCTGAATTTCGTCTCTTTCTCTCCAGCCAATGGTTCGCTCAGCCAGAATGGAAAATCAAATCGAAATGTAAACCGCTGGTAAAATAGGCGAAGATTCAACTGTAAACCAATACCAGCGTCCATCAGATTCTGATATTTTTCATCTGCTGTTAGAATGCGAGCGAAATCAAAAAATGGCGATAGCCCTACTGACGATCTTCGAGGTAATATTTTGCGAAACAGCGGCGTTAATAAAGATGAACGAAGCTGTGTATTGAACGCCATCATCTGTTCCGTACCCAGTGGTTGATCGATGTAGCCTCGTAAATTTCCGCCGCCGGGAAAATGGTAATGAAGCTCTGGTGGTAGGGCAGCGACGCTTCGCAAATAGAATTTGCTAAATCGCTCACAAGGATTGGCGCCATCGATGAAAAATTTTTCCTGCAACGGAACATCGTCTCCCCAGAAATTTCCAGCAAATAATCGGATCCCCAGACCGTTTCCACCTCGTCCGACATTGAAAGTGACTTCACCTTCCAGCTTTGAAAAATCAAACTTACTACCTAAAAATTCTTGAGCGGTTTCTGCCTGCATCCTCAAATCCGATGACCATCTTCGCTGCGATAATTCTAAATTATAGCCGAATGAAAATTTATTGACTCGACCACGCTCCCATTCTTGAATAGAGCCTGTTTTACCTTCAGGTTTGATTTTTCGATAAGCATAATCCTCTTCATCTTTGATAAGCTGGGTTGTGTTAAAACTGAGATTAAAATGATGAAATGGAGGCGAATATCGTTCTCTGCCAAAGCGATAATTAAACGTGATGTCCCCGATTCCGCGTCCCTCTTGATTGATCACCGATAAAATCAAATTCAATTTATCACTATTTGGAATCAGGGGATGGGCAAAACGAAAATTATATCCGAATCGATTGGATTTCAGCCCATAGGTCAGACCGAGTTCCGTAACATAAAATTTGGCAATGTAACTGCCTCTAAACCGCGCACCCAGCCAGAGACCATCGACATCGTTATACCACATTTTGGGCGCATATTTAATGAGATAAACATTCCTGGGGCGATAAAAAGAGAACGGATTGTCTGGCAGAAACTGCAACCGCCAATCGCCGTTATTCATACGATTTTTGTCGAGAATCATGTCGTTGGGGTCTAAAACTACCTGACCAGGCTT
>JABAOH010020278.1_pt2 | contig 12295 bp, 13 predicted proteins | sample 7062181 | NCBI WGS metagenome assembly JABAOH01 (sample SAMN14538630, study PRJNA623070) | marine sediment metagenome | biome: marine biome [ENVO:00000428]; feature: marine pelagic biome [ENVO:01000023]; material: deep marine sediment [ENVO:00002113]; isolation source: pool of 5 deep marine... | reverse complement strand
TGGGCATGCTCGCTGGGTTAGGGTTTATCTACTATCTCGGACTTGCCGCCGCTGGGGGGTTTGCGATTTACCAGCAAGAGCTTACGCGCGAACGCGAGCATGACGCGTGTTTCCGGGCATTTCTAAATAATAACTGGTTTGGCGCGGCGGTGTTCGCGGGACTGTTTTTTCATTATCTGCTGGCGAGGGTGCCATGAAACTTTACGGCTCGTTGACTTCACCTTATGTGCGCAAGGTGCGCGTGCTGTTGATCGAAAAAAACATCGCTTGCGAGTTGGTGGTCTGCGACCCGCACCAGCCGGACAGCATCGTGCAGGCTCACAATCCTCTGGGCAAGGTACCGGTGCTTGAGCGCGACGATGGTTCGAACCTGTTCGACTCGCCGGTGATTATGGAATACCTCGACAGCCAAGGCGGTGATGCCTTGTTCCCGACCGCAGGCGAGTCCCGCTGGCGCGTGCTGCGTTGGCAAGCGCTTGCCGATGGCATTTTGGATGCCGTGGTGGCGCGCCTGTTGGAGACGCGACGCCTCAAGGAGCGCCAGTCGCCGGAGGCATTGACGCTACAGGAGAGCAAGATCGCACGCGCCTTGGCCTTTGCCGACGAGAATTGCGGCGCTGAGGCCTATTTGGTGGACGGTCGCTTCACGGCGGCCGATCTGGCCTTGGGTGTTGCGCTCGCCTACACGGATTTTCGCTATGCGCATGACTGGCGTAGCAGGTATCGGCGACTGGCGAGTTGGTTCGCGCCGATCAGCGCGCGTTCCTCCTTCGTCGAAACGCAACCGCCGGCCTAGAATGATCGCTGTTGCCAAGGCGCGCCGGCAAGGTAGGCCTGAGTTTGCGCTGATGTGTCTGCTCGCGGCTGGGACGATGCGATGACGACGCTGATACTGATCGGCTCGCTTATAATCATCTTTGTCGGCGCCGAGGCGTTCACAAATGCGCTCGAGCACCTCGGTCAACGCCTGAAGATCTCCGAAGGCGTCACCGGTTCGATCTTCGCCGCCGTGGCCACGGCAATGCCGGAAACCATGGTTCCGATTGTCGCGATTCTCAGCGTAACCGGGACCCAGCAGATTCGTGACGATGTCGCTATCGGCGCCATCCTCGGCGCGCCGCTGATGTTGTCGACGGTCGCCCTCTTTCTGATGGGCCTGTTTGCGGCGCGCAAACGCGGTTGGAAGGATCGACTGCATCCCGAGCGCACAGGTTTGCGCCGCGACCTTAGTTGGTTCCTGATGGTTTTTGGCCTGGCGACCATCGCGCTATTTATTCCCCCGGATGCGGCAGTCGCGCCATTGCTGCGGGCGACCATTGTCATGGCATTGGTCTTAATGTATTTCATCTATCTCATGCTTACTGTCCGTGCGTCGGCACGGCTGGTGCAGGACGGGCATGGTACCGAAGCCGACCATCCGCTCTATTTGGTGTATTACCTGCAAGGTGCGGGATTGAAGCGTTTGCACGAGACCATGCTGACGTTGCTCGTTCAACTGACGCTGGGGTTTACGCTGATCGTCGTTGGGGCCAAAGGGTTTGTCCACGGGGTCGAGCAGGTGTCAACGACGATGGGCGTATCGGCGTTGGTGCTGTCGCTGCTGATCATACCGGTGGCAACCGAACTGCCGGAAAAGGTCAATAGCATCTTGTGGATCCGACGACGACGCGACACACTCGCCTTCGGCAACGTCACTGGCGCCATGGTGTTCCAAGGCAGCCTGCTGCCGGCGTTGGGCATCATGATGACGCCATGGGCGCCGCATCCCGAGGTGCTGGCCGGTGTGCTGTTGACGCTACTGGCAAGCGGCTACGTATTGTTCGCCTTGCGCCGCGGCGGCTTGCACCCCTACCACCTCGTTCTCAACGGGGCGTGTTACCTTTCNNAGCGTGTTACCTTTCGTATTATCTGTTTATTCTGTTTATCATGGTCCCGCGATAGCTCATGCCAGACCCGCGTCAGTCGCGCCAGCTCTATGCCGTGATGGGACATCCTGTCGCGCACAGCAAATCGCCGGCGATCCATCGCGCATTCGCCGAACAATGCGGCATTGCCCTGGAGTACCGGGCCATCGAGGTCGAGCCCGGGGGTTTCGCCGAAGCGGTGCGCGCATTTCGCGATGAGGATGGCGCCGGGTTGAACGTGACAGTGCCGTTCAAGCTCGAGGCCTATGCGCTTGCCGATCGCTGCAGCACCCGCGCCGAGCAGGCGGGCGCCGTCAATACCCTGAAGTTCGAGCCCGATCAAACGCTCTATGGCGACAATACGGACGGTATCGGCCTGGTGTGTGATCTGGTGATCAACCTGCGGGCACCGCTGGCCGGTCGCCGCGTGCTGGTGGTCGGCGCGGGCGGCGCCGTGCGCGGCATCCTGGGTCCTATACTGGAAGAAGGGGTGGCGCGCCTGCGGCTCGCGAACCGCACCGCCAGCAAAGCCGAGGCGCTGGCCGTTGCCTTCGCGCCCCTCGGCGACATCAGCGGCGGTGGCTTCGATACGCTCGCCGACGAGACATTCGACGTCGTTATCAATGCGACGGCGGCGAGCCTGCAAGGCGAGGTGCCGACATTACCGGCCGGTATCTTCGCACCCGGCGCCCTCGCCTATGACCTTATGTACGGCGATGTGCCGACGCCCTTCATGCAGTGGGCGCAAGGGCACGGCGCCGCACGGGTAAGTGACGGCCTGGGCATGCTGGTGGAGCAGGCGGCGGAATCGTTTCTGCTTTGGCACGACCGGCGACCGGAGACCGCGCCAGTGATTGTGGCTCTGAGGAAGGGGAGCTAAAAATTATGTGTCGCCTTCGGCGACGATGTGCTGGCGGGGTTTTGCCCCCGCACGAAGACGTATTTTTGACCAAAACCGTCCCGGGCTTTGGTTCTGCGGGCGCATTCCGCGCGCCCAAGTTTGTCCCGGACAAAATTGAGTTTCGGCGAAAGTACGCAAAGCCATTGGCGCCGAGTCTACGCCCGCGAACTTCGCGGGTTTGCTCACTCGTCGGTCGTCTCAGAGGATCCCTGCAAGGCACATTCATGTACCTGGCGCGCATGCGCGGCTTGCTGCGCTTCGCTGTCCCCGCGCTCGCTTGCAAGTCCAGGGGCTCGCCCTCCGTGGCGAGCCCGCCCAGCGAGGCAAAGCTCCAGCGGACCTTTGCCTTCATCCGCTTCACCCCTCTCGCGCTCGCTCGGGTCCGTGGTTCGGCTTCACTCGCGACTCGGCTTGAGTAAGGGGGCCAAAAATCAAAACAAGAAAGCTGGGCGGGCCAGATAGCTTATCCTAGCCTGTATGATGCAATGGTTTGTATAACAGACGCGGTAAGAGTAGCTAGACAATGGGACGTAAGATCCGTGTAGGCATTCTTTTCGGTGGTAAATCGGCGGAGCATGAGGTCTCGCTGCAATCCGCCAAGAGCATCGTCGAAACTATCGACAGGAACAAGTACGAAATCGTGCTGCTCGGGATCGACAAATCCGGTCAGTGGCATCTGAACGAGGCGTCGACATTTCTGCTGCATGCCGACAATCCCAAGCTGATTGCGCTCAACAAGGGCAACCAGAGCGTGACGCTCGTGCCGGCCGTGGCCGGCGAACGCAATCTGGTGAGTCTCGGCGGGGCCGGCGGCGTCGGCGCCGTCGATGTGGTATTTCCGGTGTTGCACGGACCCTATGGCGAGGACGGCACGGTGCAGGGCCTGCTCAGAATGGCCGATGTGCCTTTCGTCGGCTCGGATGTGCTCGGTGCCGCGGTCAGCATGGACAAGGACGTGATGAAACGGCTGCTGAAAGAGGCCGGCCTGCCGACGCCCCAATTTCGAGCCTTCAAGCGAAGCGCGGCGGCGCCTGCTTATAAGCAGGTCTTTGGGGCGCTGGGCTCACCGGTGTTCGTGAAGCCGGCCAATCTGGGTTCGTCGGTGGCCGTCGCCAAGGTCGAAAGCGAGCAACAGTTCAACGATGCGGTGGCGGATGCCTTTCGTTACGACCACAAGATTCTGGTCGAGCAGTCCATCGCTGGGCGCGAGATCGAATGCTCGGTGCTGGGAAACGACGACCCGATCGCCTCCCTTCCCGGCGAGGTCAAGCCCACGCATGTGTTCTATTCTTATGATGCGAAGTACATCGATGAGCACGGCGCCGACCTGATTATTCCGGCGCAGCTGCCAGCTGACGTGGTAAAGCGTGTGCAGGAGCTCGCCGTCGCCACGTTCAAGGTGCTGTGCTGTGCCGGCATGGCGCGGGTCGATTTCTTCGTCACGCCGGATAACGAGGTCTACGTGAACGAGCTCAACTCGATCCCGGGTTTCACCAAGATCAGCATGTACCCCAAGCTGTGGGAGGCGAGCGGTATTTCGTATGCCGAGCTGATCGATCGCCTGATCCAGCTTGCCCTAGAGCGCGCTGATCAAGACAAGCGGCTCAAAACGTCGTTCGAACTTTAACAACACGCTAGCGCAGCTCCACTGTAGTCTATTTTCGCTCCTTCGGCGGAGCCCCCTGTCTGCATAAGTTTGCGGTGCCCACTGTTTGTCCGCACATTTCGCGAGGTAGTCGAGTTACTGGCCGTTGGCTAGAATGGATCGCTGACAAGGGAGAGCGACGATGGCAAAGGCGACATTCGGGGCAGGGTGTTTCTGGGGCGTCGAGGCCGAGTTCCGGCGGCTTGAAGGCATTACCGCGACGGCCGTCGGGTACTCCGGCGGCCAGACCCGCGACCCGACCTATAAAGAAGTCTGCACCGATCGCACCGGACACGCCGAGGCGGTGCAGGTCGACTACGATCCGGCGCGTATCTCCTACGAAAAACTACTCGATGTTTTTTGGAATTGCCACGATCCGACCCAGCGCAACCGCCAGGGGCCGGACATCGGCAGCCAGTACCGCTCGGTCATCTTCTACCACGACGACGCGCAGCAGGCCGCGGCACTTGCGTCCAAAGAGAAGGAGAGCGGCCGCTATCGAAAGCCGATCGCGACCGAAATCGTGCCGGCGGGACAGTTCTACCGCGCCGAGGAGGACCACCAGCAGTTTTTCGAAAAGCGCGGTCTGACCAGTTGTACGCCCACGCTGCGGGCGGCGAGCAAGGCGGGCTCGCCGTAGTCTATTTCGCCGCTGGAACGATATCGATCTCGAAGAGCTTCGGCCAAAGCTTGCCGGTCACGAACAGCCGGTCGTTTGCTGCGTCGTAAGCGATCCCGTTCAGCACGTCTACGCCTCGGCTGCCTTTCAGTATCCCTGAGAGATCGATCCACGCCGTCACGCGCCCGCTCTCGGGCGCGATGCGCGCGATACGATCCGTCTTCCAGACATTCGCCAGAATCTCACCGCGCACGAACTCGAGCTCGTTCAAGTGCGATACGGGATTCTTGCCGTCATATACCTCGATCCGGTCGACCTCGCGAAAGGTTTGCGGGTCAAGATAGCGCAGCGTCGCCGTGCCATCGCTCAGGATCAGGTGTCGGCCGTTGTGCGTAAGGCCCCACGCCTCGGTCGGATAGACAAAGGTCTGGCGCAACTCGAAGCTGCGTTTGTCGTACACGAAGGCGACATTCGATCGCCAGGTCGTCTGGATAATATGTTCGCCGAACACGGTGATGCCCTCGCCGAAGAAACGCGAAGGCAGCTCGAAACGCTTGAGGACTTTCCCGGTCTTGATTTCGACCTTGCGCAGAGTCGATTGCCCGTGTAGACCCGTCCCTTCATAGAGAAAGCCGCCGTCAAAGACCAGCCCTTGAGTGAAGGCCTTGGGGTCATGCGGATAGACGTTGACCACGCGGTAGGTATAAAGCGGGGTGGGTTCTGCCGCAGTGGCGCTCGACACCCATAACAAGGGCAACAGCAGCGCCGCCAGGCGCCTCGCATGCAAGCGCGGTGTCATAGCTGAGTGCCTCCTCAGCGAAGATAGTCGTTCTTCAGCTCGGCGTAGTGCTTGGCGACGTAAGTGAACCAGCTTCGCTCTTCGTCGGTCAGCGCGCGCCGGCGTCTCGCCGGGCGGCCCATCCACAGGTATCCGCCTTCGAGCTCCTGCCCTTCTACGACCAGGCTGCCGGCGCCTAGCAACACCTCCGAGCGAATAACGGCGCCGTCCATCAGCGTCGATCCCATGCCGATCAGCACGCGGTCTTCTATCGTGCAGCCGTGAACCAGCACCTTGTGACCGATGGTGACGTCGTCGCCGATCACCACCGGATAGCCCTTCGGTGCCGCTTCGTAGCGATGCGTAACATGGACCACGCTGCCATCCTGCAGATTGCTGCGCATGCCGATGCGGATGGTGTTGGTGTCGCCGCGCACGGCGCACAGCGGCCAGATCGAGCTGTCCTCGCCGATGAGCACGTCGCCGATGACCACGGCCGACTCGTCGACGTAGGCCGATGGCGCAATCTTGGGCATGATGTCCTTGTAGGGTCGTATCGCCACGGCGTTAGCGCATCAGCACCATTTCTTCGGCGCTGGTCGGATGGATAGCAACCGTGTTGTCGAAATCTTGCTTGCTGGCGCCCATTTTCACCGCGACGGCGAAGCCCTGGATCATCTCGTCGGCCTGCGCGCCGATGATGTGGCAGCCAACGACTTTCTCATGCTCGCCGACCGTGACCAGCTTCATAACGGTGGCGGGCTTGCGCTCGGTAACGGCGTGGAACATGTTGGTGAAACGCGTTTGGTAGGCCTTGACCGCAGCTTGACCATATAGCTCATGCGCCTCGTCTTCGGTCAGACCGACCGTGCCGATCGGCGGATGGCTGAAGATGACGGTGGGAATGTTCTCGTATTCGAGTCGTGCCTGCGGCTGCTGACCGAATAGGCGATCGGCCAGCCGCCGCCCGGCGGCGATGGCGACCGGCGTCAGCATCCATTTGCCGGTTACGTCGCCGAGCGCATAGATGCCCTCTATATTCGTATTCTGGTAATCGTCGACCGGGATCTCGCCGTTACGACCGACGCGAACGCCGGCTCGTTCGAGCTGCAGGTCGGCCGTATAGGGGCGGCGCCCGATGGCCCAAATGATTGCATCGAATCCGCTTACGGTCTCGCCCCCGCTCAAGTGGACGCTAAGGCTATCGCCGCGCTCCCGCTCGACACGTTCGATCTGACGGCAAGTGAGGATGCTCACGCCGGCTTTTTGCATCTCCTCCATCAGGGTTTCGCGCAATGTGGCATCGAAGCGACGTAGGAACGCCTCTCCGCGCAGCAGCATAGATACGTCCGAACCGAGACCGTTTAGTAAGCCTGCGAACTCGACGGCGATGTAACCGGCGCCGACGACGAGAACACGTCGTGGCTGCGTCTCGAGCTCGAAAAAGCCATCGCTCGTGATACCAAGCTCGACGCCAGCAATAGCGGGAAGCTCGGGCGCTGAACCGGTGGCGATGAGTATGTGCTCTGCCGTCAACACCCGATCGTTGACGACGACGGTGTGCGCATCTGTGAAGGCGGCAACGCCGGCGATCTCCTCGACCTCGGACACCTTAAGACCGCGATGATAAATTCCGTTAAGTCGCTCGATATAGCTGTCGCGTGCGCGCTTGATGGTCGACCAATCAAAGCGATTGAGCTTCACATCGAACCCGTATTCCGGTGCGTCGTGTAAAATCTCGGCGATCGCTGAGGTGTTCCACATCACCTTCTTCGGGACACAACCGCGGTTTACGCAGGTGCCACCGATCCGACCTGCCTCGATGACCGCGGTCCTGGCGCCGTAGCCGGCGGCGCGGCGGGCGGCGGCAATGCCGCCGCTGCCGCCGCCAATTACCAGCAGATCGAAAGCTTTGGCCATGTCTTAGCGTTGAGCCTAAATCAGCTTCAGTTCGTCGGTCTAAAATACTGGATTGTATCAGGACGTGCTAGATTATGCGGCCTGTGTACGACTGCGAATCGACGATGCGACAAAGCAATAACGACAGCAATCCATTGTTGGACTACTCCGGCCTCCCACGTTTCAGCAAAATCCGCCCCGAGCATGTGCGCCCGGCGCTCGATCGAGTGCTGACCGAGAACCGTTCGGCGCGCGAGCGTTTGTTGGAAGACGGGGCTGCGCTCGATTGGCACAACTTCGTACAGCCGCTAGAAGACATGAGTGAGCGTCTGGCGCGGACATGGTCGCCGGTTTCGCATCTCAACGGCGTCAAAAACTCTGTTGCCCTGCGCGAGGCCTACAATGAGGGCCTGCCACGCATCAGCGCGTACCACACCGAGATCGCACAAGACGAGCGTATATACCGCGCATTCAAGGAAATAGCGGCCGCCCCGATCTATGCCGAGCTGGATCCGGCGCAGCGGAAGATTATCGAAAATGCTTTACGCGATTTTCGTCTCAATGGCGCGGAGCTCGCACCGGCGGCGAAGGAACGTTTCAAGGAGATCCAACAGCGCCTCACACTGCTGAGCAGCCATTTTCAGGAACATGTCCTCGATGCCACGCAGGCGTGGGAACTGGTCCTCACTGACGAACGGGATCTTAAGGGATTGCCGGAAAGTGCGCGGGCGATGGCGCGTCAGACAGCCGAGCGCGACGGCAGTCCCGGCTGGAAGTTTACGCTCGATGGCCCGTCCTATCTGGCGTTTATGACCTATGCCGACAAGCGGGCGCTGCGCGAAAAGATGTATGAGGCCTACGTGACGCGCGCGAGCGAGCAGGGACCGCATGCCGGACGTTGGGACAACGGTGCGATCATGGTCGAAATTCTGCAGCTGCGGCGCGAGGCGGCTGCGCTGCTGGGTTTCGCGAACTATGCGGAATATTCCTTACAACGAAAGATGGTCAAAAGCCCCAAGCGCGTGATCGAGTTTCTGCGCGATCTCGCGGCACGCTCAAGATCTAGGGCCGGGCGCGAGCTTGAAGAGCTGCGTGCCTTTGCCCACGACGAATGCGCCGAGCTTGAGGCCTGGGATATTCCGTATTACTCGGAGAAGTTGCGCCAGCGGCTCTATGATTTCTCGCAGGAGGACTTGCGGCCCTACTTTCCCGTGGATCAGGTCATCGATGGCATGTTCGCGGTCGTTTCGCGCCTGTTCGGGCTTCGAATCGAGCAGCTAAAAGACGTGGACACCTGGAATGCGGATGTACGTTTCTACGAGCTGCGGGATGCGCAAGACGAAATTCGCGGACGCTTCTATCTTGACCTGTATGCGCGTCGGCATAAGCGCGGTGGCGCGTGGATGGATGAGTGCATCAGTCGCAAACGCACGCCTGCGGGCGTGCAGGTACCGGTGGCGCATCTGGTATGCAACGCCTCACCGCCGCTCGGCGAGCAACCGTCCTTGTTCAACCACACGGAGGTCGTCACCTTGTTCCACGAGTTCGGCCACGGCTTGCACCATATGTTGACCAAGGTGGATTATGTCGGTGTTGCCGGTATCAATGGTGTCGCCTGGGACGCTGTCGAGTTGCCGAGTCAATTCATGGAGAACTGGTGCTGGCAGCGCGAGGCCCTGGATCTTTTGGCGCGCGACTACCGTAGCGGGGCACCCATGCCGCAAGAGCTCTATAACAAGCTAATCCGGGCGCGCAATTTTCAGTCGGCCATGCAGATGCTACGCCAGCTCGAGTTTGCGCTGTTTGATATGTGCCTGCACCTCGACTACGACCCAGAGGGCGACAAAAGCATACAGGCGCTTCTGGACGAAACCCGGCGTGAAGTGGCCGTGCTCATTCCACCGTCCTACAATCGTTTCCAGAACAGCTTTACTCATATCTTCGCGGGCGGCTATGCAGCGGGCTATTATGGCTACAAATGGGCGGAAGTGTTGTCGGCCGATGCCTTTAGCAAGTTCGAGGAGCAGGGCATCTTTGATCGCGAAACGGGTCCGGCGTTCATGCACGACATTTTGGAACAAGGGGGCACGCGAGAGCCGATGGACTTGTTTGTGGCGTTTCGCGGCCGCGAACCGGAGATCGAGGCGCTACTGCGCCACTGCGGCCTCGTTTCGTAGGCGGGGGGCAATGCTGAAGCGAATCTGGATCATTAGCGCAACGATGCTTTGGGCGGCATCGGCCTCTGCCGAGACAGCCTATGTTAGCGACAAGGTCTACGTCGACGTCCGCGCCGATCCTCACTATGAGAGCCCCGTTGCGCACCGGCTGCTCGCCGGCACTCAGCTCGAGGTGGTGACACAGAGCGGCGACTTTACACGCGTGCGAGACGCGCAGGGACGTCTCGGTTGGATCGAAAACCGCGAGCTGACGCGCGACTTGCCGGCGGCCTTGCGTCAGTCCGAGGTGGAGCGTGAGCTGGCCACCATGCGAGCGGAATTGGCGAAGACCCGACGCGACCTCCAACAAGCGCAACAAGTATTGGCCGAAGACAATGCCGACGAAAAGGCGATCGCCGCCGCACAGGCTGACCTCAAGAATCAGCTGGCCGGAACGCGGGCCCAGCTCGCCGAAACCCAGGCGAAGCTCGCCAAGGCACAAGCGGCGGTTGCCAAGTCGCAGCAGCAGCTAAACCGAAGCAAGGCGGCGCTCGCCGAAGAGACCTCCAAAAACAAACAGCTTAGCGACCGCCTCGCCGCCAACGCGGCGGCGGTGAGCGCCGCGCCCGCGGCGGCCGAGCCACCGCCTCCCTTGCCACCTCCGCTCGCGCCGGCCGCCTATGTTCAAGCTGCGGCTGACGATCGAGAACAGATTGTTAGCGGTTCCGGCGACGCGCCGCTGCCGCCGCCAGTGCCTGAGGCCCCCACGCGCTGGCAGCGTCTTTCGGATGTCGTGTTGGCAATGGATTTCCTATGGCTTGGCATTTCTTTTGCTATGCTAGTACTAGGTCTCGCTCTTGGGGCGATCTGGTGGCGGGAACGCTATCGCAGAAAGCTGGGCGGGATGTACCTGAGAATCTGAATATGGCTCGACGAAAGCTCGTATTACTGACGACGGGATTGCTATGCCTATCGCTGGCCGTGCCGATGGCGCACGGCGTACGGCTCTACAAGTGGGTGGATAAGGACGGTAACGTCTCCTACCATGACCGTCCGCCGCCGAGCGCGGAGGACTATCGCGTTGAATCGCGCGATTTCAAACTCGACGGTGGTGTCGGCCAGCCAGCCAGCGCGGCTGCTGCTAAGGCCAGTGAGCAGTTCCCGGTCGTCGTTTACACCGTGCCCCAATGTTCGTCGTGCGATCTGGCGCGGGCCTACCTCGATCGGCGCAAGGTTCCCTTCACCGACAAAGATGTGGCCAAAGACGTGAGCTTGCAGAAAGAGCTGGTGGACAAGACCGGTTCCCTGACCGTACCCACCATCATGGTCGGCGAAAAGGTCATGAAGGGCTACATGGAGTCCCTCCTTGCCGGCGAGCTTGACGCTGCCGGATATCCTGGGATAGAAACTGCTCAGTCGTCCGCGTCCCCGGAGCAATCCGGGTCGACAGAGTCGACCGACGAGCAGCAGCGTCAGTAGTTCCTCCCTCAGTCATGCTTGTGGGCAAGTGCGCTGCGCGCGTGCTGTCAACTAGTTGTTTCTTTCACCGCCGATGAAGCTTGCGACTTGGAATGTCAACTCCTTACGCGTGCGCCTGGGTCAGCTGCTCGAATGGCTCGCCGCCGGGCGCCCCGATGTGGTGTGCCTGCAGGAAACCAAATTGGCGGACGCCGATTTTCCTGTGGCACCCATCGAGGAGGCGGGGTACCGCGTCGTCTATACCGGCGAGAAAACCTACAACGGTGTCGCGATCTTGAGTCGCAGGAAGGCGGGCATGGTAGAGGCCGATGTTGCCGGGCTGGGTGACACGCAGAAGCGCCTGATTACGGCCACCTACGGCAGCATTCGCGTGATCAACGTCTATGTGCCCAATGGCCAGCAGGTCGGGTCAGAGAAGTTTGCCTACAAGCTGCAGTGGCTTGAGCGGCTGAGCGAGTACATCACCGAGCAGCTCAAGCAACACCCGAAGCTGGTGCTCGCCGGTGACTTCAATATTGCCCCGGAAGGGCGCGACGTGCACGATCCGCAATTATGGGAGGGGTCGGTGCTGTTCAGCGAGAAGGAGCGACAGGCGTTTCGGGCGCTGTTGAACGCCGGCCTGGTCGATGTGTTTCGCAACTTCGAGCAGCCGGTGAACGGTTATACGTGGTGGGACTACCGGGCGGGCGCATTTCGCCGCGACCTTGGCCTACGCATCGACCATATCCTGTGCAGCGAGCCCCTGAGCGCGTGCTGTCGCGGCTGTACGATCGACCGAGCGCCACGGGGGTGGGAACGACCATCCGATCACGCTCCGGTGGTGGCGTCTTTCGAGCGCGTTTGAGCCGCTTGACCTGAACATAAATAAGAATTATTCTCATTATCATCTGACAACGAGGACGGCAACGATGTAC
>JABAOH010012630.1_pt1 | contig 12295 bp, 19 predicted proteins | sample 7062181 | NCBI WGS metagenome assembly JABAOH01 (sample SAMN14538630, study PRJNA623070) | marine sediment metagenome | biome: marine biome [ENVO:00000428]; feature: marine pelagic biome [ENVO:01000023]; material: deep marine sediment [ENVO:00002113]; isolation source: pool of 5 deep marine... | reverse complement strand
GCCAATCTGAACCATACATCGCTCAAAACGGCCGCCACAAGCGCATGGTCTGAACGCGGGCGATAGCTCTGGTCAGATCTGATATTAAATCCGATAAATGCCATGTGAAACCCGGGTGACGCAGTTATGGTCATGCCCGCCCCATACAACGTGTCAATGTCTGCAGGCCTCATCAAGTCGGTCACAACATCCAATCCAGGAGGAGTAGCCATCATCCCATACAGTTGAGCATCCGGCGACTCAACAACCTTAAACCTTAACAAATCAATCTGTGGACCTCTCACCTCCAACTCGGAATTAACGAGCGGCCCACTGCTCAAAATCAGAATCGTCATCAGCAACAACGGAGAGATTACTCTAAGTCTAACCAGTCCCATCATCCTTCCCCTTACAACTAATCATATGAGCCATCGAATGATATAAGTTTTAAGGGACAAAACAGATCGTGATCTGATCGGAAGAATGTATGCAAAACGCACTTGGATTTTGAAGTAGACTTGTCATACAGCACCTCTTCTTCCCAATTTCTCCGTGGGCTGATTCCATTATCTCGGGTGTAATATACATAAGGCACCTAAGCTCACATATGTGCAGGTGGAGACGATGGCTGAAAAGGGGGAAGAGACGAAGACAAAGAAGGTCGCGGAGCTTAGAACGCGGCTACAGAAACAAATAGCGGAACTGGAAGCTGAACTCGACGGGCTACGAGTCTTGCTCACACTTGTGGATGACGCTTTGCTTGAAAAAGGGTTTAAGCGAGCTGAAATGGCAGCGCCCGTTCCTGCTCCTCCGGAAGCCGAAGCAGTTCCAACCCCCTCTGAAGCCGCTCTCCCACCAGCCGAGGAATCTGAAAAAAGTGTGTCCTTAAAGACGGTGACTGGTGATCTCCTCGCTGATCTGTACACGGGGGAGGATTCGATACGGATCGTACCGGCAGCAGACAAGAGCTTCGATGTGACAACTCCGCCGTTCATGTCGTTTCTCATTGAGAGGGTGCTGGCAAAGATGCAGGAGAGCGACCGTGAAGCGGCAAGCCGGGGCGAGATCACTCCGGAAAAGATACTGTCATACAATATCGCTCGGGATGGAGATATAGTCCGCGAGGTAGCAATCCGGAACATCCGATCTGGGAGGGTAAGAGAACTGAAGTCGGCTGTCCGTTGGACGCTGGAGAAAATGTATGAAAAGACTGTGCAACAAGGCTAGATGTACTGGGCTAGATAGTGGCAACTGAGGTTGCTTTCCTTGAATTGGTGCGCGCGGACATTTTCTAGTATAGATGCTTCTAGACCGGTATGTATGGGGGCTTCACGTCTTTTATTCCCCGACGACCTCGACGGTATCGGTTCCTTCAAATCTGAGTATATCCGTAATGGTGTCATCGGAGATCACTAGAATTTCACCCGTAATCGTAAGTTCTACGCCGTGATCAGTCGGAATTCCCATATGGTAGATCTGGGACCAAAGATAATTGACCACTTCTTCTCGATCAAACCTCGCGACGAATTTTTGGCTAGTAAGAACTGATCCATCTTTGACAGGAACTGTATCGTCTAACTTGATGGTTGACGCGTTGACGTCAGCAGCACGGTATGGTTCGGGGAAGGTTATGTTGGCTACTACTTCACCGATTACGTTTGTCAAGTCTAGTGGATCTGGGGAAATATCGACCTCTACTCGAATCAGGGTCTCCGCTGGTCTCCAATAGATTGCAATCAATACTACAGCAACCACAATTATAGCAGCTAGAAATAGCCCTACGGCTATGATCTTCGAAATTCCCTTACTCTCCATTCTCTCACTTCACTTTCGGTACGCGAACCTATCTCATACCCTTAGAAAGGGTGTACGCATATAACATTTTCAATGATTCAGAAGATGCAATAAACACTAACCACTCGCTCTTCGTAAACTGTCCAGTCGCCCGCCGGACAATGCTCTTGAAAACTCATGTTAGGATTTAGATGCAAAACGTTAATTGTGTGATGCGCCCTAGGATTGTATTCTTTTTTGTTAGGGCCATCCTACGACGGCTGTTTCAAATATCGTCTTCACGAGTTCGAGGATGTAGTCGAATTGTCCCGCGTACAATCCTATGATGATGAAGGTCAAACCTGAAAGCAGCAACAGGGAGCTGATGACCCTCTTTTCAGACTGGTCCATGAACGGTGTCTCCGACTACCATTCACTAGCGCGTCCTCAACTATTTAAAGTGTATACAATCCGTTCCGTTTTCTGCGGCGCTAACGTTCACGGGGTCTTTGCAACTGAAAACGATTGGTAACGGTTTATGATCTGTACCTGAGCAATTTTTCGCCTATCCTGTGGATGGCTGTTATACCTTGTGAACGTTCTGTGAATGCCAGTGGAGTTTTTCCATGCATGTCTGCTTTCAATATTTGTTCGTCGTATGGGATTAGATCGAGAAGAGGGATAGTATTGGCAGCTGCGAATTCTTTAATGAATCTGCCCTCTTCGCTGTTTGCGACTTTGTTTCCGACGATAGAGCTTCTTTGGATGCCGGATCCGGTGGCCAAGGTGTGAATTCTTCTCGCGATGTCCATGGCTTTGAAGCTTGTGTCAGTGACTATGAGCAGTGTGTCAACGTGCTTGGCGGTCCCTCTGCCCATGTGTTCGATCCCGGCTTCCATGTCCATGACCACAACTTCATCTCGTTCGACCATAAGGTGACGAAGCAGCTCCCTTATCAAGGCGTTGGCGGGGCACGTGCATCCTCCACCTGCCGACCGCACGGTTCCCATGAGAAGCAGGTTCATGCCGTACGGTGACTTGACGCTAAGATCCCTTATGATGTCGTCGACGCTGAAGGAAAGGCGGTACACCCCGGAAAATTCGGTGCGAGTCCTTGACTCTATCAGCTCAGCGTTCTCGGACACCGGCACAATTTGGTTTGCCTCTTCGAGGGATATGCCTAAGGTCAGGGCAAGATTGGGAGAAGGGTCAGCATCGATCGCTAAGACCTTGAAGCCCTTTTTGACAAAGTAGTCGGCGAGAACACCGGCGACTAAGGTTTTGCCAACCCCACCTTTCCCCGAAACGGCGATTTTCACCTGTTTTTCCTCGTTTTCACCACTTTTTCCTCGTGGTTTATTTACGTTTCCTGAAGTAGAACAAGCCATCCTTTTCGCAGACGTGTTCAAAGCCCACTATGCGCGCGCGCAAAGACCAACGACAAAAGTGCGAAATCGCCAGAACAACGACTCCTTATTGAAGATGAGTAAGCAACAGCTTAAAGCTGTCGAACTCTACAGAGCAATCATCGTGAAGATTATGAGGCCGACAGACAGATTGATTCTGGGTCACATGCCTTTTGTTGGGGTTTCTTACCAGAGTAAGGAGAAAGATGAAGAGTACCGTCGGCGATTTTCCAAGACAAGTGCAACAGAGAACGTGGTGGAAGCAGCTATCAAGATGGGGGTGCATAGGTTTGCTGGAGCCACGCCTCACTCTTCACCGCTTTCACCCGTTCATTTAGAAACCCTGAAAGTTATGATTGATAAAGGACATGACATTGTGCTGCTACCATGCATCGAAATCCCAGTTACTCTTCAAGATAATAGGATCGATGCGTTTAGGCGATGGGCAACATACGCAGAACTGGAGAAGAAACTCCACAGAGAAGTGAAGCACCGTATGAGCAATGATCCGATTATGAATTTTCGAGAAGACTGGAAGCACAGATTATCCGGTAGCAAGCCCTACAGAGAGATGGATTTTCGGAGACTGATTGTAAACTGGAATCAGGTAGATGATGACTTAGCGTTTTTCGCAGAATTACCGGTCAGCCACATCGAATTCGGTTCTGAAACCGACTTTCTGGCGATGACGGGTCGTTTTGATCTTCTTGGAGAGCTTATGGAAAGAGCGAAAGGCCACGGCTTCAAAAATGTTCTGTTTGGTGTTCATCATGCAGGTATGGCCATCCCGATCCTAGATGACAAACTTGAAGGCTTTCATGGCTATGTGACGCCTCTCAATCCGTTTGGCGTAATGATGTTCCCAACAAAACCATCAGCGGAGACGGCTGTGAGAAGTGCTGATAAAGCTGTGTATGCAATCAAACCTCTAGCGGGAGGAAGGGTACATCCAAAAAGAGCGTTCCATTACGTTTTTGGCTTCAATGTGGAGGGTTGCATGGTTGGAGTTGGCTCTGTCGCTGAGTTAAAGGAAGACATCAAGGCTGCTATCGAAGCCTTAAAGGGGATCAGTCGCAAACATTTACATTAAGAAAAAAGGGGTTTTGGGGGAGGTATCTCCACGGTGGTGGGGGTTCAAGTCTCTCCGGCTCACTTTAGAATTTCCAGGATAACCAATCATTTCCGTTTTCAAACACCTGAACATCGTTGAGCGCGCGGAGGGGGGTATGTGATCTGGAGTGGAAAACAATTACTTTCATCGGTCTCCCTCCTTCGTGACGATACGGTGAAGCGCAGGATTTTAAAGAGTCAACGTAGGACGGGTTACCACATGTCATATGGACGGCTCAGTCTGTAGAAGGTGAAATCGGTGTCAGATGTTGATCTGAAAACGTTGGAAGGTGTCGGACCTGCCATGGCCAGCAAGCTCCGATCTTCTGGGTTAACCACTATTAACGCCCTCGCCGTGACTCCGCCCAAAGAGATCGCGGAGAAAACAGGGATCGGATTTAACACAGTTCTAAAGATTGTGGCAACCGCGAGAGAATCTATGGGGGTTGACTTCATCACAGCTGAAGAACTCTGGAAACGCAGGCAACACATGCTCAAGTGCTCGCTAGGATCTACGTTTCTCAACGAACTTCTGGGAGGCGGAATTGAGACGCAAGCGATGACGGAGTTCATCGGCGAGTACGGCGTCGGCAAGACCCAGCTCTGTCTGATGCTCTGCGTCACAGCTCAGCTCCCTGTGGAGAAGGCCGGGTTAGATGGAAACGTCGTGTATATCGACACGGAAGGAACTTTCATGCCGGAACGCGTATTCGAAATCGCCATGGCGATGGACCTGGATCCTCACAAGACTTTAAGCAACATCTTTCTCGCTCGCGCCTATAATAGTAGCCATCAATCTCTGTTGATTGACGGCCTCTTCAAGTTCTGTCCAGAGAACAACATCAAACTTGTAGTCGTGGACTCTATGATCGGGCACTTCAGAGGTGAATACGTGGGACGGGAAACTCTTTCGGAACGCCAACAGAAACTGAACAGTCTACTCCACAAGCTGTTGAGGCTCACGGAAGCCTACAATCTTCCGGTCGTAGTGACGAATCAAGTGCAGGCCAATCCTGCCCAATTCTTTGGCGATCCCAACAGACCAGCGGGCGGGCACGTCATGGCTCACGCCTGTACGCATCGTGTGTTCCTCAGAAAAGGACGCCAAGGGACGAGAATCGCCAAAGTCATCGATTCCCCTTACCTACCAGAGAACAGCGCTAGATTCAAGATCACCGAGAAAGGTATCGAGGACGTTCAGGACTAAATGCGCGTGCACGTTTCTGTCTGCATGCGTAGCTGAAGGCTTCTATGCGCGCGCATAGTTCGACTGGACAGAAAAAGGGTGGGGAGTTTGCGGGGAACATCTTCACTCTTGATGAAAACGGCGATTTTCACTCGATTTCCCCGTTGGCGCTCGGTTTTTCAGCCTGCGCGCGCTTATTTACGTTTCCTAAAAGGAGTAATGCGCCACTACTTGAAATCGCCTGCAAACTTCTTTGCGTGGTAATCGTATTCTTGACTCTCTACCTCAACTTCAAACTTTGAATCCTTTTGGGAGAGTGTCACCCTAACGTAGCCGAGCTGATCTTCATCTGCAAAATGTACACAGCAATCGCCTCGTTCAACCACTTTCAACCCCACCTCATCAACGAAATATTTGACCGCATCTTCCAGTATCTCCTCTTGACTCTTTCCAGTTTCAAACGAAAGCACTATCATACTTACCCGCCTGACTAGCCTAGATTGACCAAGCTTTTATGCTTTGCGCGCGTATCCGTGACGGTTTTGAGTACATGTCGAAAACCTTAGGTTGCAATAGGTATACTTTTGACTATAGATGTGGAGGGACCAAGACTCTATGAAGTTGAATGGAAAAGTTGCCCTCATCACAGGAGGAACGCGAGGAATTGGCTACGCAACTGCATTAGTCTTCCTTAGGGAAGGCGCTCAAGTTGCGATTAATGGGAGATCAAAAAAACAAGGGGAGAAGGCGAGTCTCGAGCTCAAGAGTGCAGGGTTCCCACATGTGGTCTTTATTCCAGGCGATGTGTCCAAGTCCACTGAGGCCGAGAGGATGATTCAAGCAACGGTGAAGCAGTTTGGACGGTTGGACGTTCTAATCAACAATGCTGGTATCTGGTCTACTGGGACCGTCGAGGATACAGCCGAGGCTGATTGGGATCGAGTGATCGATGTGAACCTCAAAGGAGTCTTTCTATGCTCCAAATACGCATTACCTTTTCTGAGGAAAACTAAAGGAGTCATAGTTAATGTTGCCTCGTCGGATGGCTTGGTGGCTGAATCAGAATGCGTGGCATACTGTGCGTCAAAAGGAGGAGTCGTCTTGCTGACTAAGGCTATGGCGCTCGATCATGCCAAAGAGGGAATTCGCGTCAACTGTGTTTGTCCTGGAGACATCATGACACCAATGCTCGAGCAAGACCTGATTCAAAGCGGGATTGCCCGACAGGAGTATCTCAGAAGAGAAGCCGAGAGTCATCCAATAGGTAGAATCGGGGAACCAGAAGAGGTTGCAAAGGCTGTATTATTCCTTGCCTCTCATGATTCTTCATTCGTTACGGGAACAGCACTCTCCGTTGATGGAGGGTACGTCGCCCAGTGATACATACACACTGAGAAAAAGAGCGGGATGACGGGAGACATCTCCAGTCTAGCTGGAACCGGCGATTTGCACTCGATTTTCCTCGTTTGGGTTTGGTCTTCTACTGCCCATTTGCAGTTTCTGAAATGAACGAGGCTAGCGCGCGCGCCCACAATTCATCAGGGACCTTCGGCGGGTGCCAAGACCAAACGCTCAGAATTGATGTCGATTTCTGAAATCTTGCAGTTTTCCAATACTTTCGTGGCTCCGAGGACATCTTTGACCGTCACTTTGGTCCCATCTACTTTTGCGTAGATTGCATCCGTGAAAACAGTTTCTCCCTGCAAAAACACGGTGAGCTCGCACACTTTCTTTTCCCCACGAGTCTAGCTTCTATGAAAAAGAGACGGTCATATAAGGCTTCTTTAAGGAGTTTTAGAGCATGGACGAACTAACCTTGCGTTTCAACTTCGCGTAGGCTTCCTCCGGGTTCACAAGATCAGCGGTGAGCTTTTCAAACGGACATACATCCGTTCTGTCGTAATTAAGAATATTAGGGATGAGATTGTCGTACTCGTAGAGAATATCATTCCGTCTGAGCATCTGCACACCCTCTTCGCTTATCGTGACGGCGAAGACGGAAGCAACTTCAGAATAAGCGCAGAGGAGCGCTGCTGCTCGGCCGAGAATTCTATCTGCAACTGAGGCACCAGCCAACTCCTTTCCAAGCTTTTCGATGGCCAATAGGAACCCACTCAATCCGTGGGCTCCAGTGTCGAAGACTACTGCGCCATTCTTTACAATTACAAGATTGAGCTTGTCTTTGTGTAGCTTAAGCCTAGCAAGTCTTAGATCTGATGTGTGCATTTCTGGTAAGGAAGCTAAAGGTTGCACAAAAACCTTTACCTACTTCGTGTAATGAACAGTTGTTCCTCTGGCATTGAAGCGACAGCTTTTGCGAGGGTCTTGATCGCATCTGGAGACGTATCTTTTGCGAGCAGGTGGGTCTTCAAGTCTTCGAAGGTAGCTGGACGAACCATAACGTTCACTTCTCTTCCCTCATTTCTGATCTCAAATTTTGCTACAATCTGTGACGGATTGTTCTTCAACCGTAGTCGCTTGTTTCCCATCGTGCATTTTGTGACCACCTGAATGCCATCGAGAATGCACGAGAATGGAGTCCGATTTTTCAGCGTGGCGGTTACTCGTAATCTCTCGTGATTCCCCTGCACTCCCAATTCTCTGAGACCAATGAGACTCATCCTAACGCCTAACACGAGGAAGGGACCTAGGTGTCCATGAAACTCCACGGCTTTTTTCATGAAGGCGTCTAATTGTTTTAGTTGATCCTGCGTTGACGTAACCATTAATGTCACCGTTCCCTTACTGGAGAATGTCTGCTATGTCAACTCGAAACAGGATGAAATGAGCGAGTAGGACGCTCACTATGTTTTCTAGAAGAAGTTTTGGAAGAATAGTGGTTAGAACTATAGTTGAGGGTATGGGCATGAAGTAGACATCGGTTACATAGACGTAGGGAAATTGAACGAGATACGCTCCCAACACAGAGATCACCTGCGGGATGATCGGTCTTCCTCCCCTATTCTTGAGACGACGATAAAACAAGCCTGTGAAAAAGCCGAGTATCCCATTCCCAAGCAGGATGTAAGGGTTTGGTGGGCCTAGCCTGAAAGCCATGGTCGCAGCGCCTAGGACTCCCACCAGTCCTCCTGCCCTTGGACCCAGAGCCAGTCCTGCGAGGATGATCGGCAACTGCATGAGATGTATCGCTGCTATCCCGAGCGGAATTGTGAAGAAGCCTAAAATGTTAGCTACCGCACACATGACTGCGATGAATGCGATTAGTTTGGATGTTAATCTTTGATTCTGCGGGGACATGGTAATACCGTTCATGTGAAGAGTGTTACTACCGTTGATAAAAGCTTTATCACTGGCAAGCCAACGATCTAAATTGAGGGCAAAACATGACCAGCATCGTTCGTGTTGGAGTTACTTTTCCGCCAGACCTGCTTGACGAACTCGATGACGCCGTGAAAGCAATGGGCTACGAAAATAGGTCAAAAGCGATCCAAGATTCTGTGAGATCGTTGATCACGGAGTACAAGTGGCTTCGGGAGCAGAAGGGAACAAAGGCAGGTGTGTTAGTGATGATTTACGATCATGAGGTTAAAGGCTTAGATGACGCCCTCATTGATGCGCAGCACAGTTACAGCCATGTGGTCTTCTCCACAATGCACGTTCATCTAAGCAAGCGAGAGTGCCTCGAAGCCATCGCAGTTAAAGGCGAAGCTGCGGATATCAGAAGACTAGCCCAAGAGCTTGCGGCGAGGAAGGGAGTTAAGCAAGTCAAACCTACGATAGTTTCAGGCTGACAAGATAGCGAGTACTAAGTTATGGAAAGCATGCTTTCCGCTGAGCCTAACGGATTTCTATTGACTCCCTTTGGGTTTGCGGAACAACATGAGACCGTCGGGCCTACGCACGCTTTTTTACTCATTTTTATGCGCGCGCTTGGGTCAATGCAGAGAGCTTCTTGCTTCATTTAACGCACTCGTAACTACATTTTTTAAGTGACTCATCAGACTGAATTGGGATTCGAAAGAAGCCATTATTTTCGCGTATTGCCTTTCCTCCTCAAGGAAGTTATGTACTTGTGTTTCTATAGCAGAGACCAATCCATCTGCCAACCTAAGCATAGCTTTGGTCTGTTTCTCCGTAAGGTCGCTATCTCTTCGTTCTTTCACTTCCTCAATGTATTCCTGAAGTGCTTGGATTGCTTTTTCGCCATTCAAGACGCTGAGATTTCGAGTATCCAAAGCCTGCGTTGTCAATGACAAAACACCTCGAAATGTATCTTTCCTATAGGTAATAATTCTATAAATATCATCCTTCCAGAATGATGATATATCAGTTTTCGATATATGTCCTCGTTGTTACTTGTTGCCGCGCGCAATGAAGTTAAGTATGTTACTTTTGTCTCTTAATGAGTCAACAATCCAGTCGGGGTTTTTCACTTCAAGTTCTTCTCTGGCGTAGGCTCCCGTGGGAATCGCTATACACTTCATTCCGGCTTGTTTTGCAGCTTCAATACCGAATATTGAGTCTTCGACGACAACGCACTTTTCTGGGCGAACCTCTATGCGCGCGCATGCTTATATTTACTTGAAGCTACTTTTCCTTCAGATGAATATCAATGGCAGCTGCTTCAACTGATCCTGTCCAGTTGACGAAGGCGCAGATTAAACCGGCTGCCAAAATGCTTGCACGTGCATTTCATGATGATCCGGCATTTGTCTATTTTCTTCCGGATGCGCTAGAGAGGAAAGATAAACTGCATCATGTTTTTGAGTGTTTAGTTCGTTTTGGGGTTTTGTATGGTGAAGCCTATGCAACATCTCCTGATCTAGAAGGAGTTACGGTATGGTTTCCCCCTGGGCGAGCTGAGATGACTCTGTGGAGAATTATCCAGTGCGGAGGGCTTTCCCTCTATTTCAAAGTAGGAAGGAAAGTCGTTTCGAGAGTGCTCAATTTTTTCAACTACGCTTTCCAAGTGCATAGTCGCCACGCGCCTTTTCCTCATTGGTATGGAGGCATGCTCGGGGTTGACCCTAGGTTTCAGGGAAGAGGCTACATGAGTGCCTTGATGAAGCCCATACTCGCCCGGATAGATCAGGAGCACTTGCCTTGCTATATCGAAACCAACAATGAAGAGAACTTGCCAATTCACAAGCATTATGGGTTTGAAGTAGTTGAAATCAGCACTGTTCCCGGATCCGACGTTACTCACTGGGCTATGTTGAGAAGAGAGTCTAGCTAGTTGAGTTTTGAGTAACGCGCGCTATGATGCATGCATGCACATGCCTTTTTATGATTGCACGCATCGATAGTATGCTGTGACTGTGAATGAGTTGGGTTTTTGGAAGGAAGAAAAGACTTCTAGTGAAATGCACGTTTGGCAAGATACCGTTTCGCGTCAACTACTATGATGGCTGTTCTAACGGCTGCAAATATTGCTGTGGCTGTTTGATGTGTGAAAGGTTCATCAGTGGCTTTGATTATCAGAAATGGCTCGAACCCAAACTTGTAGAGAATGCGCTTGAGATTTTCGAGAAGAATCTTGCGAGTTCAAGAACAAAAGGCGAAGTGTTTACTCAGAGCCTCTCAGATTCTTACATGGCTCAAGCTGACCCAGATGTGACTAGAAAATCACTGGAGCTGATGAAAAGGTACGAATTTCCAATCTTGCTGCTTACCAAGAATGCGTCTGTAATTAGAGACTTAGACTTCTTCAAGGAATACAGGGAGAAGATGAGAGTAGGATTCACCATGGTTTTGCCTAAGACAGATAGAGCGATAGAACCCTACAGTTCACCTGTGGAGAAGCGGATGCAGGTTCTAGAAGAACTGCACAAAGAAGGAATACACACTACAGTTTCATTGGAACCCCTGATACCTAACATTGACATTGAGCGGGTTCTAGACATGATAGAGGCTATCAACCCTTATGTGCATGATTATGTCTTTGTTGGGAAACTAACTCGCGGAAGCATTCCAAATGAATTCAAGAACCATCCACAGTGGAAAACAACAGAAAGAGGATTCCACGACTCTTACTACAAAGAACTATTCTCAGAGATACTACCAAAGCTAGAGAAGTACTCTATTGCCAGCCATAGCAGAAAGTTTCTGCTAAGACACAAGATCCCATTTGAAGAATATGCCTGACTGAGCCGAGCCTTGTACGCGCAACTTCTCCATGCATGCACCCTGTAGGCACATGCCAAACCCGCATTTTCGGTCGTCTGGACGCCGAGGTTGGGTCGTCCATTCCCGTGCGCGCGCGCATAACCTCCTAAACTTAGGGTATGAGATACTCAAAGGAGAGGTCTATAGAGCCATTATGTATGCCCATCTTGACCCCTACCTAGGCTACCTTCACTCAACTCAGTTCGCCAAGCCAAGTCTGGTATGCGATCTCCAGGAACCCTTTAGATATCTCGTAGAAGATTTCCTGGTAGGCTACCATCAGAACCTAGCTCCTGAAAGCTTTGAAGATACGGGAAGGCGAGTGTTTGTTAGACCAAAAGAGAAGCTAAGGCTAATCCTAGGATTGAATAGGCTGTTCGAGAAGAGGGCGCCATACAAACGAAGAAACTACGGCAGAACTGCGTCGATTCGAACAATCATCAGAGAAGAAACAATAAAACTCGCACAATACTTGAGAGGAAACAAAACAATTTATGAACCCCCAACATTATGAGTGCGTACGCACATGTCACGCGCTATTTTATAGGGGGGTTAATCCCAGTTCCCAATGTCAATAAATATGCGCGCAGACAAATTTGAGAACATGCGACAGATGGCGTTGCTGCTTGGAAGACCAACGTATTTAAGTTATGTGGCTGTTATGGAAGGGGAAAGCTAGTGGTGGTAGAGTGGGTAAAAGGAAGGTCAAAAGCGA
>JABAOH010006429.1_pt1 | contig 12295 bp, 9 predicted proteins | sample 7062181 | NCBI WGS metagenome assembly JABAOH01 (sample SAMN14538630, study PRJNA623070) | marine sediment metagenome | biome: marine biome [ENVO:00000428]; feature: marine pelagic biome [ENVO:01000023]; material: deep marine sediment [ENVO:00002113]; isolation source: pool of 5 deep marine... | reverse complement strand
TTTCGGATGTCGCTCTCGCTCTTGACTAGCTTCTTTCCCATTTTACAGGAATCCTGCACCACAAGATTAGGACGGTGACTTATAAAATAGTGAGTACGCTTGGAGCGTTCTATTTCTGGCACTTCGGGCAGAAGTAGACCTGACCTCCCCCGACGCCCAGCCTCTCTATCGGGGCTCTGCAGACAGGGCAGGCCCGCTGCTTCATGTTTGGGCCCATCGCAGGGGTATAGCCGCCTCGGTTTCCGTAGAGGTCGATGAACTGGTTCTTCCCTCCGAGCCTGATCCTCTCCCGGATCACCATCCTCATCGAGTCGTATAGGGCGCGCCTCTCGCCATTGCTCAGTTCGGACCCCTTCCTCTTCGGGTGGAGCCCAGCCCTGTAGACGACGTCCTGGAAGGCGCTGTTGCTGATACCCACAACCACTGCGTCCTTTCCGACGAGCACCTGCTTTAGCTGCTGGCTCCTCTCGGTGAGGATCTCTGTGAATCTCTCGAGTGTGAATTCCGACTCGTCCCCAGGCGAGAGCTTCTCCGAGAAGTCCCGTCTGTACACATACGACTTCTCCAGCTCGGCGTCGTCGAACGCCTGGATGATGCCCATGCTGGCGAGCCTGACAGTCAGCGAAGTCCCATCGGCGAAATCCAGCTTAAGGTGGTACTTCTCCAGGAGGGTGTCCACGCCGGTATGATACAGGACTCTGCCACCGTACTCCGGCGCGATCAGCAGGTTCATTCCGTTGTCCAGTTCGACCCGGATCACATTTCCCCTCGACACCACGCGCTCTATCCTCCCTTCTACGAGCCGGTCGAAGTCTCTAACGTCCTTGTTAAAGAAGCCTACCCTCTGGAGCCTCTCGTAATCTTCAAGACTGCAGGATCCGATCTGCTTCCCACGGAGTTCTTCGTCCATCTGACCTGCGAGGATCCGCGCCTCAGGAAGCTCGATGCTCATCCACCAATAGCCCCCAACATACAAATATCTCGAGCCGCGCTCACGGCTTTACAATGCTTAAGCGTTTATTATTGTGCGCGCGCGTCTTCAACCCTTATAAATTAATAGACAAGGTGACGTATCAAAACCCCCACCAGTTCCACGAGGGGATAGAATACGTATTGGTAAACTGAAAGGTGACTGTAGATGGAGGGAAGTATAAGCCAGTTCTTACTGGCAGGACTTTAAGGAAAATGTGAAATTTTTCATTTCTATTCCCAGTTTCGACGCCAGCTAAGTCATCTGATCCCAAACCTCTTCAGGGATGAATATACCGCGTGCAATTATGGATTCTTTTTTCTGGATGCGAGTGTGATTCAGGAAACATTAAGTGGAATACCTTGGATCAATGGAGGCTCTACGCCATGTAGATCCGATATGCGTTCTCCCAGTACAGCTTTCCAAGGACGGAGAGAGGCAGATCAAGACCGTTGATAAACGTACCCCCAGTGTCCTTAGTATCGTCATCGGGAAAAGGCAGCGGTGTGCCTCGTTCGTTTGTCTCCCAAAGGATTCTCTGTGCAACATATCGACCAGAGAAGTAGTCACGATCACCTCTGCCAGCAAAGAGGTCAGTCCCAAAGAGGACCCTATCCGAGTACCTCAGCATGAACTCTCGGGCCTTCTCCGTGTCTTTACTCAACTCGCGGGCCATCCATCTCGATGACGCCGTATCGACCACAACGTTAGGAAACTTATCCATCCACCTACTGAGATCTGGTAACCTGTGTATCTCAGGCTGTGAAGCAAAGTGAGGAACCTGAAACCGTAGTTTAAGGTGTCGGGATAAAACATCCTCTAACTGTTTGAGGTGTTCGTCCTTTGTACCATATTTCTCTGAGTCCCAGTACTGGGACGCGTAGAAGGTGTCGGGATCACCCATGTGAATGATGAGAGGTATCCCGTTGTCCTCGAGGGCCTGAAAAATGGGCTCCAGTTTGGGGTGATTGATCCGGAAATCCTTTGGAACGTTCTCGATATAGTCAAGCCAGCGGGGGCCAAACCATGACTTGGCGAGGGAGTAGCCCTGGTCCTGCAGTTTCGATATCTCGTCAAGGACAGGTCCTACGTTGTACTGTGCTATGTCTCTCAGGGAGAGATACTTTGCGAACACAAACCTGTTTGGGTATTGCTCCTTAGCAGCTTGGAATCCTTCTTCATTATGTACAATCCCGATCTGTGCTGAGACCCTGAAATCATCTTCAATGGCAATCAGCTTGGATATGTTTTCGATGGTACCAATGTGTGTGTGCGCATCAAAGATGGGGCCAGTGTACTTCCATGTGTCTCTCAATCTGCACCAATTTAGGAGAGATGGGCTCACTCAAAAGCCATTCCTCGTGTGAACTTCCTGTGCACAAACATGATGCCTATTTTATGGTGAAGTGAGGATAAAATACTCCCCCCACAGAGTAATAAGAAAGCTGCTAGGTGCGCGCGGAAGGAGGGCGCTCTCGCAATTTGAGATTTGTTAAAAAATGATATGGTAGGGGTATTTCATTTAAAATAGCTCTAGTTTTTAACCATTCTCAGTGTTTCAATGTCACACCTAGTGCTGATGGTTATATATCCCAATTAGAATGATTTCACGCGATTGGAAAGATGGAAAAGATGGATCCAGAAGATCTAATTACTTACTGCGGTGTCTACGGCGGGAGCTGCGCGAGATACGCAGGGTACACCGCGTTCAGGGAAGCGGCGAGGCTCCTAGCCGAGCTAGCCGACTCCCAAGGCTTCCAGCACTGGATGCCAGAGGAGGTCAAGGAGTTCAACTACGCAGAGTTTAGGAAGGGGCTTGGCTTCCTCGGCAGGGATGACACATGGCTGGTCTGCCCGGGGTGCTGCAAAGGTGGGGGAAGTGGGCCTCCAGATTGCGTTAGAGACTGCTGCAGGGAGCACGAGGTTGATGTCTGCTTCGAGTGCGATGAGTTCCCTTGCGAGAGGACTGAGGGGGACGCAGCCATGCTTGAGCGTGCTGACGATTATCTCAAACTGGGCCGGGAGGAGTGGCTGCGTAGAGCAGAGGACAGGGCCAGGCTGGGGTTCGAGAACCACACGAAGAAGTGCTACGAGGTCCGAATAAGGGCCAGCGAATAATGATCTCAGGAGATTTCAAGTGGAGCGAGTGGGCGTGCCTGATCGCCCTCAGGGTTTCAAGTCCACATTAATCTAGTAAAACCCCTTCAACTATTTCGAAGAATAAAGAAAAAGGTTTACATCCTGAGGGTCTACCTTGATATTGCTATCTTCTCGTCAGCATGAACGCCGCGACGGCTATGACCACCGCCGCACCGGCGGCAGGTATCAGGACCTGAGGCGTCAGCATCGAGGGCCCCCTCGTCTCCTTGACCTCGAACGTGACCTGGTTCAGGTTCTCAATGTCGTCGAACGCCCAAACGACCCTCCCGGGCTCCTCCACCAGCGGCTCAGAGGTGGTAGGCGGCACGACTATCTCGACATAACTCCTGCCTTCCGAGCCCCCCTCCAGAGTCAGGGTGAACCCCGGCTCTGAGACCTCCTCAGAGGCCTTTTGCAGGGCGTTGAGGAGAGCCTCGGCAGTCGGAGGCTTCATACCCAGGCCGTTCAGGGTGAAGTCGACGTGTTGCACCTCGTCTGAATATGAGTACTCTAGGGTCGCGTTGAGGTTCAGGACGTTCAGCTCAGTCGGGAGAAGGAACTCGTTGATCATCTCGGCGGTTTCTGGGTCGGGCTCGGACTCTCGCATGCCCTCCTCTATGAGGAGGTTCTTGACGACGTTGACCTGCCTGTCGATGTCTCCATCCACGACGCCGTCGAAGGAGATGGTGAGCTCTCGTTCATCGCCGTCGAAGGATATCTTTACGTCGGCCGACTCGATCTTCGTTATCATCGCTTCTCTGAAATCTATCCTGGGCTTCGTATCCGGCAAGTCCAAGTAAGGGATGGACGCCTCCTCCACCAGGCTCTGGAGCCCCTCTGCGAAGTCGCCGACTATGCTGACCCTGAGCGTGATGGTCGCCATCTCCTGACTCAACTCGCTGTCCACTATGGTCATCTCCTCGGCCTCGAGCATTCCGTCGGTCATCCTGCTCAGCTCGGAGAGCATCTGCCCCTTCAGCATGGGGAAGGTCTCGATGAATAGCTCGATGTACTCCTTTGGATACAGGGTGTACCAGATCCTGACGGTCGCCTCCAGGTCGAGCATTCCCTCGGATGTCGCTTCTTCCGCCTCGAAACCGACCCTCCCTTCCAACCCGACGTAACCCGGCATGTCGAAGAGGACGGTCGCCTCCGCACTCCGCTCCTCGGCGTGGACTGCGATGTCAAGGTCCATGTCCATGAACATTTCGGACATTTCCGGTCCGAACTCGACGGCGAGGGTGCCCGAGCACTCGGTGAGGTTGACCTCGACCGGGTTGTTGGCTAGCTCGAAGACGACATCTCGGAAGGGCGACGATCTCCACGGATCCAGGGTCTGCTCCGAGCTCCCTGAAACGCTAACATCCACGCTCCCGTCCGGATAAAAGGTGAGAGTGATGTCCCCCTCGACGACGCTTTCTCCGGGTTGGTTAACCTTTACCTGGCCAAAGACAGCCTGCGATGCGAAGAACATGAAAAGCAGAAGCGAGAGAATGAGCTTTCTCAACTTAGGATTTCGGAACATGATGTTCTTCTAACGGCTTCGAAGTCATATATGTTCTGGATTTTTATTACATTTTCAAACCTTCGGGAAAGATGGTAGTCTGATCCCTATCGTCGGTCTTGCCTCTACCTTGAATTACGGGACCTTTGAAAAAATGGGTTATATGAGTTTTTCTCTAGCCCCACTCAGCGGATGCGTATAGAAGGGAGTTGAAGAGCACCTTGAATGTTCCGTGGGTCTGGCTCCTGAAGATGGGCGGGAAACCGATGAGCACGGCCCTCCCCTCCCCCATGGGGAGCTCCGCCACCGCGGTCCTGCCGAGGAGGAGCTTCTCCCCAAGCACCCACCCACTCAGGAGGGAGTTGGCCTCGGGGTAGACTGCGACGCTCTCCCCCCACTTGACCTCGAAGGCCGGGCTCCTTATGAAGAAAACCGCCTCCTCCCTGCTCAGGCCATAGCCGACCGGGTGTGTGTCATCGAAGACCGTTCGCAGTATCGAGCCTGGGATGTAGAACTCCGATGCCTCCTTCTCCTCTAGAACGTTGACAGCCGGTGCCGAGAGGTCCTTTATGGCGAAGTCGCAGGCGTCGTTCACGGTCACCACGAAGCCCCCACCCCTGAGGAACTTGAGGACCTCACCCACTCCCTGGTCGCCGAGGCCGGCGAGGTACCTCGGGGGGTACTTCACCTCCGTACCCCACCTCTTGGCGAGCGCAGCTCCGCCGCCAACGATCAGGTCCCTCGGGTAATCCGGGAAGAGGAGGACATCGAACCTCTCCGAGAGCCCGCCCTGCCTGATGTTCTGGGGGGTCAGAGCCTCGAATGAGAAACCGTGGTTCTCGAGGACGAAGCGTGTCCACCCCTCGTCCGCCATCGAGGACCATGCTCTGTAGACGCCGACCCTCGGGGCCTTTACCCTGAAGGAGACGTCCGGAAGATCGTCAATGCCGTGGAAGCTGAGCCCCAGCTCCTCGGCGATCTCCCTTATCGATCCCAGGGTCTCAGAGCCCCCTTCCACCACGAAGGCTCCCGGTGGGAAGGATGCGCCTTCTGCCTCAAGGGGTTCGCCGACCCTGTGGACGTCCCACCCCTCAGAGAGCAGACTGTTAACAGCCTTGTAGGAGGCGTTCCACTCGGGCGAGAAGGCGTAGTAGGCCTTCCCCTCCCCGACGATCTCTCCAAGTGGTTTGACCTCCTCAACAGTTACTAGATCTGCTTCAAACTTCTCCTTAACCTCATGGGCTTCGACGTGCATAAGCAGCGGCAGGGTGTGGGCTGTGACGTCGTATGGGCGCTTCGGTGGCTGGCTCGGGTCCTCCCTCAGGTCGGGGTACTCCTGGATCTCAAGCATTGTCTTAGCGAACCTGCCGTATGGCTGGGCGTAGAGAACAACGTGGGTCCCAGCTGGGTACCTCACGCCCTCGGCCTCGAAGGGCTCCCTTGCCACCTTAACCTCTACATCTCCGAACATGAGGGTGTTCAGGAGGAGGGCCGTCATTGCCGGGTCCTTCTGCTCCGGCGGAAGCACCCAGGCGTAGGGACCGCCCCTCGGGTTCAACGCTCTCTTGTAGATCTCCAGGCTACCCCTTAGCCACCTGTCCCTGTAGCGGGCCGCGTTCCTCAGGAGGGACATTGCCGCCGAGAACTCGTAATCGACGATGTCCCCGAGGGTCCAGCTCCCACCCGTCCATGGATACGGGTTGTTCCAGCGCTGGTCCAGTGGGCTCAGGCCTCTCCTGCTCTGGATCTCCGACCTCTCAACCTCTATGGGCGATGCGATCTTGACGCTCGCGGCCTCCGAGAGGATCCTTATACCGCCGTGGTAGCACTGGTAGTGCCTCGCCGGGGTCCAGAGGTCGTAGCCTGCGGAGCACCAGACGCCCCTCTTCCCCTCGGTGACGAGCTCGTTCAGCATCGAGGTGCCGATGAAGGCTATCTGGGACTGAAGGACTGGGTCGATGTTCGGTTCTATGGGGTCGGTGAATGGCGGGACGAAGAGGCGGGCTCCATAGCTCCCCATCTGGTGGAGGTCATAGACGATCTGCGGGTGCCAGACGTTGTGGATCTTCTCGACGGCTATACGGGTCTCCTTCTGGGTGAACATGAACCAATCCCTATTGTTGTCGTGACCTACGTACTTGTGGTACATCCATGGCGGGCTCGTCCCCTCGTACTCGGTGCCCAGGCTCTCCCTGTACCAGTCGACGACGATCTCGTGGCCATCAGGGTTGAGGGAGGGTACCAGAAGTAGGACGACGTTGTCCAGGATTTCCATCACCTCGGGTGCGTTCTCCGTAGCAAGCTTGTAAAGCAGCTCCATGGACATCTGTGAGGCAGCGATCTCAGTCGAGTGGATGCTGCAGGTGATGAGGGCGATGGTCTTCCCCTCCGAGACGAGGCGCTCCTCCTCCTCAGGGGTAACGCCCACGGAGTTGCAGATCCTCATCTGCGTCTTTCGGATCTCCTCCAGATTCGAGAGGTTCTCGGCGGAGGTCACGACTGCCCTAATGAAGGGATTCCCCTCGGTCGTCTCTCCCAGGACGTTCACCCTGACCCTGTCGGAGGCGTCTGAAACCTTCTGGAAGTACTCCACGATCCGAGGCCAGTCTGCGACCTTCCTGTCCGTTCCTGGCTTGAATCCAAGAAAATCTTCAGGTGAGATGATCTTTGACATGACGTTTCCATTAACAACATTCAAATGAGTATAAATTTTGTTCCTCCGGTTCAGCGGTGGCTGTTCCGGAATTGCTGCTTCCTTTCATCAGCTAGAAAACTTGAACCTTTGCTGCTGCAAATGGGAATATATTATTTATTTTAAAGTAACTAAAAAAATGGGTAGGGATCTCGTGGGAGATGGAAAAGAACATTCCCAAACTGATTATTCGGGATTGCCTCCGAGTGAGAGAGGGGGAGTTGGTCCAAATATGCTCCTGGCCCCACACCATGGAACTGGCCAACCAATTGGCGATCGAGTGCTTCAAGAGTCTTGCAGTCCCGTTGATCACCCTGACGACGGACGAAATCCTAGAATGGGCGCTGACAGAAGCCCCCGTCGAGGCCCTCGGGATAGTGCCCGAGCACGAGGTCGCGATCGCCAAGTCTGTGGACGTTTACGTCCACATCTCAGGCCCGGCTGACCCCTCCATCATGGCGAGGGCCTCCAGCGAAAGGTTCCGCGCGTTCTCCGCGGCGGGGGCGAAGACCTATGAGGCTTTGAGGCAGGGGAGGGTCAGGCAGGCGAATGTCCACCTCGGCAAGATCACGAGAGAGAGGGCGGAGAGATACAAACTGGAGTACTCTGCCTGGAGAGGGGCCGTTGAGGACGCCCTGGCAGTCGACTACGGGGAGATGAGGGCCCTGGGCGAGGGACTCTCGGAGAGGTTGTTGAAGGGAGGAGGCATCCGTCTGTTGACCGATCAGGGGACGGACTTAGCATTCCAACTCGATGGGAGAACCATCCGGCTGGACGATGGCGTTATAAGCGACGAGGACATCTCCAGGGACCTTCTATCAACGAACCTTCCCGCCGGCTTTCTGGACGCGGCCTCTGTGGAAGGCAGCGGCGATGGGATGGTGGTGGTCGACACACCGCAGATGAGGGCCGGGAAGATAGTGGAGAAGACGTGCTGGGAGTTCGGCGGGGGGAGGCTGACCTCGATGACGGCGGAGAAGAACGTGGAGGTCCTCGAGAAGATGATAGAGAGCGCGTGCCCAGGAGAGGCCGTTCTGGGCAGGTTTGGCATAGGCCTGAACGCCGGCATGGCGCCGGGTTACATGTTCGACGAGCTGTGTCGCGGAAGGGTAACCATCGCCGTGGGTGGAAGCGAGGGCGGGGAATGCGCCATCACGGGCGTACTCCGGCGTCCAACGGTCTACGTCGGTGACAATAAGCTCGTCGACAAGGGAACCATAAAAATATAGAGCTGGTCGGTATCGACCACCTAATGCGACGGCCTCTTTCTCTTGGTTATCTCCAGATACCTGAATGTTGATTCGGAGGTGAGCGTTTCCTTTGTTCTCCGGCCAGGCTCGAGCCCCATCCTCCTCCCCCACACCCAGTAGCCCGTCTCGTTCTTCGGCATGAACGCGCCCGGGAAGCGGATCAGACCCTCGTCGGTCCTGTATCCCTGGAGGATTCGAAGGGATCTCTCGAACCAGGGATGCCCCCTCGCCATCCTGGATCGGCTCAGCATGCTCATCCTAAGCAGGAGGTGGCCGAAGTCCCTCCCCTGAATATTCTGTTCGAAGAATCCGGGCAGGTGGACGCTCCACCCCGCTGCGTAGTACCTGCCGGTCCTCTCGTCGCGGATCACGCCGTAACCCTCGGGGAGCTCCTGGTACTCGGGCTTCAGGATGAGACCTGCAACGGTCTCCACCTTCCTCCTGAGCGCCGGGTCCTCCATGACGGGTTCGGAGTGGAGGAACGCGTTGATGTCGTGTATCGAGGGGAGCACCAACTCGCCGTCGGGTATCAGCTCCGGGTTTATCAGAGGCTTGCTCCTGAAGGCCTTAGGGAAGGCCGGGAAGGAGTCTTGTGGGACGTAGACGTCGCTCAGGTCCCCTTTCCTCGCGAAGGGGTAAACCTGCTCGAGCCGGTGTCTAATCACGTGATAGACGGCCTCGTCCTCGGAGTACCCGGTCATGGACAGGAATGCCGCGACGAGCGTCCAGTAGAAGACGTGGAAGAACAGCTTCGCGCGATCCTCCTCGGAGAGGTCCAGTTGGCCGGCGAGCCAGTGACTGAAAGGGTCCGTCCTCTGGTCGAGGGCCTCCACGCCCCTCCTCAGACCGAACTCATACAGCTTACCCATGGCGTTCTCGTAGGCTTCTGGCTTGCTGTGGTGGAGGTCGTTCGGTCCGAAGCTCGGTCGGAGGTTCTCGAGCCAGGTTCTGACGAGGCCCTCCGAGAGGAGTTCCTTCCTCAGCGGATCTATTCTTCCGGGATCGGACTCTCCCTGGAGTTCTAAGGCTGTGCGGTACCGGATGATTGGGCCTCCATGCTCCATCAGCCAGTCCACGATTTCACCATGTTCCTGCACCGACAGACACGCCCGAGATAGTTGAATGCTATTGTAGATGTTCCTTCTTGAATTATAAGATGAACTTTCTCTCGAGTGAAAAGGTTCTCTCTATTCTTCCATTGGCAGGAGTTGGCTGAGCGGAGGTTTCAGGCCCAGTGGTAGCAGCGACTGATTGAGCGCGAGGAAAATAGATATCTCCGTCACCACAATGAAAGCCCACCTTCTTACCACTACGACCATAGGTATGAAGAACATGTACGACACCTTCATCGAGGAGTGCTCTTAGTTCAAGGAATTCCTTATAATCGAATAACCAGCGTGCCTCTACTGCTATATTTCAGTCTCTCATACTGTTGATTGGTTTCTCCATTCATCTATCAACGGTGTCGGCCACCCGATCGCCTCGAGGTTTTCGGCTGTCTCATCGTCCTTGACCACGATCTTATGTTCCCGCCTCTCCTTGATCAAGGGTTTGGGGATTAGAAAAGGAGTCTGCTTCTCCCAGTCCCATCCGAAGAACCAGCTGCCCTCCTCATCTATGTACAGGAACACGGCTTGGAGCACCTCCTCCCTCTCCTCGGATAGATCCTTCGACCAAGCGGGGAGGTTCAGAAGGCGACCTCGGAAGGATGTTTCTATTCCGAGAATGTTCCCAATCTCATCTGGTGAGCTAACGACATCAGTAAGGTGGGTGTGGCCGTAAACCACGTTGAGGCTGTGCTCTGTCGAATCATAGTCTTTTGAGAAATCTTTCCACCACTTCACGAATCCCTCAAGACCTCCTCGTCGATCATATTTTCTCGTCCTGAACCTATTCCAAACCTTTCTCCCGAACTGGATCAGCAGAAATGGGACGGAGATGCACGCTAATAACGCGAGGAGCACAAGGCCATGGAGATCAAGGGCCCTCGTCGAAATGATGAGAATCAGATCCGATAAGAAAAGGGCCACGAAGACCCAGGTGAATGAGCCGAACACAAGGGCCGCTTTTCGGATCGAGGGCATCCATCTCCAAGATGGAAGGGTAAACAGTGCGTCAAACTGGTGGCCGTGAAGGAACAAGTAACGATCATCGCCAGATCTTATGGTTCTAATAAGAGGACGCCCCGGCTCTTGACCAGGTTCCGACTGTCGAGGATAGACTTCTTCGAAAAATCGAAGCTGAGATCTGCCGAGAGAGTAGCCACGTTCGATGTCTTTGATGCGCTTAGAGCGACTTGGGCGATCTTTCCAAATCAGCTCGATTAAGTCATAGTCGTGGTTACCGAGAACATAGACCTTCGTTGACTGCATCTCAGCCATCGATCCGAATACGAAACCTGAGCACGCGTCGACAGAGCGGTCCGTGGCGTCCCATAGCTCAAGGATATCGCCGAGGAGGACCAGCAGTTGGGGGAGCCTCAATGTCTTGGTCTCGTTGCCTTCACCCCACTTCCCCAGATAAACGGACGATGGGCCCTCTTCGAGCCCTTTCACCCATTTCATGAAGCTCGAAAGTATCAGGGGCCTCGAAGTTACGTTGTCCTTCACCCCTAGATGGGTGTCGGCCACGATTATGACGCTTTTAGATCCGTCAATGAGCACGTCTTCTCCGCTAGAACTCATTTGATATCTATGATCTAATACTATCCGAGAGATATTATAATTATTAGAGGTACAAGGGCGACTAGGTTTGGCTGACGAAGAAATGGTGCATCCATCAGTGTCGATGACAGTTTTTACGTAGTGGAGTCGCCTTCGACAATTGCTGGCGTTGACCTACGACTGCGCATACGTTTTTTACAGAATATCTAGGCACTTGTCTGAAAATCCAAGACACCCGACTTAACACCTTTAAATCGGCTTCATGTCGAATCCTAACTGAATATAGCTTAAAAAAAGGATGAGGTCTTTGGTCTACTCTTCCATCGGTGGTAGCTGGTCCAACGGGGGCTTCAGGTCCGGCGGGAGCGGGGATTTGTAGGCGAACCCCTCCATCCTCTTCTCCCAGTCCTCCCTGGCTGATTTGAGTAGATCTGGTTTCGTCAAAAGGTCGACGACCGTGGCCGCCATGACCTTTGATGCGAAGATGGTCGACTTGTGGCCTATACTGGTACCTCCGATGGCGGTGTGCTGCCAGGAGTGGCCCGGGCAGCCAAGGACGAAGTACGTAGTGCCGAACTGCTGGGTCGGCGTGTTCCAGGCTACGTCCGCAACGTCCGATGAACCCCCGCCACCCTTGATCTCCTCTCCATACGGGTCGTAGATGTTCGTGCAGAGGTCTACGTGCTCAAGCTCTAGGGCGCCCGGGAGGATCTGGGCCAGCTTGCGCAGCCCATCCATCTTCTCCTCGTGGGGGACGGTCTCCCCCAGCTTTCTGGCGAACTCCAGCTCCTCATCGGTGTACGTCGGGGCACCTATCTCCCTCATGTTCGCAACTATCAGCTCAGCGAGTGGTCTGTTCGGCATCCCATTGTGAACCCCGGTCAGGAACTGGACCTTGTGGGTCGTCCTCGCCATCTGGTCGGCGCCGTTGGCTATGCTGAGGATCCAATCGTAGTACCTGTCGACCTGGTCGCGCCTCGGCGCCCTGACATAGTACCATGTCCTTGCGTAAGGCGGCACCACGTTGGGCTGCTCCCCTCCCCGCTCGACGATGTAGTGGATACGGGCCTCCTGGAC
>JABAOH010002281.1_pt2 | contig 12297 bp, 12 predicted proteins | sample 7062181 | NCBI WGS metagenome assembly JABAOH01 (sample SAMN14538630, study PRJNA623070) | marine sediment metagenome | biome: marine biome [ENVO:00000428]; feature: marine pelagic biome [ENVO:01000023]; material: deep marine sediment [ENVO:00002113]; isolation source: pool of 5 deep marine... | reverse complement strand
AGCGGCTCCCTCAATTGAAGCGATGAATACCATCATTCTTGGGGGAATAGTTCTGCTAGCAAAATCGCCTTGGGTTTGAAACGGTGGGTTTCTTCGCGAGTAAGCTCTTTTTGTGGTGAAGGATATATTATGGGATCCTGGAGGAAAACGCTGGGGAAGAGCTTGTTGAAGCTTAAGAAAGCTGATTGAAGGTTGTATCTAGAACATGATAAGAGAAGTCTTCCTTGAATTTATACATGAGCACAAAATTTATTAGATTTAAATCACTGCAGAATATTGTCGGGGTGAATTGTCAATGGATACTCGTTTTCAGTGGAGTGGCATTTATGCACTTCTGATGGTGTGTTTCTTTTTGATTGGTCTTTACTTTCCCAGTATTGGTTGGGCGGGTTTCTACATCCTTCCTTTGGTGTTAAGCATCTTTTATGGCTACTTCAGGAAAGCGATTGGAGAAGTCTTTTCTACTTTGGTAGTAGGGCTTATTCTATATGGGCTTGCAATAGTAACATTAATTGGCATACTTTCTAGTTTTGAGCTCTTTTGGCCCTATCTTGAGAACCTAGGTATGATTGGATTTGAATATATAGACACCTTTGATGAAGCGTTCGCTGGAGCTATGATCTTGCTCATCGGCACCTCTGCAGGACAGATCACTCTTGGAATTCTCGGAGTAGTGGTAGGAATTGGTCTCGACAAGTTAGAAGGAATAGTATCGCCTTCTGAAGAACGCATAGCCACCTACGGCGACTTTACAAGTGAAGGCGTTACGAAAACTGGGGTAATTAAGGTAAGAGTGATAGGAACGATACCTGAGAGTCTGTATAAGTGGATGAAACGAGAGATAGAAGCGGGCAACTACACGAATCAAAGCCACATCATGGAAATCGCTCTTGGACAGCTCAAAAGAAAAGAAGGGTAGATCCTCTCGAAAAGCGTTATCTGTCAGTAAACTATTTACAAAATAGGAAAAAGGAATTGCCAAAGAAGATATTTCTTCCGATAATGGCCACACTTATGCTTACACTCGCTCTAGAGTNNGGACTGATAACATTCCATACGTTTCCAGCAGAAACATCCCCAACACACATTCTACTTCTTTGCCTTCAATAGATTGGACGCACTATCACAACTACACAGAGATTGTCAATATTTTGCTTGTATTAAATGAAACGTATTCAAATGTTGTTGACGTCTTTTCGATTGGCGAGAGCTGGTTGAACCGAGAAATTTACTGTGTACGGTTGACAAATGAAAGCGACCAGAAAGCAAAGCCTGAAGTTTTCTTTGTAGGTTATCACCATGCCCGTGAACCTATTACTGCAGAACTTACATTGTATTTCACTGTTTACGCGGCTTCAAACTTCGGCTCAAATACTACGATAACAGAGCTAATTAACAAAAGTGAAATCTACGTAGTTGTTGCACTCAACGTCGACGGCTTCGACTTGTTTCAGGCAAATGACCATCAAAGGAAAAACGCCAGACCGACAGACGAGGATTATGACGCATCAATTGATGAAGACCCCCCTGAGGACGCTGATGGAGACGGTTTTGCAGAATATCTAGTCGATACGATGTCAGGAGAGTTTATCAGATGGGAAGGAATAGACAATGACAATGATGGAAAGTACGGCGAAGACTGGAAAGGCGGCGTTGACTTAAACAGAAACTACAACTTTGCATGGGAAAACGGAGACGCAGACAAAGCATCAGAAATCTACAAAGGACCAACACCCTTCTCAGAGCCAGAAACTGAAGCCATAAGAGACCTAGTGTTACAACACAATTTTTCGTATGCAATAAGCTTCCACTCTGGAATCGAACTGATATTATATCCATGGGGACACACTCATGATCTGCCACCGGATGAGGCGAAATTCATAGAAATTTCAAGCGCCCTCTCAAACATCACAGGCGGTACACCGTATGAGCAAGCTAGCGATCTCTACTTTTCTTATGGTGTCTGGGATGACTGGATGTACGGGACCGCCGGCGTCTTAGCCTTAACATGTGAAGTTTTCGCCAACGACACGGTAGGAACTGTATATGAACCTGGGCCTTTGCCAAACACCATGTGGGTTGCGAGAAGGTTGAGGTATTGGTTTAATCCTTTTCCATCAAACATTGAACACACTGCGTTACGATGGCTTCCAGCTTTCTTCTACATCACAAACAGAACAATCAATGACACGCACGATGTCACAATTAATCAACTCAAACCAAGCAGGACCTTGATAGGGGAAGGATACGCCGTAGACTTAAATGTCTCTGTGCAGAACAACGGATTTTTTGAGGAAACTTTTAACGTGACAATTTATGCTAACGCCACGATTCTCCAAACGAAGCCCCTGACATTGAGAAGCAAAGAGGACATCAGTTTCATGCTAGCTTGGAACACGACAGGCTTTCCTAGAGGCAACTATGCCATAAGCGCTTACGCTTGGCCAGTTCAAGGAGAAGTTGACATCACCGACAACAATTCAACTGATAACTGGCTGTTCATAACTATCGCAGGTGACCTCGATGCAGATAGAGACGTTGACATCTTCGACATAGTAACGATTGCGGGTTCTTATGGTTCAACGGAGGGCGAGCCGAGGTATGATGGCAACTGCGACATCGACGGCGACGGAGACGTAGACATCTTCGACATAGTCATAGCAGCCGGAAACTACGGAGAAAGCCCACAAGTCCTGTGAGAGTTTAGACGACAAAATTAAAACAAGATCTTAATACAAGATCAACCGAATTTTAGTTTTGAGGACATGTATGATTGCCTGGACTGCTATGCAAACTAAGGTTGCATAAATGGAGGAATTATGGAAAACGTGTGTCCATCGTCTGGAAGGAACCTGGTTTACTTCCAGGAACCAAAACAACGAGACAAAAGTATGTGCTCTCTGAAAGGGAATGTTTACGGTGCGGGATTAGAGAGAAAAGGAAGTTCTCTGAAAATCTTGATGGAACTCTAGCTGCGGCGGGATGGAAGAGAATTGAAGAAGGCAACGAGTAGGGTATAATTTAGAAGTAGATGTGTGGCTGCTTGACTAGGGTTTACTTTGGCTTAGGCTTGCAATGTTTTGGGCGTTTTCCAGTTTTGTAAAACTTCTTAAGATGCTTTAGGAAGAGGGGAGGCTGAGGTGCTGATTGTACGAATTCTACAAATCTTGCGAGTTTTTCTACTGTCTCACGGTTTATTTTATGTTCTATCTCGCACGCATCTTTTTCAGCGTTTTCTTCGCTGACTCCTATCATGACTAGAAATTCCTTCAAAGCGTGATGCCGTTTTTCTAACTTTTCTGCGAGCTGCCTTCCCTTTGTAGTTAGTACAACGCCTCTATAGCGTTTGTAGGTGACAAAATTCTGCTCATCTAGCTTTTGAAGCATGTTTGTCACGCTTGGAGGTTTCACATTTAGAGCGTGCGCTATGTCGGCAACTCTGGCGTATCCAAATTCTTGAATGAGGTCGTAAATTGTTTCTACGTATCCTTCTTCGCTCTTGCTTAGCTGTACTACTTCGGCTGACTCCATAACCTTTCACCTATAACTGTCCTTGCTTTTACATATATGTCAATTGGATTGTTAGGCTTGCCTAATATTATTACACTAAGCTAAAATCTTATTTATAGGTTTTCCAAATATATGAAAGCACAAAGAGGATGAAAGAAGCTGAAGCTGCCACTCAGTCACCTAAAAGACGGCAAACACGGAGCTCTGGTCTTAATTAACGCCCTTAGGCATCGCCATCATCATCGAGGCAGACGAAGAATTCCAGCTGAAGGTATGGAGAAGATAGCGCTTGTGGGAAGCCCAAACACGGGAAAAAGTGTTATGTTTCATAACCTTACAGGGTCATATGTAGCCGTGTCAAATTACCCTGGGACAACTGTAGAAGTGTCCAGAGGCAAGGGAAAAATCGGAGAAAAAGAGTTTGAGGTCATAGACACACCGGGCATGTACTCCCTTCTGCCTATCACAGAGGATGAACGAGTTGCAAGATCTATACTTCTTAAGGAAAGGCCGCAAGTTGTAATCCAGTTGGTCGACGCCAAAAACCTCGAGAGGATGCTTCCGTTAACGTTTCAGCTAATTGAGGCTGAACTTCCGCTGGTCCTCGTATTAAATATGATGGATGAAGCTGAGGAATTAGGGATTAACATTGACGTAGACCGCTTGGAAGAGGAATTAGGTGTTCCTGTGGTTGCGACCGTGGCTACCACGGGTAGGGGAATGAAAGACCTGCAGAAAAGAATTCTAAATTACCAGAAATCCGAACTAAGAAGGGTCAGTTATCATCCGCACATTGAAGCTTCTTTGGAAAAGATCTCCTCTCTCTTAAAAAAGGACTACATGCTTTCAAAAAGAACTATTGGGCTTTCACTTCTGCAAGACGACCCTGAGATCTGGAAGCTAGTTAAGCGAAAAAAGGAAGACGGTCATAGCACCGTCAAGAAGATCGTTAATGAAGCCCAGCAAAAGAACGGTTACCCAATTGGCTACATCATAAACAGAAAGAGACAATTGGAAGCGAAGGAGATGATGAATGAAACACTTACCTATCCTTCAGGGTTCAAACGCACCTTTGCAGAAAGACTCAGCAGGTTATTGATAAGACCGCTCACAGGTATCCCCATCTTTTTCCTCGTGTTGTATTTTGGTCTTTACCAATTTGTAGGCGTCTTCGGAGCCCAAACCTTAGTAGATTTTTTAGAGGGAGCCGTTTTTGAAGAGCATTTCAACCCGTTCATTACCGAACTGTTTACCACCTACATCCCCTACACAATAGTCCAGGAGCTTTTTGTCGGGAAGTATGGCATCATCACCCTCGGAGTCCGCTACGCAGTAGCTATCATCTTACCCATCGTGGGCACCTTTTTCATAGCCTTCTCCATCATTGAAGACACAGGCTACCTGCCTCGAATGGCTCTGCTCATCGACCGCGTCTTTAAGAAGATCGGATTGAACGGGAGAGCTGTCATTCCAATGACCCTTGGGTTCGGCTGTGACACTATGGCTGTCATAGTCACGAGAACCTTAGAGACCAAGAGGGAGCAGGTCATCGCAACTCTTCTTCTAGCTTTGGCCATTCCCTGCTCAGCTCAGCTAGGGGTTCTTTTAGGCATTTTGGCGGGCAATGCTTTGGCGATCTTAATCTGGACGATTGTCTTGGCTTTAGTCTTCTTAATGGTGGGATTTCTTACTACTCAACTTATGCCAGGAGAAAAACCCAGCTTCTTTATGGAGATTCCACCGCTCAGAATACCTAAAGCAGGAAACGTGTTAATGAAGACGTATACACGTGTAGAATGGTACTTCAAAGAGGTATTTCCACTCTTCATACTAGCCAGCGTTCTACTGTGGTTAGGACAAATAACAGGCGTCTTCGGCATAGTCATAGGCGCTCTGACTTATCCTATTGCGTGGATAGGGCTTCCCAACGAGGCAGCCGTGGCATTTCTCTTTGGCTTTTTCAGAAGGGACTACGGAGCTGCAGGGCTTTTCGACCTGCAGCAGTCAGGCGTGATGTCTGGAATTCCACTAGTGGTAGCCGCGGTGACCCTTACTCTCTTCGTTCCGTGCATTGCTCAGTTCTCTGTGAACATTAAAGAGAGAGGGTTAAAGACTGCTTTGGCTATGGCACTATTCATATTTCCCTTTGCCTTCTTTGTTGGATTTCTTCTAAACCTCACACTAGTTACTCTGGGGGTTCAATTGTGAAGTGTTCCTTGTGTGGTTATGAATTTAAAGAAGGCGAAAGCGTAACGACTTGCAAAGGCTGCCCGCTTACTAAAGGGTGCAACATGATTCGATGTCCCAATTGTGGCTTCGAAACTCCCGCTGAACCGAAACTAGTCAAAATCCTGAAAAAATGGAGGATACACGAAAGTGGAGCTAAGTGAAAGTGCAGAGGAGATCCTGGAAAACATCTGGACCTTCAGAGAAAGGCAACAAAAGCCTAAGTTTAGCCTAAGCAACCTAGGGGTAGACAGAGAGGACAACGCCATAAAGGAACTGGTGAAATTCAACCTCATCGTTCTATCAGAAGATGAAGTCTCACTGACTTCTAAAGGAGAATCTGAGGCATCAGATATTGTTAGAAGACACAGACTTGCAGAACGCCTACTGGTTGACGTCTTAGACACCAAGGAGGCATTGATAGAAGAAACTGCATGCAAACTGGAACACGTGATTCGAAAAGGCATAGAAGAAAACATTTGCTCCCTCTTAGGACACCCCAAAATCTGTCCTCACGGGTACCCGATTCCCCGAGGTAAGTGTTGCCTAAGAGGCTATGATAAGGCCGCAAAGATAATAGTCACTTTATCCCAGCTGAAACCCGAACAGAAGGGAAGAATTGCATACATCTCTACGAAAGCTCGGAAGAGGCTTCAAAAACTCATGGCTATGGGAGTTACTCCTGGAGCTCCGATTCAGCTAATTCAAAGATTCCCCTCTTACGTCTTTCAGATGGGGCAAACGCAGGTTGCAGTTGACGAAGAGATCGCAAACGAAATCTTTGTTCTACAAACGAATTAGTAGTATCTACGAGACAAGAAAGAATTTCGAGCGGTTTGACAAGCTCACAATGGGTTGCTATTCTATCAAAAAAGCTAAGTCCCAGTAAGAAATAGAAGACGTGAGAGGAAATCCCTTGAGCTCTTTAGAGTATGAAATTAATCTTCTCTCCAAGATGGTTGAAATTGACACCGAATCGGTTTCAAAGAAAGGCTACGACAAATGCGCATCAATAATTGTAGAGGAAGCAGAGCAAAACTCCTTAGCTGTAGAGATAATTGACGGAGATAAAGGAGCGAAAGACGGGCTTTCGCGCCCAAACGTCATCGTAACCCTTGACGCGGGCTCAGACGTAACTCTGCTTCTTGAATCCCACTTCGACGTTGTACCACCTGGACCCAACTGGACCTACCCGCCTTTCAAGCTGACGGTTGAAAACGGAAAAGCTTACGGAAGAGGCACCGCTGACAACAAGTCAGGCATTGCCGCGGCAATTGGAGCAATGCGACTGCTAAGCAAAGAGCGGAGTTTGGACATGAACCTCAGACTCATCGCAGGAGTAGATGAAGAGATCGGCGGCAGATACGGCGTTGACTACGTGTTGACTGATTGCGAATTAAAGGGTGACGCCGGTCTGGTTGTCGACGCTGGCCCTGAGAGGCTTTTCCTGGGAGCAAGCGGAATCCTCTGGGGCAAAATAACAGTCGAAGGAAAGCAGGGACACGCAGGATATCCTTTCAAAGCAACGAACGCTATCAACGAAGCCTTAAGACTGCTCGTGGCCCTCGAACCCTACAAAAACACAGTGGAAAAAAAGGAATCCACTCTATTCGCACCTCCTGAAGCTCCAAGACAATTTGTATGGGGAAGATACACTGTGACGATGATCAGAGGTGGAGAGAAAGAGAACGTTATACCTGGCACTTGCGAAGTGCGCTTCGACCGAAGACTCTTACCAGAAGAGCCTGTAGAGCAAGCTGAAAAGGAGCTGGAAGAGTTCTTTCAGAAGGCAGTTGCGAAGACAGGTTGCCAAGCTTCCCTTGAAATCACCAACAAACTTCCAGGCTACCACACATCAAAAGACCTCGTCTTCGTACAAACAGTATCAGAAAATATCAAAAGAACAACAGGTCAAAGCCTGCCTTTCGCTGGAGAATTAGGAGGAAATGACGGAAGCTTCTTCGCGAAAAACGGGATACCAGTGGTATGTTACGGAACGGTCAGAGCTGACACCCAATATCATGGCGTAGATGAGTTCGTATACCTTGAAGACATAGAAAACGTCCGAGACCTGATAGTTAACCTTGGGAAAGTAGCGAGAGAGAAAATAGCATAAGCCTCAATGTTCCTCTACTCATTCTTCAAAAATGATGCATCTTTCTCGGTGGACCATGCGCAGAGCCAGCTTAGCTTTCTCTTCGCTGGCAAGCAGCCGATTTCTCTAGGACCCGCTTACCTTAGTGACGGCGTACTGGTCAACATTAACCATGTTATATCGCATTTGCACTCGGAGCATCTGCATCTATACTTGTTTTCACCTAGCTTTTCCACATTAGTATGACCACATAAAGGGCAATACATTTTCCCCATTTTCTCACCTCCTCATGTCATATAGATATGCAATACCCAACTATTCCACCAAATGTCTCAGTCCTTCATTGCAGGACGACTCTAATGTACAGACATGGACACTTCAGTCTTCCACACGCACAAACGCGGAATCAGCATAGGCACTTTTCGTTTGTATTTAAGATATTCTTGTCCGAATTTTCCTTCCATTTCCTCTTCTTCTTTTTTGGCCTGACGGTAGTAGGAGTAAGTAAGGATTGGCCACATTGCAATCGTTATTATTGTCGGCCACTGAACCAAAAAGGCGGTCATACCGATAATTATGCCTAGGTACTGTGGATGTCTGACAACACCATAAACACCGTAAGATACAACCTTTTCTTTTGCACGGTAAACTTCTTGCCAGCCAGCCACCACAAGATAGCCAGACAGCAGAAGCATGAGAATACTTGTTGCCATAACTATGGTCACACCAGTTTCCAAGTCCCACAAGCCGGCCAGAGCAAACAAGGAAGCAAGAAGATGCCCCTGCAAGTGATCAGCTGTAAGAGGTAGTCTGAAAAGGGAAGAAAGTACGTAGATCGTGAGAGGGATGCCAAACATTTCTGTAAACAACGAAACGATGAATGCCTCGTAAAGGCCGAAGCTTCTCCAATCTTTCTTTCGAACTGGTTTAACAAAGGCGAAAATGAAAATCGTGAATAGTCCTATAGAGGTGAATACAGCCAGCCAATTGCTATACCAGTCCAATATTCCTCACACTTCTGATTCTAGCTTGTCTATTTACATGATCATGAAGAATTTATAGTGTACGCGTATACACGATGGTGGCTCTGAATCATGATTTTTCCTTCTCCTTTTTGTATGAACGTGCACAATGTACGCAACAGAACATCTTCTCTTCCCCGTTCAGAACCTCACGGTAGCCCCCTTCATAGATTTTGCAGCCGCAGTGAGCGCAAACTTCCAGGCTTGGTTCAATAGCTATTGAGACTAAATTAGCAAATCTTTTGAACAGTCGTGTGCAGAGTTCCTTTCCGTCTTCTGTTAGTTCGAATACTTTCCTTTCTTTTTCGCCTACTGGCTTTATGGTGTGCGTGACAAGGTCTCTTTGTTCAAGCTGTTTCAGAAAAGGGTAGACAAGACTCGGGCTGATCTTTTTTCCAACGCGTTTTCTGAATTTACTAATTATGCTGTAACCGTGTGTTGGCCCTTCGTATAAGATAGTGAGTATATAGAAGCGAGAGAAATCCGAAATTAGCTTATCTACATCGGATGACATTATAACACTCTCACAGATATATCTTCAGAAGAAATATTTATATATTTCTGCATAGATATCATTGATGACGAATGGAAAGGGGTAAATGAAGATTGAGCCGTTGGAAGCTTCAGTCATCCGCGCTACGAACAATAGTTATAGTAATGTCAACATCAATAGCGGAAAGCGGCAACTGCTCACAGACATTAAATACGTGAAGGGGAAAATGAATGACTACTAAAAAGAACAAGACAGGCAAAAAAGTTGTTCTCGATATTGGCGGAATGAGCTGCGTTACTTGTTCACAAACAATAGAGAAAAAGCTGTCAAAACTGAAGGGTGTGAACAATGCAGCGGTAAACTTCGCAGCAGAAAAAGCAATTGTAGACTACGATCCCAAGACTGTGGGTCAAAAAGCCATTGAAGACGCTATCGTTGAAGTGGGCTACAAAGTAGTGCATGAGAGCGTTTTTCTTAAAATAGGCGGCATGAGTTGTGTCACTTGCGCACAAACCATTGAGAAGGCATTAAATGCGAAGGAGGGCATCTACAAAGCCAGCGTCAACTTTGCCATAGAAAAAGCGACAGTAGAATATAACCCAAGACAGATCAGCTTGGCAGGGATTAAGAAGGTCATCCGAGATGTGGGATATGACGTCATTGAGCCAGAGGAGGGCGTGGAGGACAGAGAAAAAAGGGAAAGAGAGAGAAACACCCGAACATTGAAGTATAAATTCGCTTTCTCTGCGGTGGTCAATGTTCCGGTAGTGCTGTATAATTACTATAATCTTCTTCCGTTTGTTCTCCCCACTTTGCCTGTGGAAAATTTCATACCGCTCCTTCTGTTCTTTTTAGCGACCCCTGTTCACTTTATAGTTGGACATGACTTCTTCGTAGGCGCGTACAAAGCGCTGAGGAACAAGAACCCGAATATGGATGTTTTGGTGGCGATAGGCACCTCAGCAGCGTACTTTTACAGCGTTGCTGTCACCTTTACTGGGGTAGGGAAACTGTATTATACAACAGCTGTATCCCTCATGACATTTCTGATTTTAGGCAGGCTGTTGGAAGCGATAGCCAAAGGCAGGACCTCAGCCGCTATCAGGAAGTTAATGGGGCTTCGAGCTAAAACAGCGAGGGTTACCAGAGACGGCGAGGAGGTGGAGATACCTGTGGAAGATGTCCAAGTTGGAGACATTGTTGTGGTGAGGCCTGGAGAGAAGATACCGGTGGACGGTGTAGTGATCGAGGGGTATTCAGGAGTAGATGAAAAGGTGATCACTGGTGAGAGCATACCAGTGGAGAAGAAGGTAGGTGACGAGGTTGTCGGAGCTACTATGAACAAAACGGGTATGCTGAAGTTCAGAGCAACCAAGGTTGGAGCTGACACGGTTCTGGCCCAGATCATAAAACTGGTCGAAGACGCGCTGGGATCCAAAGCACCCATCCAAACGCTGGTAGATGTGGTCAGCAGATACTTCGTCCCAGCCATCATAGTAATCGCAACGCTTTCCTTCGGTGTGTGGTATCTTGCAGGAATGGGCTTCATATTTGCCCTCACCATCTTCATTGCCGTGTTAATAATTGCATGCCCGTGTGCTATGGGTCTCGCCACGCCTACTGCTATCATGGTGGGTGTTGGGAAGGGGGCAGAGAATGGAGTCTTGATCAAGAGTGGAGAGGCCCTAGAGACGGCTCACAAACTTGAGGCCATTGTGTTCGATAAGACTGGAACTCTGACAAAAGGGGAACCCGAAGTCACGGACATAATTGCTGTCACGGCTTCTATTGGCAACCCTTCACCAACTAGGCAAATGGTCAAGACACTAAGTGAGGAAGAGCTATTGCAGCTGGCCGCGGTCGCAGAGAAGAATTCTGAGCACCCTCTCGGCGAGGCTATAGTGAGGAGAGCTATGGAGAGGGGAATCAAAGTTTCAGATCCAGAGTTCTTTAACGCCATACCTGGACACGGCGTGGAAGTCAAACACGACGGTGTGGAGATACTGCTTGGCAATCGAAAGTTGATGCAGAAAAACGAAATAAGCATAGAGCAACTCGAGGAAGAGATGAAGACGTTAGAGGAAGATGGAAAGACCGCAATGCTCATGGCTATAGACAACAAGGCTGTTGGCATAATCGCAGTAGCCGACACTTTGATGGAGTATTCCGCCGAGGCGGTGAAGACTCTCCAGAAGATGGGGCTTGAAGTGGTCATGATCACAGGGGACAATGAAAGAACAGCAAATGCTATTGCAAGACAAGTAGGCATGAACAGGGTGCTAGCTGAAGTGCTCCCCGGAGAAAAAGCTAATGAGGTAAAGAAGCTGCAAGAGGAAGGCAAGATAGTGGCTATGGTTGGCGATGGAATAAACGATGCTCCAGCTCTGGCACAGGCGGACATTGGAATAGCTGTCGGCAGCGGGACGGATGTGGCGATGGAGACAGGTGACATCGTATTAGTCAAAGATGATCTGAGGGACGTGGTGATTAGCATACAGCTGAGCAGAGCGACAATGAGAAAGATAAAAGAAGGCCTGTTTTGGGCGTTCGCGTATAACACTGCTCTTGTCCCTGTAGCTGCCGGTGTCTTATATCCGCTGATGTCCATTTTGCTGGACCCCGTGTTTGCAGCTGCTGCAATGGCAACTAGTTCAGTGTCCGTGGTTACGAATGCTTCACTCTTGAAGAGGTTCAAACCCAAATTAGGAAGCTGAAGCTCAGCTAAACAGAACGTAGGGAGGTGAAAGCTGTATGGCAAAGGATCCGGTTTGCGGCATGGAGGTTGATGAGAAGACGGCGAAATACAAGACGGTGCATATGGGAAAGACCTACTACTTCTGTGCTGCTGGTTGTAAAAAGGCGTTTGAGGAGAATCCACACAAGTACATGAAAATGTGAATGTGGGCACTTCTGGCTGTGAGCAGGTATAGCTATGGAACATGAACAGATGT
>JABAOH010019376.1_pt1 | contig 12300 bp, 12 predicted proteins | sample 7062181 | NCBI WGS metagenome assembly JABAOH01 (sample SAMN14538630, study PRJNA623070) | marine sediment metagenome | biome: marine biome [ENVO:00000428]; feature: marine pelagic biome [ENVO:01000023]; material: deep marine sediment [ENVO:00002113]; isolation source: pool of 5 deep marine... | reverse complement strand
GAATCCATTTGAAGCGCTCGCAACTGAAGAGAAGGGATACCCGCAACTTAGAGCCATCCTTCAAGGAATGATTGACGCCGTAGCAAAGGGAAAACTGAGACTGAAAAGAAGCCGCTGGAGAAAAGCTCAGGAACAAATCAAAGAGATTCTTGACAAGAACTCTCTCACTGCCCTGCACGAAAGCTGTAGTGAAACATTCTCAAAAAGACAAGAGCTCCTGGCATCTGAGACCGTGGCTCTCTCTAGAAGGAGACGAACAAAACTTGAAAGAGACTTAGATAGACTAGAGAAGCAGAAGAAACTTGCTGATTCACGATTGGCTGTCTTGGAGAGAAGATACAATGCAGAACTGGAAGACACTGAAAACCAAAGGATAGACTTGGAAAATGCCGTTTTTGAAATAACTGACAAAACGATAAAAGTTACATTCTAAGAAAGCTGAATTATGCTCCATGGCTGAGTTTGAAAAAGATACTTTTTGTGATGGTTCTTCAAGCCTATTCGATATGGCCAGGAAAGTGGAAGCTGACGAATTTCTCCAGCTTGTGAAAAATATTACTCAGGTGCAACGTGCTGAAAGCGGGCGTGTTGGAAACCTAGAAATCACTGGTAAACTGGCCAGCATGCCACCCGTGGGCGAAGCAATAGTGGTTGGAGATATACACGGCAACCTAGCAAGCCTCAAGCACATCGTGAAGCATAGCGGCTTTGTCGAGAAAAATGAGGAAGGTGAGAACGTTTTCATGGTTTTTCTTGGCGATTATGGAGATCGGGGTCCCGATTCTCCAGAAGTCTATTACGTTATCTTAAAGATTAAGCAGCTCTTTCCAGAGCATGTTGTACTGATGAGAGGGAATCACGAAGGTCCTGATGATCTTCTTGCTTATCCACACGATCTGCCAACTCATCTGCACAGAAAGTTCGGTGAGGCGTCATCAGATGTCTATAAAGAGATACGCAAGTTTTTCAGCTGTCTATACAATGCGGTGTTTGTCAAAGACAGATATATAATGCTCCATGGTGGTGTGCCGAGCCAAGCCTCCACGATCGAAGACCTAGCCTGCGCCCATAACAAGCATCCCCGTGAGCATCATCTCGAGGAGATACTGTGGAGCGACCCCTATGAAGGAATAAAGGGAACCTATGCGTCGCCACGGGGAGCTGGCAGACTCTTCGGCGAAGATGTTACGAATAGGCTTCTCGAGATGCTGCGTGTCAAGGTGCTAATCAGAGGACACGAACCCGCTGATGATGGCTTCAAAACAAATCACAGCGGAAAGATTCTGACACTCTTTTCACGAAGAGGGCCGCCCTACCATAACACCCATGGCGCGTACCTGAAGCTGAATCTCGCAAAAGAAATAGAAGACGCACGACAACTCATAGACTGTATCCATAAATTCTAAAACATAATAGGCTAATCCTAGTTCTTGACAAGATATGAACTGATTCGAGAGGATAACATCTTGAAAATTGGCATTATTACAAGAAATAGGGACGGATGGTGCTCAACTCAGCTGAGAAATGCTATAAGGAAACAAAACATAACGTCTTTATGTTTCAGCTTTTCACAACTCTTGGCTCGTATCAAATATGAACCACAGGCATCTATGGACAAAACTGATGTTCTTCGAGAATTGAGCGCCTTGATTACGCGGCCGATAGGACGCGGTTCTCTTGAAGAGATAATCTTCAGAATGGATATTCTTCATAGGCTCGAAAGGTTGGGAATGTTGGTCATAAATCCTCCTCTGGCTATTGAGCGCTGTGCAGACAAATACCACGCCCTCGCCCTTTTGGAGGAGCGGGGCCTGCCCGTTCCACGCACGGCGGTGACGGAAAATCCAGAAGAAGCCTTGAAGGCCTTCTATGAGCTGGGAGGAGACATTGTTGTGAAGCCCTTGTTCGGGTCTCGAGGAGTAGGCTCAACAAGAATTTCAGATCCCGAAATCGCCAGCAGAGTGTTCAGGGCTATTTCATTCTCTCACGGTGTTCTCTATCTCCAACAGTTTGTTCCACACGGCTCTTCTGATATACGGGCTTTTGTCATAGGTGATCATGTCCTAGCTTCCATGAATCGAGTTGCCGAGACTTGGAAGACCAATGTGAGCCTTGGGGCCCAGCCAATACCCTGCAAACTTAATGATGAATTGGAAAACCTAGCTGTAACTGCAGCAGGAGTTGTTGGCTGCAGGGTGGCTGGTGTAGATATCTTAGAGGGTCCCGAGGGACCTGTGATTGTTGAGCTGAACAGCCAGCCTGGATGGAGAGGCCTCCAGTCAGTTACGAAAGTAAACATTGCAGACGCCATTATCGAATATGTTCTTTTGGAATTGTGAGGATAGTAGAAGCTCGATTTCACTGTGACACGCATCGTTAGGGGTGACTGTGTTGAAAAGATCTGCAGTGATNNGCAGTGATACTGGCTGGTGGCTCCTCCAGAAGATTCGGTCAAAATAAGGGATTGATTGAGTTAGCAGGTACGCCGCTTGTTCTCCACGTGTTGGACAAAACATTACATGTAGTGGATGAGGCTGTGGTGGTTGTCAGTTCGGATGCTCAGAGGAGAGCGTTTACATGTTTATTACAGGACAAAGCGACGGTGGTTGTGGATAAGCTCGAAAAGCAGAGTCCTCTTGTCGGGGCGTTAACCGGCTTTGAAAAAGTACGAGGTAAACATTCGCTGCTGCTTCCATGTGATACCCCTTTCATTTCAAGCCGAGTACTATCACTTCTGCTAGACTTGTGCATCAATAGAAACGCGGCTATTCCCAGGTGGCCTAACGAATACATCGAGCCTTTTCAGGCGGCTTATCACACAGAATCAGCTCTAAGGGCTGCGGGAACTGCTTTGGAAGAGAACAAATTGGATATGCAATCCATGATTCTCCACATGACGAGGGTGCGCTACATATCAACTTTGGTTCTACGGCAGATGGACCCAGAGCTGTTGACTTTTTTCAACATCAACACTCCAGAAGACTTGAAAAGAGCAGAATCTATACTTCGCCATAAGCCAGGTAAGTCTTCACCATAACTAATGCAATTCTAGTTCGAGTGCTTTCAGACCCCCTTGGCATAGCCTTCTGCTTCTGTGAGAAGCTTATCCACGTCTTCATTGGTGTGCGCTGTGCTCAGGGCGCCTGGTTTGGTTGGCAGGAAGAAAACTCCCTTTGTGATGAGGTGCATATGATAGTTTAGCAGTTTTTCTCTGTTTGCTCCGAAGACGTCGCGGACGTCTTTAATTCTTTCTTTGGTGAAATGTGTGTGGAAGAGCGAGCTTACACCAGTAACCCGGACATCAACGCCATACTTCTCAAAGATGTCGGAGAGTTGCTCTCGGACATAGGCTCCTCGCTTATTCAATTCATTCGATACTCTACCGTCTTCCAGCGTTCTTAGCGTTGCCAAGCCTGCGGTCATAGTAACCGGATTCGCACAGAAAGTTCCGCCGTGGAAAGAGAATTCCGGGCGTTTATGGATTAATGCGTCCATGTGTTCCATGATTTCTTGACCGCCAGCGAGTGCACCAACCGCAAAGCCTCCCCCAAGGATTTTCCCCAGAACAGTGATATCAGGTAGAACTCCATAATATTGTTGGGCTCCCCCGGGAGAAAGTCGGAATCCAGTTATGACTTCATCAAAAATTAGCAACGTTCCTTTTGCAGAACACAACTCTCTCAGTTCCCTCAGAAATTCTTTCTCAGCCGGAACACAGCCCCCAGCTCCAAGCACTGGCTCAACAATAATCGCAGCCAAGTTCTCATGTTTAACCCGTCTCTTGACCTCTTCGATGTCATTGAACGGCAGCATAACTGTGTCCTTCAGAACTTTGGATGTCAGTCCGCCGGATTCAGGGACATCGAATGGAGGTTTCACAGCCACATGGACTGCATCATATCCTCCGTGCCATCCCCCCTCAAACTTGGCGATCCTTTCGCGACCAGTGTATGCGCGAGCCAGTCGAACACTATACATGATAGCTTCAGTTCCGGAGTTGGTGAATCGGACCATCTCAGCACTCGGAATCATCTTGACTATTTGTTCAGCCAAGGCGATTTCAAGTTCGTGGCTTGTTCCAAAGTGTGTTCCGTTCTCAATTTGTTGTTTCACTTTTTCCATTATGTTGGAAGGGCTGTGTCCCAGAATGAGGCTGCAGTGTCCCATCCAGAAATCGATATACTCGTTACCATCCACATCAAATAGTCTGCTCCCCTTCGCCTTTACGGTGTAGAAGGGGTATGGTTCGAAATATCGTATGATGTAGGAGACTCCAGCGGGAAGTACCTTACAAGCCCTCTTGTACAATTGTCCAGACTTGGATGTCTCAGACGCATAGCGGTTGAGCACAGCCAAACTTCTCACCCAAGCTAGGTTTTTATCGTATCTCATCTATAAAATGTAACTGTCTCTCTAACCCGACCAGCCATGACTTGAAAATGACTGTTGAAAGAAAGGTTCTCTTGTCTCTCTTGAAACTGACACAAGAAGGCCCGATCTCAAAGACTTTGATTAGCAGAGATGCTCGGGTGCCTGTTCAAGTCGCTCATGAGGTGCTTGAGAAATTCTCTAGTGAAGGCGCCGTTCAATTGAAGGATAAGACAGTTGAAATATCAGCTAATCAACGTGTTAAGCTCGCTATCCGCGCCATTAGGCTAGGCGCAGACTTTGAAAGAGCCTGCAGGGCTTTAAGATGGGATGAGTTCGAAACTATCACGGCTGCAGCCTTTTTAGCCAACAACTTCGCCGTCACAAAGGGTTTCCGCTTCAAAGATGCTGGAAGAAGATGGGAGATCGATGTTATCGGCTGTAGAGAACCAATAGTTGCCTGTGTGGACTGCAAACACTGGCGTCACGGATGGGGGAGATCAGCGTCCATAAAGGCTGTTGAAGCGCAGATAGAGAGGATAAAGGCTTTGGCAAGAGTTCTCGCATCACATCAAGAACTGGGATTGACCAACTGGAGAAAAGCAACACTAGTCCCCATGATCTTATCATTAGTTCCCGCCCCTTTCAAATTCCATAAGAATACACCGATAGTTCCGATTCTAAAACTACCAAATTTCTTGAATGAACTGCCAGCCCACCTAAACGCATTGAAAACTTTCCCCGTACGCCTTTGAAAATCACACTGTGGCGTCTATAAGGAAATAGCAGCACGTACGGAGCCAATCGATTTTCTGGATCTAATATGCACTTAAATAGAGGGCCGTTCTATAGACAAAAATGACTCAATAATGGACTCCCCTTTTCCCTATTTTACGTAGTATCAGCAAACTGAGTAAGCTCCTACACGAAAATTCCTTCAAGCCACATGGATATCGCTCGATTGAATTTTAATCTTTCACAAGACTGTTGACAAAAATGATTCTCATCAACTCGAAATTGTATTGTGAGCGTATAAATAAATGCAAATCATAAAAGGGATTTCCAGTCTTTCCGTTTTATGTTTTCCATTTTATAGATTGGTGTGGTTCAAACAAATATTAGTCTCCGGTTCCAACCTTCAACAAAAGCGAGGAATAGAATAGATGAAGGCTTTAGTCGTTTATGGGAGAGCTCTAGATTCCAACATCAAGCAACTATACAATGCTTGTGAAGACATTGCTGAAAAAACCATTCTTGCCCGCATCATGGACATGTCCGCATATGTTGGCTCTGAGGGATCACGCTTCTGGTGTGGAGACCGTGAAATAACAGATGTCGACCTCTGCATACTCCGATCCTTTGGGTCCGGTTCGTACGAGCAGGTGACAAAACGCGTAAGCATGATAGAACACTTGGAATCTTCTGGAACGCTCGTTGTCAATCCGACTCGGGCATATAAAAGGACCAAGGACAAGTATTCTATGATCTTCACACTAGCTGGAACAGGGCTGCCGATTCCTGAAACCTATGTGACCGAGATGGCCCACTGGGCTTATCGTGCAAGCCGAAACTTCAGACAGACAGTATACAAACCCATTGTGGGATCTCTGGGCTTCGGCTCCATGAAATTTAGTGATGCAGATATGGCTATCAATGCGTATAAGAGGCTTGAAAGCCTTGGGCAGCCAATATACTTACAGGAACACCTAGAAAAGCCTGGCAGAGATATCAGGGCCTTTGTCGTCGGAGAGGAAGTATTGGCGGCTATTTATAGGATTGCGAGAGCTGGTGAGTGGAAGACGAACGTCGCGCAGGGAGGAAAAGCCAAAAGCATGAAACTGTCTGGAGAACTCCAAGAACTCGCTTTAAGGGCTGTCAAGGTTCTTGAACTGATTTATGCTGGCGTAGACATTCTTGAAACAGAACAGGGACCTGTTCTTCTCGAAGTCAATGCGTCACCCAGTTGGCAGGGGCTGCAGAAGGCAACCGGCCTAGATGTTGCTCGGCAAATAATTCAATGTGCCGTTGACCTCGCAAAATGCTAGTCGTGTCAAACCAGGCTCAGGGCTCACTCATTAGGATGACTACCGGCATCTTTATGATCCTAACGGCTGGGTACAGACTGGACACGCTCAAGATTCCGAAACCCAAAAGCAGCCATGTGACAACCCCGACAATACCTTGGAAAGTGATAACCGGTTCGGGGATCAGGAATACAAATGCAATCGTAAGCCCGACAAGGACACCAACTATTCCACTGATAAATACGATGAGGAAAGCTTGCGCGAGTATTATCTTCAGGATACCCTTTGGCTTGGTGCCCAAGGCTCTCATCACACCAAATTCACGTTGCTGACCTGCGATAGAGAGCATCATGTAGCTTAGGAGACAGATAATAGCACTGGCAAGAGAGAGGAGGGGTAATAACATGACAGAAGACCAGATTATGTTGAGAAAGTCCAAATGCGCTTCCATGACTCCATTAAGCTCTGAAAGCTTCAAATGAGTGCCTGAAACAATGGTCTCTATCTCAGAGATGACCTGCGAGTACAACGATGGCTCAATCTTCAGCAGAAGAAGGTTGTAGCTGGGAGAATCTTGTTGCAAAATAGTCTTCAGAGGCACGTAAACGACGTCTCCATTGTTGAGCGGGTCCAAGCACACACCGGCTATCTCAAATCTATGATCAAGTATCCTGATCTTCTGTTCGTTGACATCATCGAAGATTTCTAATGCCAATGAATCACCGATGAGAGCGGAATACGTATCTGTCCTGTTCAGAGTTCTACCAAGAACCAGCCACTCATTTACGATATGATCTGGTTCTACCCCGAGAACCAGAGCCTTTTGGGATCGATGATCGCCCACCAGAACGTAATAATCTGGCTCTTCGGGATCAATGATCATCCCTTGAACCTCATAGGCTGTAGCTTCAAGAATGAAACGAGCATCTACTTCAAGAACGCCATGTGCACTGTCCAATTGAGACATCATATTTTCAGGGATTAGATATTCTGAATCGGAATAGTTGACGTGATCCGCGTCTTTCTTCTCGAAGGATTGTGAAAGTAAGCTCACGTATTGAGCAGAGATTTGGGGATGACTGACTAGAACTACGTTTTTAGAGATCGCTCTTTCAGCATAATTTTGAGTGGTCTGTTTGGCGATTACGCCTCCCGATATGCTCAGCGTTGTTATAGCTAGAACTGCCCCTAAGCAGATTATTGCCTGGATGGTTGCAGATTTCCTTCTCATCAGATCTCTATAGGCCACCTTGAAGGTAAACCTCAATTTTGAGCGGACAGGTCTCCCGAACTGGGAACTCATTCCAAGCGCATATAGAGGAGACAATGCTTTGGCAGGCTTCGCTTTGACCGCCTTAATCAGAGGCCAGGCTCCGAAAATATGAGAAAATGCGACAAAAGCAACAAAGCCGAAGAAGATCGCCCAAAGGTTGAGCGGTTTTTGCGAGATGGAAAAGCCTAGAATATTCAACACATGAATGCAGCCGAAGTTCGCCAATATCCCTAGGAGAGTGCCGACTATGCAGCTTATGAAAACAACAACAGATAGTTCCGTCACAAAATAGCTTAGAGCGGTACTGGTTCCGCAGCCGATTGCCTTCATCACCCCGATGTCCTTCATCCGCTTAGACATCATTATGAAGACGAGAAAAGACGTTATCAAAGCACCAGCTAACAAATTAAGAAAACCAACGACTCCGACAAAACGTGAGAAGATGTTAGAGAATCCAATAGAAAGCTCTCCACCTGTGACGAAAGCAACGTCAAAGCCAAGGTTGTCTCCAAAAACTGTGAGAAAAACTGTTGTGGCAGTGCATATCGTTAAGCCGATGATGGTTAGGCTTGTTTGGAATTTTCTTCGTGCCAAATCCTTCACGGGAAATGAGATTTCACTCATCTATGTCAACTATCCTTCCATCTTTCAGGTGTAGTGTCAAGTCGGCCAGTTTCATTATTCTTATATCATGCGTCGCGACAATGACTGTCTTTCCTCTTTCCTTCAGTTCCTTCAATATTCGAACAATCTCCAGACCTGTTTCTATATCCAGATTTCCCGTTGGCTCATCGACAAGCATAAGTGAAGGATCGTTGGCTAGGGCCCTTGCAAACGCTGCGCGCTGTTGCTCGCCTCCGCTCAGTTGGGCTGGGAAGTGGTTCGAACGATGAAACAGGCCGACAAGCCTCAGCAACTCTTCGGCACGATTCTGGACGCTTTCTCCTGACCAACCTGCCAACTCCAATGGAAACGCCACGTTTTCAAAAGTCGAAAGCGTGGAAACCAGGTTATAGGATTGAAACACGAAGCCGACATAGGCAGAGCGGAAGGTCGCCAAGAAATTCTCATCGTAAGCTGCAAGGTCATGTCCAAAGACAACGATCTGCCCTCTGGTCGGCGCATCTAAGCCGCCAATAATGTTAAGAAGAGTGGTTTTGCCAGCACCCGAAGCTCCATAAACCGAGACAAACTTACCAGTCCCAACCTCAAAGTTTAGGTCGATCAGAGCCTCAATTACTAAATCGCCGATCCGATACTCCTTACTTAAGGAAGAGACTTGAACCGCCTTCTCGATCTCTTTCATCTACCCAGCCAGCAGCTTATACTACTTAAGAAGACGAAAAATAAACTTAATCTTATCAAGAGCTGTCAGAATCGTTTCTATTATACAATTCATGTATTTGTACATGGGAAAGACTCCAAAGAAGGTGGAAGCAATGTTGAGATGAAATAGAAGACTAGCCCTCAACCTCATGTCGAAGTCTATTAGCCTGTTTGTCCAGATGTCTTTCACTGTAACCTAGATAACTGTTGATGGTCTTCATTTGTGTCCAGCCGAACCAAGCCTGCATCTCGGGGATTGTTGTAGTTGGGTCATCCAGAAAATGAACTGCCCGATTCAATCTGAAGAAATGAGGGTAATGTTTTGGCAAAATGCGTTTAACAATACGCCATGCTGTCGGAGCACTGAAATTCCAAACTCTCCGGTTCGAATTCGCTTTTGTTTTTCGTGTCCTTTGAACTTGTTTAAGAATTAGGTCAACATACGGTAGATCCAGAGGTGCCTTCAACAGCTTTCTACGGCCTCGTTTCTTTGCGGGGCATTTAACAATGAGGAAATCGCCTGTTATTCTAAAATCACTTTTAGTTCTTTCCAATGCCTCAGACTTTCGCACTCCAAACCAGTAAAGGAAAGCTAAAAAGGATCGATGAGCGTTTCCTTTCACAAACTTTCCTCTTTTCATTATGTTTTGGAAAGTCGGAAAGTCTATTGTTGTTGTCTGTTTACCGTATCTGTAATGATGTTTATACGGATTGCCGACTTTCCCAACCATGTTTCAGACACGACCTATAACAGGTTTCTCGAAATTGAAGCTACCCTTTTATTTCATATAATGATATTTATATTCTCCCCTATGAAGTAGAGCAACCAAAAATGAAACTTCAATGAGCGTGTAAGAAATATTTGGTCCAAGGAAATCTACCACCACAATCCTACAATAAGAATGACCTGGTTCACGTGGAGATCTCGCCAATCTTTTCGCCAATTACATCTTGAAGAATCAGGAGTCCTGCACGCCCACATGTAGCTAGACTAAGAAGGAGACTCGCGGAACTGAATACGAGGTCTAGTTGATGCTTTTGTATCCGGTTTGGATCGTAACAAGCGCGTCTCTCGTATTACAAGCTTTGTGGCGAAAGAGGTTTTTCCAAGGGTCTACAATGATCCTGTTGGTTTCCGTGTTGATTATGTAGGCAAAATCGCGTGTTTTTTGTGTTACATGAAAGGTATTTCATAGCGGTAAGTGATATCAGTGATGTAGGTAATACATCTCTGCTTAATGTACACTGCTCTTCACCACATGTTCCTATTGAAAAATCCTTGTGCGTAGTTTTGGATACGAGAGCATCAACTGACAAACTCAGGCTTTAAAAGGGATTCTATTTTCTTCTCCAACTCGGTATCTAGTCCGTCTTGCAGTTGAATCAATGAGTCCTCCGAGCGGATGATCATCTGAAAAATTTCAGAAAGCTTTTGCTTGCGAGATTAGCTTCTTCTCTCTTTCACACCTATCTCGGTTCCTCTGTTGATGGTAGTGTTTCGGAGAAAGTCCCGATGAGAAGTGAATCGATTATCATGTAGTGGTGAAAGCAACCTGCGATATGAGGCGACTCAAATGGAGACATAGTGAGTCACGTAAATACCTTTCTGAAGAGCCTTCTTTTTTTCGGTCTTCAGTTCTTGCGCACGGGAGTAGAACAGTCATGTAGTACAAAGAGAACCAAAGTTTTCTGATCGATCGATTCTTGAAACTTGATGTCATGTTTGTTCTGGAAGGTAGAATAGAAATCTGGCGAATACTTTCGCTCGGTCGTTATCGTAGAAGCATATATGCAGGGGATTGTTGGCCTCCTCCTTCAGTGATTGCCGTGGGTCATGCACCCAATATCCCGGGCATGGAAACTGGATAGTGAAAGCATAGCTGGTGTCGGTCAAATGAAACCTTTTGTGGACCTAATCTCGGGGGAGTCAATGCGAAACACAGAAAGCCTTGCTCAGTCAGAATCGACGGTTGTGTCATATTATCTGCGTATAACGCATACGATTCATCATGAACGTCGATGTGATCGTCTTGGTTTATGTCGAAGACCAAGCCGATGTAGTCCGGCTCCTCATAGTCATCGTCGTTAGCCGTGATCATCATCGACAGATTATCCCCATACCATCTCATTCTAATCTCTGGCCGAAACTCGCCGTGGACGATGTTCTGGCTATCCGGTCCCCAAGTGAAGGTGAAGTTCATCTGTCCGCTTGCATCGCCATCTGACGAGGGATTTCCACCTGACTCATTATCAGAGGTGTGTAGAAACTCGGGTACATGTTGAAGCTCACTGAAAATACTAGGGCTGTCGTCAAGATTACGCAGAGAAGCTGCCACTTCCGATTCCTCAGGACTTCTCCCATTCTTATTCCTCCAGACTCTTGTTCTCTTTCTGCCCTTTAGTTGAAGCTCGGCGTTCACACACGTAAAGTGGTCAACTCCCGCGCAAATACTTTTCTGTGTGACATTCTAGTGTCACCTTTGCACGCATGCAATCTGACGAAGTCACCATGCATCAGCGCCTAGAATTGGGTCGACAAGTGTTGCACAACGCTTTTTATTCAATAAAGAGAAGTCCTTTAGAAGAGGGAATGAAAGATGAAGATCGTCAATGAGAGTTTGACCTTCTCGACGGAGGGAGAGATAGATTTCGTTGATCTTACAGGCAAGGTCAGAAAAATTGTCCGTGATTCAGGTGTTGCGAATGGGCTGGTTCATGTGTTTGCTCCTCACGCCACAGGAGTCCTTGTTCTGACCGAATATGAATCTGGCTTGCTAGATGATATCAGGAATGTCATTGAAAGGCTGATCCCAAGACGCGCTTCTTATCGTCATCCTTCAAATGCGCATTCTCATCTCAGATCGATGTTTCTTTGCCCGGATAGAACAATGCCAATAGTTGATGGTCACGTCGCCTTAGGCACATGGCAGTCCCTATTTTTCATCGAGACAGATGTGCATCCTCGACGAAGAACGATTATTGTACAGGTTTTAGGAGAGTAAAACGCCTACGTGACCTCTCTACGGACTTCGGCAAGACGCATTCAATACTGACATGAACTTCCCTGCACTTGGGAGCACGCTATGATTACGCCAAGCAAGCTACGTTGAAGCTCTTCAATTTTGAATCAATAGAACTGATACGATGGCCTTCGGTCCGCTTTTTGTCTCTTCAAACAATGGTTGAGGGCGGGCACTCGTCTGACGTTATGTTGTCAAAACGGCTTTGGATCACCAAAATCACGCTTTTGTGTAGATTCAGTCATAATTCGCCATCATTCGATTTCCGTTAGCCGTAGTTTTCCATCAA